>Ga0129301_1000491_pt1 | contig 21820 bp, 12 predicted proteins | sample ConPoolayeHmetaG_FD_94489 | JGI IMG/M metagenome (GOLD analysis project Ga0129301, IMG submission 94489) | Hot spring microbial mat communities from California, USA to study Microbial Dark Matter (Phase II) - Cone Pool mat layer H metaG ...
AGAGTTGAAATGAAATGAGCGAGGCTGTGCTCAATTGGGTGCTTCTATCGTAGGAGTAAGTTCTTTTAAAAGCTTCTCCCATAGCAAGAAGGGCTAAAACATCTTCTGGGGGCAAGGGTGGGGAAGAGCTGAATTCGGGTCTCAGACGATCTATGAATCCTTCAAGAGAGAAACTTACCCTGTAATCTTTTACATATGTTTCGCCTTTAAAACTTAAATAAGGTTCGATTGTCGAAGGATTGAAGAAACTCAGTTTTCCTTTCAAAATCTCGAATTCCCTGTCCTGGAAAAAAGCCTTCCCTTCCAGAAGCTCTATTTCACCAAGGAGTATGGGGGCTAACACACTCCCCGTAACCTTAAGGTCAAACCTTCCCCTTGCCTTTCCCAAAGAATTTTCTATCCAGGCGTTATCATCCGCTCTCAATCTGATATCAAGAATCAGGTTATCAAATATTCCTGGCTTTCTCTGGGGCTGTAAAAGAGAGAGGGTAGAAAAAGTAAATTTTTCAAATATTTCCCTCCGCCAAGAAACGCTCTTAAAAGTAATCTCTCCTTCTGCCTTTAATTGCTCGCCATCCTTAACCAATTTCAAAGACCCATCTGCGAGCGCCCTTGCTCTTTCAAGGGGGGAGATTAATAAATTCTTCCCTTCCATTCTGATCTCGAGTTTTTCCAGAGAACCTCTTCCTATTCTTGCCCAGCCTGCTCCCTGGACATCACCTCCCCCAAGCTTTGCATGAAAAGAACGGAGTGAAAGTTCGTGATTCTCGATAAAAACCAAAGCAGAGTAGTCTCTCAGGGCATGAGCAAAACCGGGGATGACAAACAAAGTTCCCTGAAAATCAATCACGCCCTTTACTTCGGGCAAAGATCGGTTCTGCTTAAGCTCTAAGAGATAATTCAGCCTTCCTTTTGTTCCTCTTAGAGGAAGTAAAAGGTCAAGGTTGTTAAAAAAACCCCTCAATTCTCCGCTTAAGTACTGACTTTTAGGATTAAACTCAAACCTTACTCTTGCCTCATTTTCTCCAGGAAATATAAGCCCCTCAACACTTCCCAGAAACTTATCCTCTGAATATCCAAGCTTAAACACACCTTTTGATTCTATTCTCTCAAATTGACCATACTGAAGACCTCTAACCTCAAACTCTCCTTGAGCGAAGTCTTGGTCTAACCTTCCTTTACCCTTTAATCCCAGCTTGAGCTCGCCTTTTACCCTGGGTAGAAAACAAGAAATATCGAGTCCTTCACCGCTAAAGGCTATATCAAATTCACGGCTTGAATTATTAAGATAAAAATGTCCTCTCGCCAAACCCTTGTAAAATGAGAAACTGAGGTCCTGAAGGTAAATCTCATCCTCATTCCAGCTAAGTTTCCCTCTTAGGCCATCAAACTGTTGACCTTCAAGAATGACCCTGTTGCTGAAGAATTCGCCCTTTAACGAGCCTTCTTTCCCTTCCTGTAAGTATTCTACATTCCCTGAAGCTTCACCCTTTAAGGGAAATCGAAGCCCAAGCTCTGAAAAAACTCTCTCAAGAGAAGCACTTTCAGCCTGGATCATGACTCTCACCCTATCTCCAATTGAGGAGAGAAAAACCCTCCCTCTCATTGATGGGTCCTCTATCATAAATTCTCCTTTAAAAACATCGTCTTCAATTTTTGCTTCTCCCTGAACTGAGGCTGAATCAAAATTCATGAATCCACCTGGAGAGAACGAAAATTCTGTCTGAACTTTTGGATTAAAATAAGAACCAAATATCCTTAGCTTTATCTTCCCTTTCCCTCTTATTTCAGGGAACGAAAAATCTTTGTTGAGTGAAATCGAGGTGAACCTCCTCGCCTCACTGAGGTCTTTAATTTCTCCCTCGATGAAAAACTCAACATCCTGTTTAAGGTTTATCTCTCCCTGGAGGCTGAAAAGGCCAAAACCTGTGCCAAGTTCTTGAGAATGGAGTGAAATTTTATCTACTCCATTCCATTCAAATTTAACCATCCCTCGAAAGGGAAATTTATCGGAGCCTTGATTAAGATATTCATCCCTGAATTCTCCTTCTGCACTCAGCTTCTTATTAACAAGGGTAAATTTTCCCCAGAAAGGAGAGCCAACTGGCCAGGGTAGCTTGAAATCATTGATTAAAGGGTCAAGAAAGAATCCTCTGGCTTCTCCAGAAAGTCCTTTCTCTGAAAACATAATTCTCAAGTATTCACGAGCCATGTTCTTTTTCTGAATATTTAATTCAATTACACCTCCCTTTTCCTGGTCAAAATCTAAATTCCCCCTTACATTTCCAGCTAAAATTTCGTTGAGGAAAAGACGCCCGCTCAAAAAGTCTGCCTTAATATTTATTTTCCCCTCTCTCCTTATAAGCTCTGCCTTCCCTTCAGCCCGACCCTTCCACTCGAAAGGGAGGTTGAAATAATCGGCAATAAGCGGAAAGTCGATTTTGAAAGAACTCCTCACCTGGAGGAAAGGATTGAAGAGGTCACTCACTAGCCCATCAGCCTTCAAGATCCCTTCAGGGCTCTGGATGGTGGCTTTTTTTATGAAAATCTTCCTCCCTTCACCTTCAATATAAATTTCTGCTTTTCCTTCAATCTCCTTTTTTATCCTCTTCAGAGAACAAACAACATCATCTGCCTCTAGTTTACAGGAAAAGGAACCTCTTTTTTGGGTAAAAGAGGCATTTATCTTTCTCCCTTGAAGACGATTATCTCTTCCAAAGAAAAAGACTTCAGCCCCTCTTATCACACCTTTCTCAATTTCAAAGGGAAAGGAAATTACTTTACCGACTCCTTTTTTTGGGGAAGAGGACCCATAGACCCTCAGCACAGGTTGTTCAATAAAGATAACAAGAGGTTTTTCCTTACTTAACAATGATTTATAAGAGATGCTCAACGCTACCTTTTTAGCTGAAAAAAAGGGGGAAAGAGAAAGTGTCCGCATCTCCTCGATGACGAGAAGAGGAGGGAAAAGCGAAAAATGTAATTTATTGTAATCAAAATCAGCTTCTATTCTTTTTTTAAGCTGAAAGAGTAAGATGTTTTTTAAAATGATTCCGGCACAGAATAAGATAAGGAGGATGAGAAAGAGAGTTATCCAGGGTTTGTACCTTTTTAATTTTTTCATTCTTATCTTCTAAATAAATTTAATCCTTTGCTTGCTGAAAGAAAATTGAATTCCCTCTTTTATTCCACTTGAAAAAGAAGGGCACCGGTCTCAACAGAATCCCCGGCTTTAGGATTTATTCTGGTGATGGTTCCTGAGCCTGGAGATTTTATTTCGTTTTGCATCTTCATTGCCTCAAGAACCAGAATGGGTTGTCCTTCCTCCACCCTTTCCCCTTCCTTTACGAGAACCTTGATAACTTTACCGGGCATCGAGGTTCTTACCTCTTTCTTTTTCGACTTGCTCCCTCTTATTTCTGCAGCTTGAAGCTGTGTCTTTCTCTCCACCAAAAAAAACTTTCCCTTGACGTAGACAGAATAAGATGAAGAATTAGAATCGATGATTATGTCATATACTCTCCCTTTTATGTTCAACAGAACTTCTTTTGCATTCAAAAATTCAGCTCCCACACGATATTCCTCCCCGCCAAAAGAGACAAGAATTTCGTTCCTTTGCTTTTCTTCAACCTTAAGCTCAAAAGGTTTATCCTCTATCCAGAAAGAAAACCTCATCCTATAACCTGTTCATAAAATTTTGCATTCTTCCCCGTAATTTCCAGCTGTTTAACTCTGTCTTTGAGGAGGGAATAAAATTTTCTTTTCGCTCCATGTAAGCCTTTATCCCTGCTGCGATCAAAGCCACCCTCCTCTCTTCTCTTTCCTCTCCATCCTTCTCTTTCTCAAGGTTGGAAATAAAATGGGTATTGTAATCACCTCGATAGAACTTTGGATGAAGAAGTATTCTTTTGAAGAAAGGAATGGTTGTTTTTATCCCTAAGATTTGATATTCAGAAAGAGCTCTTAACATGCGCTGAATGCATTCCTGCCGAGAGGCTCCCCAGCTGATGAGTTTAGCAAGCAAGGGGTCATAATCGAGGGGAACAACATATCCTTCGTATATTCCGCTATCCTCTCTTATTCCAAGGCCCCCTGAAGGAGCCCTCAGGTAAGTTATCCTTCCAGGAGAAGGAGCAAAATCATTATCAGGGTCTTCGGCATAAATTCTGCATTCCATTGAAAATCCACGAGGCTTAATCTCATCCTGAGTGAAGGGGAGGGGCATTCCTGAAGCAATCTCAATCTGGGCTTTAACAAGGTCTATTCCAGTCACCATCTCAGTGACAGGGTGCTCAACTTGAAGCCTTGTATTCATTTCGAGAAAATAAAATTTCCGATTCTTATCAACTACAAATTCCACAGTTCCTGCGTTTCTGTAGCCTACGGCTGCCACCGCTCTCACCGCAACTTCTCCCATTTCCTTTCTTGTCTTCTCATCTAAAAAAGGAGAGGGGGTCTCTTCAATGACCTTCTGATAACGTCTCTGAATCGAACATTCCCTTTCTCCAAGATAAACAGTGTTACCAAAATTATCAGCTAGCACTTGAATTTCGATATGATGGGGTTCCTCTATATATTTTTCAACATAAACTGAAGGGTCAGCGAAGCTTGATTTCGCTTCTGATTGAGCCAATCTATATGAAGAAAGTAGGTCTTCCTCCCTTGTCACAAGCCTCAAACCTTTGCCTCCCCCTCCGGCCGATGCTTTTAAAAGCAAGGGAAAACCCAATTCTTTTGCCTTCTCTCTAAGCTCCTTTTCGCTTTTTATGGATTCAATCGTCCCCGGAATTATAGGAATTCCAGCCTCAGCCATTATCCTCCGGGAGGTTGTTTTTTTTCCCATAAGCTCCATGGGCAAAGAGGGAGGCCCGATGAATACGATCCCTTCTTCCTCACAACGCCTTACGAATTCTGAGTTCTCTGCCAGAAATCCATAACCAGGATGAATCGCTTCAGCCCTACTTTTCTTAGCTATATCTATTATCTTCTGAATATTGAGGTAGCTTTCAGAAGGCTTTGCTTCCCCAAGAAAATAAGCCTCATCTGCAAATCTAACATGAAGTGCCTTGCGGTCAACCTCTGAAAAAACAGCCACTGAAGTAATCCCCATCTCGCGACATGTGCGCATGATGCGCACCGCAATCTCTCCTCTATTCGCAATCAGAATCTTCTTAAACATTCTTGTCCTTTTAGCTTCAGCTCTAAATAATCCATTTTATTTTAATTTTCTAATCTATTTTAAAACAAATCAATCCACTTAGTCATCTACCCTCTCGATTGAGAAGCCAGGAGAACCAAATCATTGGTTATGAACCATACTTTTAAACCTTTGAGTTGGATGAAATCAGAGCGGAATGTTTCCGTGTTTCTTAGGTGGATTTTTGTCACTTTTATTTTCCAGCAGCTTCAGGGCGTTGATGAGTTTTGGACGCGTGAGTTTTGGCTCGATCACCTCATCCAGATACCCTTTCTCACAAGCAATGTAAGGGTTTGCAAATTTTTCACGAAACTCCTCAATCTTCTTAAGCCTGAGCGCTTCTGTCTCCTGAGCCCGTTCTAACTCACTCTTGTAGACTATGTTTACCGCCCCCTCCGGTCCCATGACGGCTATCTCGGCTGTGGGGTAGGCGTAATTTATGTCAGCCCTGATATGTTTTGAGGCCATCACGCAGTAAGCTCCACCATAGGCTTTCCTCGTGATGACAGTTATTTTGGGCACGGTCGCTTCAGAGAAAGCATAGAGAAGCTTTGCACCGTGGCGAATTATTCCTCCATGCTCTTGAGAAACACCAGGCAGAAATCCAGGAACATCCTCAAAAGTTATGAGCGGAATGTTGAAACAGTCGCAGAAGCGGACAAATCTTGCTGCTTTAACTGATGCATTTATATCAAGAGCTCCAGCCAGGTGGTCAGGCTGGTTAGCAACAATTCCCACTGATTTGCCCCCAAGACGACCAAATCCGATGACAATATTCTTGGCATATTGTGCCTGGACTTCAAAGAAATAATTATCATCCAGGACAGCCTTGATGATGTTCCTTATATCATAGGGCTGATTGGGGTCATCAGGAACCATATAATTTAATTCCTCATTAATGCGCTCAGAAGGGTCTGAGGTCGACTTCTCTGGAGGGTCCTCCATGTTATTGCTGGGAATAAAGGAAAGAAGCTCACGGATGAGAGCCAGTGCATGCTCCTCATTCTCTGCAGCAAAATGGGCAACTCCGCTTAAGGTGTTATGAGCCTCGGCTCCTCCCAGCTCTTCCATTGTCACTTCTTCATGGGTGACGGCCCTAATTACATCAGGACCAGTGATGAACATGTTGCTCGTCTCTTTAGTCATGATTATAAAATCTGTAAGAGCAGGGGAATAGACTGCCCCACCTGCACAAGGTCCCATGATGGCAGAAATCTGGGGAATAACTCCAGAAGCGAGGACATTCCTCAGAAAGATATCGGCATACCCTCCGAGACTTGCCACCCCTTCTTGAATTCTGGCCCCTCCTGAATCGTTTAATCCAATCACCGGGCACCCAACTTTAAGGGCAAGGTCCATGATCTTAACAATCTTTGCCGCATTCGCTCCACTCAGAGAACCTCCAAATACAGTGAAATCCTGAGCAAAAATAAAAACCGGCCTTCCTTCTATTCTTCCATATCCTGAAACCACTCCATCACCATAGATTCTCTTTTTCTCCATACCGAAATCATAACAATGATGCACAACTAATTTATCTATTTCCTCAAAAGACCCTTCATCAAGAAGCAAAAAAATTCTCTCTCTCGCTGTTAGTTTTCCGAGCTGGTGTTGCTTCTCTATTCTTTCTTTTCCTCCGCCTAATTCAGCCTCTTCAATTCTGCGCTGCAACTCAGAGATTTTTCTTTCAATCGTCATCTTCCTCACCTCTCTTAATCCTTTCTTATCTTCTCCCAATCTCTCAAGAATTTATCCATCCCAATATCGGTCAAGGGGTGCCTTACCATTTTTTCTAGAACCTCAAATGGAACAGTCGCTATATGAGCACCCACAAGGGCCGCCTCTACTACATGCAAGGGATGCCTGATGCTTGCCACTATAATTTCTGTCTCAAAATCATAATTTTCAAAAATGGTTACCGTCATGTCCACAAGTTCCATCCCGGTATGGGAAATATCGTCCAGACGCCCAATAAATGGACTAACATATTTCGCTCCTGCCTTTGCAGCCAGCAGTGCTTGGTTGGGGGAGAAAACCAAGGTTATATTTACCTTTATCCCCTCACTGGCAATAACTCTTGTTGCCTTGAGACCTTCCACACAGATGGGGATTTTTATCACTACATTCTCAGCAAGCTTCGCAAGCTTTCTTGCCTCCTCAATTATCTCCTCTGCTTTGGTTGAAACACACTCCACGCTTACCGGACCTTGAACAACATCGCAGATCTCTTTGATGAGAGCCTCAAAATCAGTCTTTTCCTTAGAAATTAGCGTGGGGTTGGTAGTCACCCCATCGAGAATCCCCCAGCTCACTGCTTCTCTTATTTGGTTTAGATTTGCTGTATCCAAAAAAATCTTCATTTTAACCTCCAATTTAATTATTATAGGCCAGGCTCTTTGATTTAAGCCCCAATGATATCTCAGGATTCCTCTTATATGGAATATCTTTCTCTTTCAACCATTCAGACTTCAACTTCTCTGGTTTGGAAACCTGCTCCCTAGCTCCTCACTCTCATCACTGTGTTGGAGAGGATTCCTATTCCCTCAATCTGGATATCAACCCTATCTCCTGGAGAAAGGGGCCCAACTCCCGCAGGAGTCCCTGTGGCAATGACATCTCCTGGATACAGGGTCATGATGTTGGAGATGAATCTAACGAGGAAAGGAACGCTGAAAATCATGCGAGCTGTGTTTGCTGACTGCCTAAGTTTTCCATTCACAAAGGTCTTGAGCCTGAGGCGTGAAGGTTCGATGTCTGTGGCAATACAGGGTCCAAGCGCAGCGAAAGTATCGAAAGATTTGGCACGAGTGAATTGCCCATCCTTTGCTTGAAGATCCCTAGCTGTTACATCGTTGAAACATGTGTATCCCAAGATATAGTCTTCAATCTTTGCCTTCTCATCCAGAAGCCTTGCCCTCTTCTTGATTATCACAGCTAATTCTCCTTCATAATCTACCCTCTTTGACATCTTGGGATAGATGATGATTTCATTCGGACCAATGAGTGAAGAAGATGGCTTGAGAAAAAGCAGAGGTTCTTCAGGTAAAGGCATTCCCATTTCTTGGGCATGGTCGCTGTAGTTACGACCAACTCCAACAATTTTGGAAGGCATTACTGGAGGCAGGAGAGTCACTTCACTTATAGGAACTCTTTCCTCTTTTATTTCGAACTTGGTGAAAATAGAACCCTGGATGGGATGAAGGAACTCCTCTTTTAAGACCCCATAGAAAATCTTTTTGTTATATCTATAGCGATAGATGTTCATGGATATAAGTCCTCTATTGTTTCTGAAACGAATTCAGATTTTTCGCTCTCATTTCCATTGCGGTCAATTGCAGTTATAGCATAATGATATCTCTTCCTCTTTTCAATACTCGTATCAGTATAGGCATTTCCAGAAATTGCCTTTGAGGTTAGTAGCTTGAATTGCTTTTCTCCTTCTTCTCTGCGCCACACTTTATAGCCGGCAAGATCCTCTTCTTTGTTTGCCTCCCAACTCAGGGTTACATATCCCTTTCCTGAGATTGAGACAAGCCCTGAAGGTGGAGAAGGGGGGAATTTATCCTCTGCCAAAACTCTCACGATTTCAGAGTCATCGCTTTCCAGGAAGGGCGAGGAATCTGAAGCAGAGACCCTCACACAATACTCATAATTTTTCCCGAAAGAAAAGCTTCTGTCCTCAAACTTATTCTCTTTGATTAGGCTCGGCTCAAGAAGCTTGAATGGACCCTTTTCTTCTCTTCTATAGACATTATAACCCTTAATCAGAGATAAGGAAGCTTCTTCCTCAGCTTGCGGCGGGATCCAGGTAATTTCTATCTTTTCCTCGAAAACTCGAGCTTTTATGCTTAGAGGGGGAGGGGGAAGAGCAATAGGTTCAACAGAAATTAATTCTGAAAAATCAGATTCCCTGTCTCTTTTATCTCTAATCCGCAGACTAAAAGTAAACCTTTTTTTCCCTAAATCTTCAGGGCTCAACTCATAATGATAGCGAATCTTACCTTCTTCCTCATCCATGAGTTCCGCAAATCTTTCTTTTCTCACCCTATCCACAAGCTTCCCTCTTTTCTCATATTCAGAAGGAGAAAATGAAGCCTGTGTTAATTCTCTACCTTCTTCTGCACTCTTCTCCTCCTCCATCATCCATATTTCAACCTCTTTTATTTCTAAAAGAGAAGCCCCGTCAAGATAGCTCTCAGGATTTTTCCACTCTAAAATAATCCTCTTTCCCTTTTGCACAGCTTCAAAAATCTCGACCTTCTTGGGAATCTTCGATAAAGGGGGATAGATGGGACCCTTCTTTCCGCAAGAAGGAAAAAGAAGAAAAAAAGATAAAAATAGAAGCGGTAAAGGAGAGAAAGAGGAAAATCTCTTCATCAAAGAATGAAGCGGCTTAAATCCTGGTCTTCGATTATATCCTTTATCTGTTTCTGCACATATTCCCTGTCGATGACTATCTTTTTTTGGGGAAGGTTCGGCGCTTCGAAGGAGATTTCCTCCATCACTTTCTCCATTATGGTGTGAAGCCTTCTTGCGCCTATGTTTTCAGAGGATTCGTTAACCTTCTCTGCCATCTCTGCAATCTCATCGATTGCATCTTCGGTGAAGTCTATCTCAACTCCTTCTGTGGCGAGAAGCGCTTTATACTGCTTGATGAGGGCATTTTCTGGTTCGGTCAGGATTCTTACGAAATCTTTCTTATTTAAAGGTCCGAGTTCTACTCTTATAGGGAACCTCCCCTGGAGTTCGGGGATGAGATCAGAAGGTCGAGCCACATTGAAAGCTCCCGCTCCTATAAAGAGAACATGGTCAGTCCTTACCAATCCATATCTGGTGTTTACGGTTGTGCCTTCGATGATGGGGAGGAGGTCTCTTTGAACTCCTTCCCGACTCACTTCTGGACCATGCCCTGACTCACGCCCTGCAATCTTATCCACTTCATCCAGAAAAATGATTCCTGACTGTTCGACTCTTTCCACCGCCAGTCTCGCAACCTGGTCCATGTCTATTAACCGCTTCTGCTCATCTTCAAGAAGATATTCTCTAGCTTCCTTGAGCTTCATCTTTCTCTTTTTGGATTTGTTTCCAAAAAAACCAGGAATTATTTCCTGAATATGAATTCCTATCTCTTCATATCCCGTACTTGAAAAAACTTCAAAAGGAGGACTCAATCGCTCTTTGACATCGAGCTCAATCATTCTCTCATCAAGCAATCCCTCGCGGAGCTGCTTTCTGAGTTTTTCCCTGGTCTCTCGAAAGCGAAGATGCTCGTTTTCTTCAAATGAGTCATGCTTCTTGCGTAATGGGGGGAGGAGAAGGTCTAAAATTCTTTCTTCGACGTTGTGTTCTGCTTTTTCTTTTATCTCCTCAATTTTTTCCTGCTTAACCATGTCCACAGAAATCCTCACCAAATCCCTGATCATCGATTCCACATCCCTCCCCACATAACCAACTTCAGTAAATTTACTGGCTTCAATTTTCAAGAAAGGAGATGAAGTGAGCTTAGCGAGTCGCCGTGAGATTTCAGTCTTCCCCACCCCTGTAGGTCCTATCATTAATATGTTCTTTGGAGCAATCTCATCAGCGAGCTCCGGCGGGAGTTTCCTCCTTCTGTACCTATTGCGAAGGGCAATGGCCACTGCTTTCTTAGCAGCCTCCTGACCGATGATGTATTTATCCAGTTCGGCCACAATCTCTTTGGGCGTAAGCTCTACATCTTTTGACATGGTGGTCATTTTTTCCAGACTCTGAGGAAGAACCATCGACATTTAGAGCTCCTCAACCGTTATTTCATTGTTGGTATAGACACAGATATCTGCGCTTATTTTCATGGCTTCAATGGCTATTTCTCGAGCAGAGAGGTCGGTGTGCTTGATTAAGGCCCTCGCCACTGCCAAAGCATATGGACCTCCCGAGCCTATGGCGATCACCCCGTCATCAGGCTCAACGACATCTCCAGTCCCAGAAATCAAAAAAGAATTCTCCTTATCTGCGACAATCAATAATGCCTCGAGCCTTCTGAGCGCCTTATCAAGACGCCAATCCTTGGCTAGCTCTATTGCTGCTCGGGAAATGTTTCCTCTATACTCCTCAAGCTTTGCCTCGAATCTGGAAAAAAGTGCAAATGCATCAGAAGTAGCTCCTGAAAATCCTGCCAGAATTTTTCCCTTATAAAGCGTCCTGATCTTATTGGCTTTCTGCTTAAGGATAGTCTCTCCCATGGTAACCTGACCATCACCAGCCATGGCAATCTTTCCTTTATGACGGATGCAGATTATCGTTGTAGATTTTAATCCTGTTTTTTTCATCGTTTTTTATCATAATTCATGTCTTATATAATTTCAATGCTGCCAATCCAAAAATTAATTAAAGAATAATAAATACTTATCTGTAAAAAAATTTAAGTGGTAAAAACTTTTTTAAAAAAAATTTAAATTGAGCCTAACTTTTGCTTGTGCTTGGCTGATTGAAGTGAAGGTAAAAATGAAAACTTGCCGGGCTAAAGCCCGGGGTCTCAGCCCTGTGGCATACTCTGACTATGGGGTGCCTCGCAACTGGCAGATATACTTCTTTCCTACTTCTTCCTCTACTTTTCCTACCCTCTCGTCAAATTACCCATCCCCCTAAAGCTCTCCCCCCATAAGAATCCTTCCCTCACCGGAAATTCTTTCCTCAGCACCCGACTTATGCCACCCTTGAATATCCTCACCACCTCGACCACACTTATATACGGTTGTAACTCCCCCACAACATGAACTTGAGCACTTTGTCTACTCATCCCGCCGATCCACTACCCGTTCATTTTATACGCCTCGGAGATGAACCTTTTGAGTCCGATGGCTATTTTGCCTTTGATATCCCGTCTTCGATATTTTGGAGTCCATACCAGATGATATTGCAGTCTGTGTTTGGAGGAGATCCTCTGGTGTATCTCACCATAGCCAGATTATGCCGGATTTTCCTTTACTTCGCCAGCCAGACCTAGCTCCATTCCGGGTGCCATTCATCCCAAGGTTAAAGTCTGGGGTTTACTGGCTTTTTCTATTAATAGAACTCATAGCCCAAAATGGTAAAAAATCCAATAAATTGGATTATATCCATTTTTTTGGATTTATCATGAAAATCAAAAAAGTTAGATTATTTCTAAATATCTGTAATAAAAGCAGTTAGTTTTATTTATCTATCTTTAGAACAAACTGGCACAAATTTTGCTATAAATTTAACGAACTAAATTTGATTTAAAAATTAATACATTTGAATTTTTTTCGATTATTGAAAAAAATATTAGGCGCCAAAGGAACAATTATTATAATTCATTATTCTAAGCGTGAGATTAAGATTCTAAACATTAGCTAGAGAATAAGGAATGTTTCTTTTTTACGTTTTTATTAATCTTATCCCAATTGATCAAAAGAGGATATCGATTTCTTTTCCTTTTCCCCTACATATCTTCACCAAGCGGTTTGGAAAAGAAATAAAATTTTATCCTCTTGAAAGGAAAATTTAACTAAAAATTAAGAGAAAAAAATGGAGATTAAATTTAAGAAAGAGGGGGTGGGAAAAAGGGGTTACTTAAAATTAATAAAATCAAGAGGCAGGAATTTATAATTCCTAACGTAGGGGAAAAAAGTTATCTCCCTTGCGAGCAAAAATTAAGGGAGACGAAAAATTGAGAGGGGGAAAATGAAAAACAAAAGATGGAAAAAAGATTACCTTTTTTTTGCGACTCTCTTTTTTATTCTCTTTATCTCGGGGGCTGGCCAGACCACTTATAAGGCAGCCATCAAGGGCTATGTCACTGACAATGAGGGAAATCCTCTCCCAGGGGTTACCATCACTGTGAATAGCCCTGCGGAAATCGCTAAAGACATAACCACCATCACCAATGAAAAAGGTTACTATTACTTTTCTTCGCTCACTCCAGGTGAATACGAAATTAAGGCAGAGCTTCAAGGATTTGCCACCTATCTTAGAAGTGGGGTTAAACTCCATGTGGGTGAAACAGCCATTGTCGATATAACTCTGACTGTGGCGACTCTCGAAGAGTCCGTGACTGTGACCGCTGACGCACCTCTTGTGGAAACAGCCAAATCATCCATGGGTGAGAGAATCGACAGCAACTTCATCAACCAGCTTCCTCTACTCAACCGATCCTTCATGGACCTGGCCACGCTTGCTGCAGGCACAGCTAAAGACCCAGCCTCAGGCAGAATAGCAGGAAGTGGAGAAAGGATGAGGTCGATGAACGTGATCATCGATGGAATCACAAACAACGATAATGTGGCTAATTTTGGTCAGATTCTTGTCGACCAATACATCCAGGACTCAATCGAAGAGTTTGAAGTAATAACCTCTGGTTATAACGCTGAATATGGAGAGGCTTCGGGCGCTGTGATTAACATGATAACCAAATCGGGAGGAAACAATTTTAGTGGCTCCCTCTTTTTCTACCATAGAAACGATGCTCTGGATGCCTCACCGATTGAAGGAAAAGAAGCGGCTCTGCTCAAACGATATGAGTTTGGATTTACCCTTGGTGGTCCGATCGTGAGAGATAGAGTGTGGTTCTTTGCTGCCACTCAATTCGTAGAGCAGAAAGAAGGAGTTGAATACGATTTTTCACTCATCCCCGAAGAGCTTCATTATGATTTCTACGGACGTCCCGAAAACTTCGACGCAATTCCCAAGACTAGTGACCAGACTATCTTTCTAAAATTTACCTCATCTCTGGGAAAGGCAAACAGGATGACGGCTTCCGCTATGTATTTCCCCAACAAGAAGACGAACTGGGTAGGCGACCTTAGGTCAGGTCGTCCCATTGGAGGGAGCACACTTCCCTCTGCTGGCCACACAGTAAAAATCCCAGGCGTCCAGCTGAAATTCAATCTTTCCTCAACTCTCTCCCAGAGCTTCTTTCTGGAGACAAACCTTGGTTATTTGGACAGGAAAGACATAAATGAGCCCAATGTAGCTGAAACTCCTTGGGAACTCTTTCCCAACTTCAATTCAGGAAGGGCAATGGAAGACCCCCGCGAATTCAATAACCAGAAATTCCAGTGGTCAGAAGACCTTACCTTTTATGTCGATAATTTAGCGGGTAACCATACCTTCAAGACGGGCTTCAGGTTTATTAACGACCATCAGACAGGCTACCTCCTCATTCATAACGCTGTGCTCTATGCGACTGATAGCAGAGCCATTCCGCTCTTTACCATATCCTATGTTCCTGTAGGAAGGGGCTTTACCTATGATGTGACTCTAAGGAGCTATGGTGCATATATTCAGGATAGCTGGGAAATACTTCCCAACCTCGTCATAAATTTTGGCCTCAGATTTGACACGATGTCTCCCTGGAATCACAAGCAGTTTGCCCCACGTTTCGGTCTTTCCTGGGATCCCTTTAAGGACCACAAGACTGTCATCCGAGCCCATATCGGACGTTTTTACGACCACCAGACAGGAAATGCCTTACTGCTCGACGAAAACTATGGAGGATTCGGCTATGTCACAAAGATATATCCTGGCCTAGCTCCATTCCTAGGTGGCCCGCCTTCTCCTGGAATCGAGCTTCCACCCTCAGAAATACGTTTTCTTGAAAAGCCATTCAAGACTCCTTACACAGATGCCTGGAGCATAGGAGTCGAGCGCGAGCTCATTCGCAATCTTTCACTTTCTCTGGAATTTACTGACCGAAATGGTCGCGACATCTACAGCCAAAGGGTGGTCAACTGGAAGAAGGATAACACTGGAACAACTGATGGGGGACCCAAGCGCCGTGCGATTGGGTATGATAATTACTCAGATTACACTGCTTTTCACATTACGCTCGAGAAAAAACTGAGCCATGGGTTCCAGTTCCTGACAAGCTATACCTGGTCAAAATGGAGAGACTGCTTAAATGACAATTTCAACAACACTCCTGATGACCCAAACGACATCTCCAAAGATTACGGGTCGGCTCAATATGACATTCCTCATAAGTTCATCTTTAGTGGGTTTGGGCAGCTGCCTCTTGGTTTCAGCGTCGGTGCACTCATTACGGTGCAAAGTGGCCTCCCCTATAGCGCTGCGTCCTTATTTGATAAAAACAGAGACGGGAGATCTGATAGGCCTGATGATCCCGTGGCTGAAAAAAGAAATGTCTTTAGAAGACCATATTATGCAAGCGTTGACATGCGGCTGGGGAAAACATTCCTTAAGGGGCATGTAAATGTTTTTGTTGAGGCCTTCAATCTTCTCAACAAAAAGAACGTCGACCAAGTCTTTGCCAACTGGTATGATAAAGAAGGGAACTTTGACCGACAGGGAAGAAATCTCTGGGACGGAAAAGCGCCTGACTTTGGCGATGCCCTCTCTTATTTCCATGGACGAGTTCTCCAGCTTGCGGTAAGAATCTCCTACTGAAAAATTTGGGAGCACTCCCCGCGATGCCAAACTAAAGCTGAAAGAAAAGGGAGTGCTCCCTCCTTTTTCTTGGCTCTTAGAGAACAAAAAATACTTTGAAGGAGAAAATCATCTACCTTAAAGAAAAACATTAAATTAAAATAAAATCCTTCGCGGACTGTTTCGCTAAGTTTGGAGGTGGAAGTCATCCTCGATTGTCCTTAATCATTCTTGATTAATTCTTAGAAACTCTTTTTATAGATTTAGCTTTTTTTAAGGTCGGTTTGTAAATAACTTTCCTCCCTTTGCAAGCGAGCGTAAAGAGCAAATACTTAGTGAAAATTGTCTTTCTTAAGCTCAAGATATTTAATGAGCTCTTCGTCATAAACAAAAAGCGCCGGCGTGCCTCCAGTATGAAGAAAGACTACATTATCCTCTCTTAAGAAGTATCCTTTTCTTATAAGGTCAATTAGCCCTGCCATGGCCTTACCCGTGTAGACTGGGTCGAGGATAATTCCTTCCTTCTCGGCAACCAGTCTAATGGCCTTTGTAGTTTCCTCATTCAGGACGCCGTAGCCCTCACCCACATAATCATCAAAAACGATCACTTCTTCTGCTGAAATGCTCATCTTAAGCTTAAGGGCTCTGGCTGTATCGCTGGCGATGCTTGAAACAAGCCTCTGAATAAAATCTTTTTCCCTGGAAACACTGATCCCGATGATTTTTATCTCATTGCCCAGCGCCTTAGCTCCAACGATTAAACCCGCCTGAGTCCCTCCTGAACCAGTGGCCAAGACTATATAATCTATTTTAATTTTTTTCTTTTTTGCCTCTCTGTAAATTTCAAGAAATGCATTCGTGTAACTGATGGCACCCAGAGGGTCTCTCATGGAGCCCCCCACTAGAGAACCTCCCACGGGAGCAAGATAAGGATTGTATCCTTCTCTCTTTTTCTCCTCGGCTACATTTTTAATAATCTCCTCTGCATCGAGTGTCTTCCCTTCCTCTCCCTCGATTATTCTTATTTCAGCGCCAAGAATATGGTCGAGAAGGAGATTCCCATCCAAATCATGAGGAGTGTTCCCTCGTTTAAAAAGAACTAAGACAGGTATTATCCCGAACTTTCGAGCAGCAGCCGCTGTCTGACGGCACCAGTTCGATTGTACCCCAGCTGAAGTTATGACCATATTACATTTTTTCCTCATCATATCGGCGAGGATAAACTCCAGTTTGCGGGCCTTGTTTCCTCCCAGTGCTAACCCAGTTTCATCATCTCTTTTGATGAATAACATAGGTCCTTTGAGCTCCTCTGAAAGGTTGTTCATTTTTTCCAGAGGGGTGGGGAGGTTGGCGATTCTTACCTTTGGAAATTTCTTAATTCTCTTCTCAAGCGAAGCATCACTCGCATAGCGGATTCTTTTCAGGGAAGGCTTTCTTGGCTCCAGGGTAGTACGGCTCAAGGGGTGGCAGGAAAAAAGAGAAAAAATAAAATAAAGAATGATGAGTGGATTAATAAATAACGAAAAAAATCCTAAAGACTTTTCCCCTAAGTTTCTCATTCCACTTCTCCTCCTCCATGAGTTTAAGACTATATTACCAAAATACATAATTTACGTATATTTAACCCATAGAAAAAGTTATCCATTGTCCTTAAAGCTAAGGAATGCTGTTAAACCAGGAATGAGGCACTTTTTTTCATCCGCTTTTGTTGGGGTTAAAAAGGAGTTTTTTAGGCAAATTAGAATGGATTAAGCTCCATCGAATTAATTATTTAAGGTGCTAATTGGATTAATATCGAAAACATAAGAGGTATTCAATATCAATTTTACTCTCAAACGCCCCCTCTGAACCTCTCTACCCTCTTTCTTGTATCCTGAATTCTTTAATTTTACCTCCACAAAATCCAGTGGAATCTTATTTTAAATTCGCAATCACAGATAATATATTCTCAACATTCGCATTTTCGCTTGATTTCATGTCTTTAATTTTGTAAATCTAAGACAATTTTAACAAGGAGAAAAGAGATGCAACTTTTTAAATGTCTCAAAAATCTTTTGATTAAAACGGGGCTCATTTTATTGGTCTTCGCTTTTTTCTCTATATCTTTCAGTTCCTCTCTAAAAGAATTCGATATTTTGATAAAAAATGTTACCATCATCGATGGAACAGGAGAACCGAGGTTTAAAGGCTCAATAGCGATAAAAGGAGAGAAAATTGAAGCTTTGGGAGAGATTGAGGCAGATGCAGAGACAATAATAGATGGAAAAGGTCTTTTCGCCTCTCCGGGATTCATCGATCCCCATAGCCACGCAGACCTTAACGTCCTCGAGTATCCGCTTGCTGAAAATCTCATCATGCAGGGTATCACGACTTTTGTTGGCGGAAATTGTGGACTCTCTCCAGCGCCTCAGAAAGAGTTGACCTTCTCCCAGTGGCTTTCTAAGGTTGAAGAGAAAGGCATTTCAGTTAACATGGCTCCCCTTGTTGGACACAACACTATTCGAAGCCTTGTCATGGGAGAAGACTTTAAAAGAGAGGCAACCAGAGAAGAATTGGAAGAGATGAGGAGCTTACTTGAAGAAGCAATGCAAAGCGGCGCATTCGGTCTCTCAGCCGGGATTGATCCTCCCTGGCCTGGTTTTTTTGCTTCCTTCGATGAAATGGTAGAACTTTGCAAGCTTGCTGCTGAATACGGGGGCTTCTATACACCCCATACAAGGCATGAGCGAAGTCACTGGTGGACTGACAACTTGGATGAATTTTCCTATGTTCTTTATTATGGTCCCCCAGAAGATGTCTGGGTTGGCAGGTATCGAGGAATTGTGGAAGCAATCGAGATTTCAAAACAAGCAAGAATCCCCCTCCATGTCGCCCATATCCCAAATGCTTATCTCCTTCCTTTACCCCATCCAGATTATCTTGAGGAAGCAGCTGCGAGAGCAACGATGGAGCTTATCAACAAGGCTCTTGAGGAGGGGGTAAAAGTTTCCTGTGATGTTGTTCTCCCTCCCCTTCCTCAGTTCACTCAAGTCATCGTCCAAGAATTCCTGAACTCTGAATTTAATTACCCTGAATGGCTTGCAAAACTCAAAAAGGAAGAGCTTGTTGAAAGACTAAAATCAAGGGAATTCAGAGAAAAAATAAAAGAACTCTACGACAAGTGTAAGATTAAATTCTCGATGATCCATACCAAGGTTGATCCCTATTGGTTTGAATGTTTTAAGGTTGTGGGGCACAAAAACCACGCTTACATGGGAAAAACAATTGGCGAAATTGCAAACGAAAAAAAGCTTGACCCCCTAGAAACTGTGTTTGAGATAGTGGTTGAAGACCCCGATGCCATATGGCTCCATGCACTCGACCGCCGCTATAACGAAGTTGCTGTGGCCACAATCATCCAGCATCCCCTCTGCGAACCTTGTACTGATATCACCTCTGCTCCCGCCAAACTTCCCCAGGGACACCGCTGGCTTGTTGGAGCCGCACACTGGGGCACTTATCCTTACTATATTCAAACCTATGTCAGGGAAAAAAAGTTACTCACTTTAGAGGAAGCAGTGAAGAAAGCCACCCTTCTTCCAGCCCAGAGATTGGGAATTGAAAGAGGTGTACTAAAGCCAGGTTACTTTGCAGACCTTGTAATCTTCGACCTTGGAAGAATTTCGATGAAAGGAGACTACATAGAGCCAGATCGCACCCCAGAAGGAATAGAATTAGTAATCGTCAACGGGAAGATTGTTTATCGTGAAAAGACTCATACAGGAGCTAAGCCAGGAAAAATACTTCGCCATAAGAGAAATTCTTCATAAAATTGAGAAAAATATTTAATTATTAACCTGAGAGCATCAACCCCTTTTCGCTCCTTTTCTCCTTTTCAGTGAAAGAATCTTTTTAGTATCCACTTATTTTGAGTGAGAAAAAAATTATTTCATTCTAAAATTAAAGCGGGAATTTTCTTTTTTCTTCAATTGCCTCTAAAACATGGTAATCATAATTTCTCCTTGCCACTTCAAGAGTCTTCTTCTCTTTCTTCCTTCAAACCAGGAGGGCAAGCTTTTCCGAGGATTAAAAGACGTCTTTCTCTTTCTGTAATTTGAGTCCTTATCTTATGGGCAAGGGACCAGAATATTGCACCCAGAGCAAGCCAGCCGAGAAGGAAAGCCCATTCAAGGGGAAATTCACCCTTAGAGTTTGCATAGGGCTGGTAAAGCGTAAGAAAAAATGTGAGAAGAGAAATTCCTCCCCCTATTGCAGCGACAAATGCTCCTCCCGGCATCCGATATGGCCTGGGTTTTTGAGGATGAAGACGTCTCATTTTGATGATTCCCAGGCAGACGAGAAAATAGGCGAAGGTTACACATGTGGCTCCCACATTGACGATGGGAATAATTGCTTTCCTACCCAGAAAAATGCCAAGAAAAGCCACTGCTCCTGAAAAAAACACTGCGATAAAAGGAGACCCAAAACGGGGATGAACAATCCCAAATATGGAAGGTATTATTCTCCCCCTTCCCAGAGAGAATAATGCCCGCGAGGCAGCAATAAAAACTGTGTTCCAGGTAGTCACAATCCCACAAAGAGCCGCAAAAAGGACAATTTTTGCTATCAAAGGAGAATGAAAGGCAGCCTCAAAGGCAGCCGCTGCAGGAAGCTCAAAATTAATAATTTTCTTCCAGGGCATGCTCATCGATGAAGAGAGGATAACGAGGAGATAGAAAAAAAGAGCACCGAGAAGGGAAAGGATAATCACCCTTCCTACTAATCTGGTCGGAGTCCCCTCGGCCTTTTCTTCCATTACCTGAGGGATTACATTAAAACCCGCAAGGAAAATTGGTGCAGTCACAAAAACAGCCACTACTCCTCCAAGAAGTGGCAAGAACTCATGCCGTGAAAATAGAGGTTGAAGATGGCTTAACTTTCCCCAAAAAATTCCCGCAAAAATAAAGATAAGCGAAAATAAAATAAGCCCATAAGTAAATATCTCTTGGAAGATTACTGCTGACTTTATTCCCCTATAATTGAGAAAAGCTAAAAACAGAGTTCCCACTAGCGCCAAAAGGAGGCCCCCGAGATTCACTGGCTCTCCTCTTATAGTGTAAAGCCTCGTGCCTTTAAAGCAAGGGAGTAAAGTCTCCATCACCCAACCGGCTGAAATTGCCTCAAAAGAAATGAAGGCGGTAAAATTGAGTACAAGCAACCATCCGCTGAGAAAGGAGGCTTTTACTCCAAAAATCTCATAGGTATAAGCAATCTCCCCCCCTGCTACAGGGAACATGGTGCTCATTTCTGCATAACAAAGACCCACAATAAGCATTAAGGAGCCTCCTCCTGCAAAGCCTATCAAAGCTCCGAGGGGACCAGCTTGCTTGAGCCACTCGCCAAGGACAATGACCCAGCCCACACCAACTATGCAGCCAAATCCAAGCACGAAAAAATGACGTAGCTTTATTTCTTTTCCGAGCCCTGGCCTAAAAGATGGAGTTTTTTCGCTCTTCACTCTATCTTCCTCTTTGTTCATGAAAATAAGATTTTCTTAAAATGTTTTAAATCTACCATTCAGACCTTCTAAGTAATATCTATTTTAGACCTTTATTGCAACATAAAATTTAGAACTTCCCTCTCTAAGATTTCTTATAAATTAAATTTACCTAATTTTCAGGGGTTCAAAAATTTTTTATTTCTCTTATCCTGATTGAATGTTACTTATTTTTCTTGACCGCCCTTGGCTGCTCCCAAGATCAGTCTGTATCTTTCAGATTCGCTCAGTCGCGTTCGGAATTTCTTGGCAAAAAACCAAAATAGAAAACCCAGCGCTACCCAGATAAGGATAATCACCGAAGGAAGAATAAATATGCAAACTGAGTCATCAGAGAAAATTTATTGTTTAAGCTTAAACTTGTGGCATATAAAATTCGTATAATATTACTAGACCAATACCCCCAAAAAATATAGAATAATCTAATAGAATAATATAAATACAATTTAAGGGAGGAAGAAGTGAAAAATACATTGTTCAAAGTGATGGTTATAATCTCTTTTATTTTATTAATAATCATAAAATCTCCCTGTTCATTTCAGGATAAAATTAAAGGAGCCTGGGAAGGAACACTCGAAATCATGGGACAAAAATTAGAGATAATTGTTCATTTTGATACCCTTGAACAAGAGCTTCAAGGCAGCATAGACATCCCCATGCAAGGTGCTAAGGGATTGAAGCTTAAAAACATCCTCTACGACCAT
>Ga0129301_1000492_pt1 | contig 21800 bp, 20 predicted proteins | sample ConPoolayeHmetaG_FD_94489 | JGI IMG/M metagenome (GOLD analysis project Ga0129301, IMG submission 94489) | Hot spring microbial mat communities from California, USA to study Microbial Dark Matter (Phase II) - Cone Pool mat layer H metaG ...
AATATAAAAAGTGACACTGCACTCCTCTACTACCTCGGTTCCGAAGTTCTTCACCGTTGCCTTGGGTTTGACGGAGATTCCGGAGTCCTTGATGCCCACCGGTTCTATGATGGCAATCGTCCCGACATCGTGGACATAAATATCTACCGAGCCGGCCGCCTTATCATTATCATTGTTCATATCACCGGTAAGTTGGGTTGAGCAGGAGATAGGTATGCTAATTCCTCTTGGCCAGGCAGAACGGGAGGGAAAGGTAACAAAGGTTAATTGTCCGGCCGGATGGCTGACTACCTGAGTGCTTTCATCGTAGAAACTTCCAATCTTCATCCTTACCCAATAACTCTCAGGCTGATTGCCATAATTATAGACCGAACAGGCCGGAGTAATTGTCTGGGTAGAATCAAATGAACTGGGCAGTTGTATTTTTGTACCGCCAACATCGTGGACATGGATATCAATTCCCCCTGGGATATCTTTCTTATCATTAGAAGGGTTAGCATCCCCGGTGAGTTGGGTTGAACAGGAGACGGCAACACCCGTCCCTCTTGGCCAGGCAGAACGGGAGGGAAAGGTAACAAAGGTTAATTGTCCAGCCGGATGGCTAACTACCTGAGTGCTTTCATCATAGAAACTTCCAATCTTCATCCTCACCTGATAACTGACAGGGGTGGTGCCGTAGTTCTTGACTGAACAGGCTGGGGTTACTGAGGAAGTAGAGTCAATCGGTCCGGTCGGTGCCATAATCTTGGTACAGCCGACATCAGAAGGTGGTGGTAGGGCATAGGTGACTATGAGCCGTGGTCGGTAATTAGCATCACTATAGCCGGTGATTCCTATATACTCGATATCGGCGTCTTCATTTTCTTTCCAGCCAAATGCTGTCCAGTCTATTCCAATCCCATCCTTAATCGCCTTCAGGCCACTGTCGTTCAGAACTATATTATACCAGACATTATTTGATGAACAGGTTAATTCATCACTGAGGGCTGTTCCACTTCCGGCTTCGTTATAGATTGTCTGGGCACCAGCACCTACCGGGTCAGATGTCAACTTAGTGATGGTAATCTCTGATGAGCCAAAGACACCGCCGCTGACATAAAATTTAACTATGGCGATGGCGATATCGGCATTATCGGGTATTGAACTGAGGTTAAACTTGCACCACCCACGATAGAAGTTAGTAGCGCTCAGCTGACCGGCTCTCATCTGGTCACTATTTTTTGTATAAGAAGAGCCATTGTAATTTACATATCCTGACCAGTTTGTGCTGTTATCCGGGAAGACCGAATCAACGGTATAACTGGTTGGTGGAATATAGGTAAGCACAATACGCGGCTTGTAAGTAGCATTGTTGTAGCCGTGGGCGCCGAAATAATGGTTTGCTATTTCATCCTCTTTCCAACCGAGGGCTATCCAGTTTGGCACAAGGGCATCTTCAATCCCCTGAACACCCGCAGAATTTAAATCTACACTGTTCCAGGAACCTCCAACCGGGGTAAATACACCGGTGTACGGTGTTCCGGTTGCCACTTCGTCATAGATTGTCTGGGCACCAGCACCTACCGGGTCAGATGTCAACTTGCTGATGAATACCGACCACCCGGAACCACTGCTGAGCCAAATATAAAATTTAAGTGTCGCCGCCGTGATATCTGAGCCATTCGGTATCGTCCCGAGATGAAATTTGCACCATCCCCGATAATAATTTTCGCTCGTCTTGCCGGATTGAATGCTACCGCTGTTTTTTGTATAAGTATTATTCGTGGGATTGTGCGCTATATATCCTGACCAATTAGCGCCGTTAGCCGGGAAGACCGTATCGTCCATAAGCGGAGCATCCACCCAATTGCCATTTCGGTCCCGCCAGTGGATTGGTTCAGATGAAATTTCAGCCGTGATTGTGCCGTCTCCGTTGGAGAAATGTTTGGCATAGGCATCGCGCATCTCCACAATCTCGGTTCCCTTTGGCTCAAAACCGTGCCGAATCGCTACTTTCTTTAAGGACGGATTTCCTCCCTGAGCGATAAAAAACCCAGCGTAGAGGATACCGATAATTAAGGCAAGGTAGTTTTTGTTATGCATCTTTCTCTCCTTTGGCGGAATTATTCCGGCGGATTCCACCGGAGACCCTTTCTTCTCCGCCATAAAGAAAGAGCTGGGGTGAAATTATTTTTCCGGGTATCGGTCACCCCAGCCCGAACACTCATTTGGGAAAAGTCCCTAAATAACTTCTTGCCTTCTCTTATTAACACTTTTCTTTCTTAATTATACACGATAAATTTTTTCTTTCAATAGTCTGGTGAGGCACAAAATATCTTCCCTGGCGATAAAACACTCCTCACCCCTGGTTTGGCTAAGAAAACAAAACAGTTTTAAGTTTGGGGAAGACCAATAGATGTTTACTGGTTATCTTTTAGGAAACAGCCAGTCACCGAACTGGGTGATGCGGACTTTGGTGAACTCCCAGAAGAAATATAACATTTCACCAACAGGTTTTGCCTTCGGTTCGGTAATCCAGGATAAAGGAATTTGGGTGCTCCAGCGGGCAAGTCCGGTAAGTCCGAAAAGGACCTGTTCTGGTTCTAAATGAATGCCAAAAATTTTTATTGGCGGCGGCAGGAATATACCAGAGAAAAGCATCGTTATCATCATCGCCATTCCACTGAAGGCACCGAATATCCCTGAATAGACCTGACGTCTCTGGTCTGGGGCAATTGCTAAGACAAAATTGGTGGTGATAACACTGGTGCCTGACCACATTATGCCAGAGGTGGCGGCTTCTAAGTAGATTGGCCAGTAGTTCTGGGGAGTAACAAAAAGCCAGACCATTGGATTCAAACCGCCGAGGAGGATTGCTAAACGCATCGCGGTCTTATTGCCAAAACGGTCAATTAAAATTCCCCAGGCAGGTAGAACGGCAATTCCGGAAAGGGTGCTGATGGTTCCGTAGAGCTGGATATTCACCAAGGACATCCCTAATTTTTTTATCATAAATGGCTGCCAGAATGGAGAGGCAATGCCCACGGCCAGCATCCACCATAGTCCATAGCCTAAAAGGCGACGAAAGTTTTTATCCCGCAGAGGGGTAGAGAATAATTCGGGAAAAGTCTCCTTTTGTCTGAGTGGTGGACGGTCGGGTTGGGTGGCGAGAATCTTTGTCCCGATAAGTCCAATGATTGCTGCAATGGTAAAGATTCCGATAAAGGCATAAGGTAGATTTACCGGACGGAATAAGGCAATCTTCCCGGTAATTGAAATGATTGCCCGGGCAATTACGCCGGGTGGTGATTCAAAGAGGTCAAGAAAAAAACCAGCGATATACCCGGTCAAAAGTCCGGTGAGCATAAGATATTGAAAACGGCGCGAGAAGAAACGACCCCGCATCCGTAAGGGCACCATATCAGAAATCCAGGCAATCCAGATATTACCACCAATTGCCTGCAGGGATGTGCTGAGAAAGAGGAGAGGGATAAAGAAAGACATCGCCTTGGGAAGAAGGATAAAGGGCAGTAGTCCATAGAGAAATGCCATCGCCCTCCCGAAGGCGGTCAGGCTCACTACGGCGTTTTTCCGTGAGGCTATCTTGTGAGTAATGGCGATACCGAGTAGTTGGAAGACCTGGGAGAGTTGGCTGATTGCCGAGATGAGGCTAAAATGGAAGGGTCGGGCACCGAGCATCACAACAAATTTTGTTAGAAAGATACTGCCGGGAGCGGACAAAGAGCCGGATATCTGGGCAAAGACCCCTTCAAGATTTGACACCTTAACCGTCTGACGCAGGGGTGAGATGTGATTATCTCCACTCATCCGAGAATCCGATAAGGAAAAGATAGAGAAAAAAGTAAAGAAGTATTGGATGAAAAGTGCATCAACTTTTCTCTGGTGGGGATATTTTTATCGGTGTTAAAATTTGTGGATATAGGTTCTTTCGGCAATCTGTGAGAGATATTCTTCTAACTTTTCTTGAATCTTTTTTTCCATCAGGTAATTCCTTATCTCATTTTGCATCTCTTCTAAGGATAAGACCTTTGGTTCTTCTTTGGCTAAAATCTTGATGAGGTGGAAGCCGTTTTCGGAAAGGACTGGTTCTGAGATAGCGCCTTCTTTCAATCTTTCCGCTACTTCCCGAAATGGTGGAAATAATTGTTCAATGTAGAACTCCCCGATATAGCCGCCTTTCTCTTTTGTCTCCGAATCTTGGGAGTAAATCTTAGCCAGGGAGTCAAATCTTTCGCCCCTTAGGGACTTTTCTCTGATTCTTAAAGCGAGTCGCCTCTGGCGCAGAGAATCCTCTTTGGTCGTTAGAACCCTTATTAAGATGTGGTTCGCCTCTATTATATTATCCCTTCGCTTTTTACATTTCAAGATATGATAGCCGGCGGGTGAACGAAAGGGTAGGGAGAATTCACCTTCTTTTAGAGAAAAGAGCGGTTTCTCAATCTCCGGGAGGAGTGTCCCCTTTTTTAGTTTTCCTAAATAGCCACCACTTTTTGCGGTTTTTGGGTCTTCGGAGAAAGACCGGGCAACTTCTTCAAAGTCGGCACCCCGGCGCAGTATCTCGTAGATCTCAAATATCTTCCTTTGGCTATTTCTCTCTTCTTCTTCACTCGGGGTGATTGGTAGGAAGATATGAGCAATTGAGACCCGACCGGGTTGGTAGGCGATAGAATCTTTGTTCTCCTCGTAGAATTTTTTAACCTCCAGAGGTGAGATGAAGACATTGAGGAGACCTTTCTTTTGCAGTAGTTTCTGGGCGAGGATTTTCTTCCGTATCTCTTCATAATAGTGGTTTTTTAATTCCCTTTCGGTGATGCCCTCTTTTTTTAACATTTCCTTAAAATCTTCAAGTGACGGAAAGCGGGCGATTAAGGCCCGCCAGGCACTTTCCAATTCTGGTTCAATTTCGTTTCGTGAAACGGTGACGGTCTCTTTTTCCGCTTCGGTTAGAATCAGTTTCTCCTGAATCATCCTTTTGAGCGCCTCTTTTTGGAAAAGGCTCTCCGGTAGACTTTCTGACCTTTGAATCGTTTTTAAGAAATCTACTGCCTCCTTTAATTCCGAGGCAAGAATTATATCTCGGCCGACGGTGGCCACAATCCGGTCAGCAATTACCCCGGCCTTTGCCCAATTAAAAAAAACGCAGAGGACACAGAGAGACCATAGATTATGTGGCATCAGTCGTGCCGACGAAGTCGGCTTCACCACTTTTAGTGAGCGGCGCTTTCTACAAGTTGGCGGCGTCATCGTTTGGATTGGAAATAGGCTTCGGGTCGGAATTCAATCTCGGTCTTAGATTTCAAAGATGCGATAAGGGTATCAAGGAGGGCGCGACTCTTCTGGTATTTAATGGCATTATTTATATAATTTTCTACCTCACTAAATGTGATATCCTTTTTTACCTTCTTTTTATCAACCAGTTTTACAATCTGATAGCCTTCCTGGGTTTTTATCACCTCCGAGACGGCACCGGGCGCGAGGGCAAAGATTTTTTCCTCCAGGGTTGGGTCAGTGAGGGCACCGCGTGGGATATAAACCGATTCCTCGCCGCCTTTCAGAATTAAATCTTGTGAGAACTCGGCCGCCAGAGACTTAAAGTCTTTTCCTGATTTTATTGCTTGCCAGAGGGAATTCGCCAGTTTTTCATCAGCGACGACAATCCGCATAATTTTAATCTCGTAAAGGAATTCCTCCTTATGGCGATTGAAGTAGTCAAGAGCCTCAGCCCGAGTACAGGTGACTTTTTTTGTTTCGTTCTCAACAAACTCATTCACGAGAAAATCTTTTGTCAACTGTTCTAAGCGATACTTCACATCGGCTCGTTTATCAAATCCCCGCCGTTTCGCTTCTTGATAAAGGAGTTCGGAGTGGGACCATTTTTCTAAGATTTGCGGAAGGTTTTCCCTATTCAATTCAACTCCTTCCGGTAATTGGGCATTTAGGTATTCGCGGGTAAGATAAGAATTCCCTACCCGAGCAATATAATCACCCTTTTGACAGAAAAATGCGAGAAAAGATGACAGGAGTAAAAGCAAGATTCTCTTCATTGTCGCTCCTTCTATTAAGGATAGCAAATTTTCAAGATTTGTCAAATGGCCAACAATGGTTCTTTCTTGACCCGAACGATAAATAATTTATAATTAATGATGTCTAAATATAGCAAGAGAGGAGGGAAATATGGATACGATAGAGTGTATCCTAACTCGCCGGAGTATCCGAAAATATAAAAGGGAACCGGTGCCAGAGGAGGTAATCAAGGAATTGTTAGAAGCAGCGATGCAAGCCCCCTCGGCGCGTAATGAACAACCCTGGCATTTTGTAGTAATTAAAGAGCGAGAAATTCTGGATGCGATTCCGAAATTTCATCCCTATTCTCAGATGTTAAGAGAGGCACCGCTGGCCATTTTGGTTTGTGGCGATTGTCAATTAGCAAAGGATATCGGATATATCGTTCAAGACTGCGCCGCCGCCACGCAGAATATCCTTTTGGCCGTTCATAGCAAGGGATTGGGGGCGGTCTGGTTGGGTATTTATCCGAGAGCGGAACGGATTGCGGGTATCCGGCAATTACTGAATATCCCGGAACATATTATCCCGATTTCCTTAATTGCTATTGGTTACCCGGCGGAAGCGAAACCTCCGGAGCGGCGATATAATGCCACAAGAATCCACAACAATCGCTGGTAAAAATGCGGGATCGTAGAAAAGGCCGAAGAAGGTGCTGAAAAAGTTTCCGCGGTCTCCGCGACCCAAACAATCTCAATAAGTTCTACGCTTGACTTTTTTTAATTGAGGGTTATGATAAACAGATGCGAGTATCGTTTCGCTGGCTTAAAGAATTGTTAGAGATAAAGGAAGATTTATCTTCAATCGCTGAACTTTTGACGAAAAAGGGAATCGGCGTTGCGGAGATTTATAATTATGCTCAATTGGTGGAAAATTTTTTAGTGGCCGAATTTACCAGCATTGATAAAAATAAGATTATTCTCTCTACGGGTCAGGAAGAATTTGCCATTGAGAAAACCGAGGGCGTCAGTTTTAATCTTCATCCGAAGGACAAAGTTGCCTTCCGACTGACCGATAAGAAAATTCTGAGAGGCGAGGAGATTGGTATTGGGGATGGGGTAATAATTTTAAATGAAGAGTTTCCGGTCGGAGCCCGATTAGATGAACTTTTGGACGATTATGTTCTGGAATTAGAAGTAACAAGTAACCGGGGTGATTTGATGAGTGTTTTTGGGGTGGCGCGCGAACTGGGAATATTTTTAGACCGAGAGGGGAAAAAAGAGAAATTGGAAATCATTCCCGAATCAGAACCACCGGCTACAAAACTAGTAAAATTGGAAATAGAGAGCGAAGAGGACTGCCATTGTTATATCGGAAAAGTTCTTTCGGATGTGAAGATTTCCCCTTCTCCTTTTTCTTTACAGTGGCGCCTCTTTGTCTCAGGAGTTCGCCCAAAATATAATGTGGTGGATGCGACAAATTATATCCTCTTGCAATATGGACAACCGCTTCACCCCTTTGATTTGAATCGCATCTTCGGCGAAAAGATAATTGTGCGTCGGGCAAGGGTGGGCGAAAAGATAAAGACGATTGATGGTCTAGAACGAGACCTCTCACCTTCGGTTCTAATTATCGCTGATGCCTATCGACCAATTGCCATTGCCGGAATTATGGGTGGGGCAAATTCTGAGATTATCCCATCAACTAAAAGGGTCTTTTTAGAGTGCGCCCATTTTTCTCCTTCGGTAATTCGGCGCGGTTCTCTTTATCTCCGGTTAATGACCGAGGCCAGTCGACGTTTTGAATTGGGGATTGATGAAAACCAGATGAAAAAGGCTACCGAGGCCGCTTGCCGGCTGATTGTGAAACTTTCCGGCGGGCGAGTTCACCAAGGAGAGGTCGGGAAGTTAGTTTTGCCCAAAAAGGAAACACTTCTTTTCCGCCCAGAAAGGACAGCCCAAATCTTAGGGGTTGAACTAAATAAATCTTTTATTCGATCTACCCTGCGTAAGATGAATTTTGGCGTCACCGGAATCGGAAAGAAAAAAAAGCTGGTTAAAGTAACCATTCCTTCCTATCGCCGGGATATTAAAGAAGAGATTGATTTGATAGAAGAATTGGCAAGATTTTATGGTTATGATAATCTGCCAGATTTCTTTACCCTTAAGGGGAAATCATTGGGCGAAGCAAATGCCGTGAATAAGAAATTATTGGAGATTTCCCAATTTCTTTCCGCCCTTGGTTTTTATGAAGTTAAATCATTAAGTTTTACTAATGAAGAAGTTATTCATTCTCTTGGTTACTCAGCGGTGCGAGCAATAACCAATCCGCTAAATAAAAATTTTTCCCTTTTGCGACCAGCACTTTTGCCAACGATGCTGCCGGTAATCAGTTTCAATAAACGGCAGGGGAATAGAAACCTCCGTCTTTTTGAAATCGGCAAGGTCTATTTGCCAGAAGGGGAGAGATATCATCTGGCAATTGGCCTCACGGGTGATGCGCAACCCATCTTCTGGCAGAAGAAAAGTGAGGCCTATGATTTCTTTGATATTAAAGGAATCTTTGCGGCGCTTTTTGATTTCCTTGGTTTGTCTGGAGTTAGATATCAGTCCACGACCTTACCTTTTTTTACTTTGGGACAGCAGGCGAAAATCATCATTAACCAGGAGGTTGGTTATTTAGGTGGTCTGGCCAAGAGACTTCTTCCCCAATGGGATATCCCAGATGATGTCTGGTACGGTGAGGTATTCATTGAATACCTCATTTCCCCTCAGGCAAAATTCTACCAGCCGATTTCTTCTACCCCTCGGATTAAACGGGATTTCTCTTTTTTAATGGCGAAATCAATTCCCAGTGCGGCGGTTGTTGAGTTGGTCAAAATGAGGTTTAGAGAATCGGTTAAAGATTGTGAGGTCTTTGACTGTTTCTCTGGTCCACCCCTGCCTCCTGATAAGAAAAACCTGGGGATAAGGATTACTCTCCGTGCCACCGAAGAACCGGAGAAGGTGTTGGAGAGTATCGTTGGGGAAATAATCAAGCAGTTTAAGGCTAATTTGCGCGGTCCCGGTGAAGGGGTTTTGCAATGAATCCTGAGATAGCTGAGTATCTTAAATTATTAGAAGAGAAAGTTGAGCGGTTAATCGTTGCGTTCCGGCAAGAGCAGGAAGAAAAAGATAAGTTAAAGGAGCAACTCCGCCGACAGAAAGAGCGGGAAGAAAAATTAAGGGCTAAGTTGGTTTCATTACTTGACAATTTAGAAAAATTTTTCTAAAATATTAGAAATGGGGAGCCGATGGAAGTTTACACTTTGAAGATTTTGGGAACGGAATATCGGGTGAAGACCGACCGGAATTGGGAAGAGATACAACAACTCTCTTCCCGGTTAGAGAAGAAGATGGAAGAGATACAAAAAAATTCTCCTTTTTTAAGTCTCAGGGAACTTTCTGTTTTATCCGCTCTCAGCCTTTTAGAAGAAATAGAAGAGACGAGAAAAAAAGAAGCTGAGGTATTGAAGAATAAAATTTGTCTGCTCATTGAAAAATTGAACCGAGTGTAGGCTCCCTGCAGTGTTCGTGATAGGTTAAAATGGTCTTGAGCCAACACCTGAAGAAAGGGAGCCGGATGCCGATGCCGAATGCTTGCCTTCAGGCAGAGCAGGACGCGTCTTTAAGGCACCCACTTTTCTTTTAGGTTCAGAGACCAAAACCTACACGACACGAGCGGGGAGTTTCTTTTAGAGGAGGATAAGATGCTTTTATTATATCTGTTGCCGTTAGCGATTGTTTTGGGAGTTATTTTTGGCTATCTTGTCAGCCAAAAGTTAATCAAATATAAATTACAGGAGATAGAAAAGATAAAAGAAAAGATAAAGAATGAAGCCGATAAAGAAGTAAGGGAATATAAGGAACGACTCGGGAACGAAATTAAAGAAACGCTCCAGAAGGAACGGGAAGAGATTCGGGTATTTAGGGAAAAGGAGAAGATGGAGTGGGAGAATAAGAAAAGAGAGCTTTCCGACAAAGAGGCGAATCTCCATCACTTAAAGCGCGAACTGGAGGCAAAAGAGGCGAATCTTTTGCGACGAGAAAAGGAGCAAGAGATAAAGGAGAGAACGATAAAGGTAAAGATTGACCGCTTGGACCAATTGATAAAGGAGGCTAACGAACGGTTAATCCGCATTGCGAATATTGATGTCGCTACCGCCAAAGAAGAGATTTGGAAAGACTTGGAGGAGAAGGTAAAATTAGAGGCGGCACAGATGGCCAAGGAGATAAGAGAAAAGGCGATAAGAACCGCTGAGGCGGATGCTCGCGAGATTATCTTACAAGCCATTCAGCGCTGCGCCATTATGCACACCCAGGAATCAACGGTTACAGTTATCTCTCTTCCCTCGGAAGAATTAAAAGGGCGGATTATCGGTCGGGAGGGAAGAAATATCCGAACCTTTGAGACCCAAACCGGCGTTGAGGTTTTGATTGACGATACCCCGGGGGTGATTACGCTCTCCGCTTTTGACCCGCTGCGCCGGGCGATTGCCAAATTGGCGATGGAAAAATTGGTCGCCGATGGACGAATCCATCCCGCCCGAATTGAAGAGGTCGTTGAGATGGCGAAGCGTGAGATTGCCGCCGATATTGAAAGAGAAGGCGAGGCCTGTGCGGTGGAGATGGGGCTAATTGGTATTGCTCCAGAACTTCTCCATTACATTGGAAAGATGAAATACCGAACCAGTTATGGTCAAAACCTTCTCGTTCACTCTAAGGAAGTAGCCTTATTAGCCTCTTTGATCGCCCAGGAGTTAAAACTTGACCCCTCGTTGGCGAAACGAGCCGGTGTGCTCCATGATATCGGAAAGATTGCTGACCATACCCAAGAAGGGACCCATGCCCAAATTGGTGCCGAGATCGCGCGGCGGTTTAATGAAGATGATATAATCGTTAATGCCATCGCCGCTCATCATGAAGAGGTCCCTTTTGATAACCCTTATTCATTTTTGGTCGCCGCCGCGGATGGGATATCAGGTTCCCGCCCCGGAAGCCGACACGAAACGATTGAGGCTTATGTGAAGCGAATCGCCCGATTGGAAGAGATTGCCCAAGGGGTGGCCGGTGTGGAAAAGGCCTATGCGATTCAGGCAGGAAGAGAGGTTAGGGTTTTGGTTGACCCGGAAGCGGTATCGGATGCGGAACTTACGGTCATCCTCCAAAAAATTCTTAACGAGTTTGGAAAAGAGATAAAATATCCCGGACAGATAAAGGTCTCGGTAATCCGGGAGAAAAAAACCACCGGCTATCTTCACTAAAGAAAGAAGGCGCGGAGGCGGGAATTGTTTTTAAACCCGGCAAGCGATGAGTAAAATTTTTGAGTTTGAGCATTAAATTAAGTGATGAGAGTTCTCTTTCTTGGTGATATTTGTGCCCAACCGGGACGTCAGGCAGTTCTTAATAATATAGAAAGGATGAAAAGAGATTATCAGCCAGAATTTGTGATTGCTAATGGTGAGAATGCGGCCGGTGGTTTTGGTATCACTCCGAAGATTGCTGAGGAACTTTTGAAAAGGATTGACTGCCTCACTCTTGGTGACCACTTCTTGGACCGCAAAGAATTGATCCCATTTTTAGAAGAGGAGTCGCGCATCCTCCGTCCACTAAATTTACCACCGGGTGCCCCGGGCAGAGGTAGCCAAATCTTCAATCATAATGGGAAAAAGGTTGCGGTGATAAATCTTTTGGGGCGGATATTTTTGCGACCAATTGACTGTCCTTTCCGACGAGTGCGGGAAGAGATAGGAAGGATAAAATCGGAGACAAAAATTATTATTGTTGACTTTCATGCGGAGGCAACGGCGGAAAAGGTGGCGATGGGTTGGTTTTTAGATGGTGCGGTCTCCGCTGTGCTTGGCACCCATACCCATGTCCCAACCGCGGATGAGAGGATTTTGCCCAAGGGAACCGCTTACATTACGGATGTTGGAATGTGTGGTGCCCTGGATTCGGTTTTAGGGATGAAGATCGAAAGTTCCTTACAAAGAATCCTAACCGGTATTCCTTACCGTTTAGAACCAAGTAATTCTAATATCAATCTCTGTGGCTGTCTCTTGGAGATCGACGAAGAGACCGGAAAGGCCATCTCAATAAAGAGAATCAGTGAACCGGAGACAAATTCTTTAATCGTATGAGGGATGTCCAGAACGAATCAGACAACCGAAATTTAGAAATTGATAAAGTTGGGATAAAGGGGTTGCGCTATCCGATACTTCTAAGAGATAAGGCACACAAAAGCCAACACACCGTAGCCACGATAAATATCTATGCCAACCTGCCCCACAATTTCCGCGGGACCCATATGTCAAGATTTGTTGAGGTTTTAAACCGTTTCCACCGGGAGGTGGCTATTACCAATATTGGAAGGATATTAAAGGCGATTAAAGAGAGCCTCCGTTGTTCATCGACGCATATTGAACTTCAATTTCCTTATTTTATTGAAAAGTCAGCACCGGTATCAAAGACCGAAGGCCTGATGGAATACCAGTGTCGATTCATTGGCGAATTAAAAGATAAGGTAAATATCTATATGGGGGCAACGGTCCCGGTAAATCTCCTCTGCCCTTGTTCCAAGGAGATATCAGAGAGTGGTGCCCACAATCAAAGGGGCGAGATAAGGGTTCTGGTAAGGTTCAGGGGATTTCTCTGGTTAGAAGATTTAATTACCCTTTTGGAAAACTGTGCCTCTTCGCCCGTCTATTCGGTCTTAAAACGTGAAGATGAAAAGTATGTTACGGAGACCGCCTTTCAGAATCCAACATTTGTGGAAGATGTGGCAAGAAATGTTGCCCTCCGTTTAGAAGAGCATCCTAATATAACTTGGTATTCCTTAGAGGTGGAGAGCGAGGAGTCAATTCATAATCACAATGCTTATGCAGCAATTGAAGGAAGGGCTAAACCCAAATTTTGCCTTCGGGATGAAAGAAAGGGTCTCTGAGGAGTCAATCGGATGAAGTTTTATATCTCTTTTGATTTAGAGGGAATCACGGGGATTGTCTCCTGGGGAGATTATGAGAAAAATTTTTCTCAATTCCAGAGGATAATCGCTCAGGAAGTCAAGGCAATTTTAGACGGTATCTTTCAATCGGGAGAGATAGAAAAAGTGGTAATCTGTGATGCCCATGCCTTTGGGCACAATATACCATTTGAAGACCTGCCGCCCAAGGTATTTCTCATTCGGGGCGTTCCGAAGAATTTGGGTATGGTGGAAGGAATTGATGAGGGATTTGATGGCGTTTTCTTCCTTGGTTATCATTCCAAAGCCGGTGAACCCTTCTCGGTTCTTGACCACACCTATTCTTCTTCCACCTTCTATTCCCTAACAATAAATGGTATTGAGATTAGTGAGGCGATGCTCAACGCCGCTATTGCCGGACATTTTGGGATTCCCCTTCTTTTAGTCGCTGGTGATGATAAATTGGTAAGAGAGATAAGAGAAAGCATCTCGCCGAATATTGAAGGGGTGATAACCAAATATAGCCTCGGGCGGTTTGGGGCCATCAACCGAGGTCCGGCCGAGATTGCCCAAGAATTGACCGAAAAGACAAGAGCAGCAATTATCAAGCGGAAATCAATAGAACCATTTAGGTTTTCTTTTCCCAGCGAATTACAGATGACCCTCCTTGATACATTAAAAGCCGATTTAATCTCTCTGATTCCCGGTACCGAAAGGATTGGCGGCCGAAAGATTAGATACCGGGCGAAGGATATAATTGAGGTCAATAGAATAATTAGGCTCTCCGCGATTTTAGGTCTGGCAGGAAGAGAATTCTATAAATGAAAACCTTAATTGTTAATTCTTATCACTACGAACCAGAAAAGAAGATTGCACCTTATATTCAGTTGGTAAAAAAATTTAGTGAATGGGCGGTGATTTCTGATGTTGGTCTCTTTCCCCGAGGGGATGAGATTTATGATTATGACTGCCTTTTACTCTCCGGCTCGCCGGATATGATTTCTAAGGGATGTTATTCGCGTTCTTATTTAAGTTTCTTAAAGACCTTAACCATTCCCACCCTGGGGATTTGTTATGGGCACCAGATTTTAGCCTTTGCCTATGGTGCCAAAATAAAGGCGGGAGAAGAAGTTAAAGGCGAGGTGCTTGTCAATCTAATTGAATTTAAGGATATCTTTAAAGGACTCCCCCCAGAGATTCGGGTTAGTGAATCACATCAGGAATATGTTGACCCAGAGAATTTGGAGGGCCACGGTTTTATCATTACCGCTACTTCTTCAACCTGTCCGGTAGAGGCGATAAGACATATTGAAAAACCGCTCTACGGTGTTCAGTTCCATATTGAACGTTCTTTACTCATTGGGGAAAAGATTATGGAGAATTTTTATAAAGAAGTCGTAATGAAAAGACGCGGCTCCCGTTAGCCAGCCAAAGGAGACTTTCAATGTCCAATATTCAAAATTAGTTGCAGTTTGTATGATGATTTTTTCACCCAATAATTGTTGTAAAAATAAGGAGGGATATTATGTTGCTAAATAAACGGTGGTTAGCACTCGGTTTCCTTTTAACCTTAGGACTTCAATTATTAAGTTGTGCCCCGGGTAATCCGCGCTGGAATCAGGAATTGCATCCTGGCCATAAGGCCGGGTTCTGGGCTGGAATCTGGCACGGACTGATAATCATCATCACTTTCATCGTCAGCCTCTTCACCAAGGAAGTCGGTCTTTATGAGGTTAATAATACCGGCTGGCCCTATAACTTAGGCTTTCTGATTGGACTCCTTTGTTCGATCGGCGGTGGTATCCGCTTTACGAGAAGAAGACGAAGTATGCGCGCAGAGGAATGGCAGAAGATTAGTGAGCGGATAGAAGAAAAGGTGCGGGAGGGATTAAAGAGTTGGTTGACTGAAGCCGAAAAAGAGGAGAGGAAAAAGGAATGGGAAGAGATTGCTAATAAATTAGAAGAGAAGATAAGGAGGGTCATAAAGGAATGGGTGGAAAAGGATTAGAATAAAAAAATCCACCGTTGTCCTTATCAAAATATTATTAGTCATTATCTTGCGGGCGTGGCGATTAAAAACTTGCTATTGCAAAATTCACCCGTTATAATTAAGGATGCTTCGTTTCAAATGGCGGATTGTCCTCTCCGGAATTTTAATTCTCATTGGAGTTCTTTTAATACTTTTTAGGGCAGAAGTTTCCCGGACAATCTTGAAGGAAAAGAAGGGGATTAGGGAGGTTAATTCGCCACTCTTTGTGGATACAACAAGGAGAGAAATAAGTTTCATCGGTTGGGTTCAGAGAGATAGCGGTTGGGTGCAACATCTCATCTATCTTAAAGGGTATAAATGGTTAAGGGGAAATTCGGCAATCGCCTGCTCGGTTAGATTAAAAGATTTCCAATTGTGTTTTGCCCAGATTGATTTCTATCTCTGGGATTCGCTCTGGCAGAGATTAAACTCGTCTCCGGAGAAAAGGGTTAAGTTGTTAGTTGAAGGGATCCCGGCGGAGAGTTTGGTTCTTAGTGATGAGGAATTAGAATTGAGAGACTTTTTATTTCTTGGTTCTCCTTATTTTGATGATGTGGCACTGGGCGGAGGTTATTCCGCCTGTGAGGAATGCCCAGTATTTGATATTGAGAAGAAGGTATTGGAGAGGTTATTCATTAGGTCATCCGGGAAAAGTGGCTATTATCTGAATACGAAAAAATTCCCAAAGGCTAAATCGGTGAAGATAACGGTGAAGATTAGATGATTGGCGGGCTGCACCTTTTTTTTATTGGACTTACCGCCTCTTTTGGTCCTTGCCTTCTTTTCTGCACACCAGTCGTCTTTCCCTTAATCCTTTCTTATGAGAGGCGATTCCTTTTTATATTTCTTCTCACTCGTCTTGTGACCTTTCTTTTTCTTTCTTTATTAGCATTTACCCTGGGTAAAATTCTTCTTCATTTTTTAAATCAATATCGTAATTTATTATTCATTGCCGCTGGGTTATTTATTTTATCTCTTAGCCTCTGGCTAATTTTTAAGGGTGGGCATCTTTTTTGTCCAAGGGGTTCTTTCCAATGGCGGAGTAAATACCTCACATCAATATTCTTAGGGATAATTTTTGGCTTACTTCCCTGTGCCCCTTCTTTGGCGGTATTGACCTATATTACCTTAGAAGGAAAGAATTATTTCCATTCCGGTCTCTTAGGATTTGCCTTTGGGAGTGGGGAGACGGCTTCGCCCCTTCTTTTTACTTTTTTTCTTCGGTCCCTTCTTCTACCCCGGATAACCAGTTATAAATGGATTAGAATAATTCAATATATCTCCGCTGTTCTCTTATTCTTTATCGGGATTCGGATATTACTAAAGGGGATATAAGAAAGAGGGTAAAAATGAAACTGGCCGATTTTATTATTATAACAAAATATTGGAGGGGAATAATACCCAAAGAGGGAATAATGAAAAGGGAGGCGAGAAAGGCGCCAAAGGCACCACCAATTAAATCGGAGGCAAAGAGAATTCCAACCGTCTCGGTTATCCTCCTTTCTTTGCCGAGGTATAGGAAATTTCCGAGTGGGAATTGAAATCCTAAAAATAGACCGATAAAAAAGACAGATGAGGAAATTAGGGCTTCGCCCTTTATACCACTAATTGGAAGCTGAGCCAAAATTAAAATGAAAAAGGCGAAGAGAATGATTAAGGTTTCGTTAATCAGTAAAAGGATAACTGGAGAAGTCCTTCGGCGTCCTTTCGGTGTAATCTGGGTCTTTTCTGCGTAATCGGCGTCTTTAAGAAAGAGAAGAGAGAAAAGACCACCAACGACTGCCCCAAGGATGAAAATCGTCAAAAGGAGGGTTATTCTGTGAAATATAAACCCAAAGTGAATCTGAAATAAAAAGATTAAAATAATATTCTGCACCATTCCCCAAAAACCGGTAGAAAAGATGATGAAGGGTAGAAATATTCTCTTTCGCCTTTTTGATAAAATACCGATTAAGAAGACAACAAGAGAAGGGATGAGAAGAGAGATGAGATAGGTTTCAAATTTTATATGCTCAATTCCCTGATAAATTCTTGGTAGTTTTGCTGAGGAGACCCCGGTAAGATAGGTGAGGCTCTTCAAAAAGCCCTTTGGTTTTAAATCCTGATTCATTTCCTTATGAGAAGTAGTCTCGGCAAGAATCTTTTCAAAAGATGAGGAATAAAAAGGAGAGAGCCTTATTTTTAGATATTGCGGAGAGAAGATTTGAGTCACGACTCTTTTCTTTTGGAGACGAAGGACGAAGGTATCTAATGAGAGGCTTTGGTCTTCTTGGGAGGCGATATAGATATTTATATCACCAAAAATTGGATAGATATAAGGAAAGACACCTTTTAAGGTAAAATAATGGGAGAGGATTAAATTCTTTAAGGCATCACTGGTATAAGAGAGGGAAGAGGGAGAAATGGTGATGAGATTTCCTTTTGGGTTTAGCCGGCTTCGGCATTCAGCATAAAATTCCTTGGTGAAGTAGCGGTTAAAGTTCAGGGTTAAAGGTGAGAGGTAATTAATGATGATAATATCGTAGGGACCTCCTTTTGACAGAAAATTCCTTCCATCTTGGTAAAATAAATTTACCCGCTTATCCTTTAACTCCGCTTCAGTGATAGGAAGTTTTAGTTCCTTATAGGCTTTAATTATTTCTGGGTCAAGTTCCAAGTAGTCTAAACGGGCAATCGGATGTTTCAAGATTTCTCTTATCAACCCGCCCAATCCCTGACCAATCAGAAGGATGCTTTTTGGTTGGGGATGGGAAAGGAGTGAGAAATGGGCTAAATCTTCATTAAAACTTATGTCCGGATTGGGAACGGTGAATATTGGGAAGCCATCATAGAATAGGGTGTATTCGTCTCTTTGGGCAATGGTCGTGATATTGCCATAAACGGTGTTTTTATAATGGACAATCTTTTCTTTACCCCACCATAAGGAAAGGAATTCTCTGCGCCACTTTGGCTCAATGATTAAAAGGAGGGAAAAGATTAAAAAGAGAAAGAGACTTAGGCCAAAGTAGGCGGTGGCGCGAAGCGGAATAAAGCGCTTGATATTCAAATTTAGCAGAAGGAGTGTGAAAAAATTGAGGGAAGAGATGAGGAAGGCAATCTGGAAGGAAGAAAAGAATGGGATTAAAAGGAAATAGAGGAGAAGACCGCCGATGATTGTTCCGCCATTTTCCAAGATGTATGTCTTACCAATTGGTCGGGCGAGTTCACACTGGTCAAGAATTGAAAAGATTTTTACTGAAACGGTAAATAGAATACCGTGGAGAAAACTTATTGGAAAAACAGTGATGAGGGAGAGGAGAAAGAGAAGGGGGATGATTAAGACCTCACCAAAGGTTAAGCCAAAGATGTGTCGGGAAAGGAACGGAATTAAAAGTGCTGTCGGGAAAAGGATTGAGAAAAGGCAATTGAAGATGAAGAGAAAGGACCAGGTGTTATCTCTTAGGCTTTTTCTTATGGTGAATGCGCCCAGACTCTCGGCAATTACCCAGATGCCCAATATGATGCCGATGGCCAGTTCATTTCCCTGGGCGGTTATTAAGATGGAACGGAGGAGGACGATTTGGGCGGTAATGCCCGATATTCCTAGGACAATGAGGTAGAAGGTAAACATTATTTATTAGTCAGTAGTAGGAAAGATTATAATCTATCCCGTTTAAAAGTCAAAGACTTGACCGAGCAGTTATTTTGATTATAATTTATTATGGCAAAAGATAAGAATCTTGGGTTTAGGATTCCCAAGATAAATATTATCAAAGAGTTCACCCGGAAGCGGGTCACGAAACCGACAAAAATTATTAAGAAAGATAAATATCTTCGGCAAAGGGAGAAAGAGAGGTTAAGAAAAGAATTGAAGGAGGAAGGTTATGAATAGAGAAGAGGCCAAAACCTTGGTTTTAGAAAAGGTGCAGAACAAAAATTTGGTGAAGCATATGTTAGCCAGCGAAGCCTGTATGAAAGGGTTGGCAAGATATTTTCAGGAGGATGAAGAAAAATGGAGACTCTGCGGACTTCTTCATGACCTTGATTACGATGAGACGGCAAAGAGTCCGGAACTTCATGGATTAAAGACCGTTGAGTGGTTAAAAGAAAAAGGGGTGGGAGAAGATATCCTCTCGGCAATTCTTGCCCATAACTCCCATAAACCGACCGAGAGTTTGATTGAGAAGGCTTTGTATGCGGTTGACCCTTTGACTGGTCTAATCGTTGCCTCCGCATTGATGCATCCGGATAAGAAGTTAAAAAGCATTGATAAAGAATTTGTCCTCCGACGATTTAAGGAGAAGAAGTTCGCGGCCGGGGCAAATCGGGAACAGATAAAGACTTGTGAAACGATGGGTCTTTCATTGGAAGAGTTTGTTGATATCTGTTTGAAATCAATGCAGGAGATTGCCGATGACTTAGGGCTATGAGAAAGGTGAATATCGAAAGAGAACTGAGAACGCCGATTAAAGAAAAGGTTCTCACCTTTCAAGAGATAATATTTAAGTTGCAGGACTTCTGGCAGAAAAGAGGTTGTTTAATCTTTTCTCCTTATAACTCCGAGGTTGGTGCCGGGACATTTAATCCAGCAACCTTTTTAAGGGTTTTGGATGATAAGCCCTGGCGGGTCTGTTATATTGAACCATCAAAGCGACCGAGAGACGGCCGTTACGCTAAAAATCCTTTAAGGGTTCAACAGTTCTGGCAACTCCAAGTGATTCTGAAACCGGTTCCCGCGGAGATTCAAAATCTCTATCTCAAAAGTCTGGAGGCAATCGGCATTTCCTTAAAAGATAACGATATAAGATTCATTGAAGACGATTGGGAATCACCAACGATTGGCGCCTGGGGTTTAGGCTGGCAGGTAGAATTGAATGGAATTGAAATAACTCAATTCACTTATTTCCAACAGATGGGTGGGATTGATTTGAAGGTAATTCCAGTGGAACTAACTTATGGTCTGGAGAGGATTGCGATGTTTATCCAGAAGGTAGAATCAATCTTTGAGATTAAATGGAATAAAGATTATAGCTGGGGAGATGTTTATTATCAGAATGAGGAGGAGTTCTCATGTTATAATTTAGAAGAAGCGGATGTTGATTTCCTCTTAAAGACATTTGTCGGTTATGAGAAGGAAGGGGAGAGGTTGTTAGAGAAGAATCTTATCTATCCCGGTTATGACTGCGTTATAAAATTATCCCATCTCTTTAATCTCTTAGAAGCGCGCGGCGCGATTTCGGTTTCGGAGCGGACAAATTATATTGCCCGCATAAGAAGATTAGCCAAACTGACCGCCTTAAAATATTTAGAGAAGCAGAAGAGAACTAATGAGAACCAAACATAAAATCATTATCGGTGATTCAAGATGGATGAAAGAAATTCCCAATGAAACCGTCCATCTAATTGTTACCTCTCCGCCCTACTGGCAACTGAAAGATTATGGCGATAGTAGGCAGGTTGGTTTCAATGATACTTATGAAGACTACATTAATAATCTCAATTTGGTCTGGAAGGAATGCCATCGGGTTTTACATAAAGGTTGCCGTTTATGTATTAATATTGGCGACCAGTTTGCCCGTTCGGTTTATTACGGAAGGTACAAGGTAATTCCGATAAGAACTGAAATCATCAAATTTTGCGAAACTGCCGGTTTTGATTATCTGGGGGCGATTATCTGGCAAAAGGTCACCACTTGTCATACTACTGGTGGAGCAACGGTAATGGGTTCCTATCCTTATCCGAGAAATGGGATTCTCAAATTGGACTACGAATTTATCTTAATTTTTAAGAAATACGGCAACCCGCCTAAAGCCGAGAAAAAAATTAAAGAGGCATTAAAATTAACTGATGAGGAATGGAATCGCTATTTTGTTGGACATTGGAACTTCCCGGGAGAAAAGCAAGATAAACATCTGGCAATGTTTTCCAGAAGAATTGCCCAGACGTCTTATTAAAATGTTCCCTTTCGTGGGCGATACGGTTCTTGACCCATTTCTTGGAAGTGGCACTACTTCTTTGGTTGCTAAAAACCTGAATAGGAATTCTATTGGCTATGAGATAAATGAGGATTTTTTACCGATAATAAAAGAAAAACTCGGTATTAAAAAGATCACCCTCTTTCCGGACGCAACTTTTGAAATGATTAAACAAGAAATACCGAAGATAGACTTTAAAGAAGAGATGGAAAAATTACCCTATATTTTCAAAGACCCGATTAAATTTGATAAAAAGGTCGACCCGAAGAAATTAAGGTTTGGCTCTAAAATAGATAACTCCAAATCGGAAGGGGTAAAATATTATGAAGATGCGAGGAGGGAGAGTTATGGATCAAAAAACCTTGTTTGAAAAAGAAAATAAGAAATTTCTTAGCTTAAAAGAAACGAGTTTTTGGGCAACTCAATATTTAAATCGTAAAATTACTGTCTCAAATATATCATATCTAATTCAGTATGGAAGAATAAAAAAATACGGACAAGATGGGAATCCGTTAGTAGATATAGAAGAATTAAAAAATTATTATGATTCTTTTCCCAAAGAAATGCGCTGGGGAAAAATATTAGGGAAGGGTATTAATTGGCATCTATCATTTTCTCAATATAAAGAATCAGAAAGAACAAAACATGTTCATCGGCTCCATCCCAATAAAGGAAAATTCGTTCCTCAATTGGTAGAATATTTCCTTGATTCCCACACGGATGAGTTTAAAAAAGAAGTTTACTTTCAGAAAGGAGACATAGTGTTAGACCCATTTTGTGGGAGCGGAACAACATTAGTTCAGGCAAACGAATTA
>Ga0129301_1000495_pt1 | contig 21765 bp, 18 predicted proteins | sample ConPoolayeHmetaG_FD_94489 | JGI IMG/M metagenome (GOLD analysis project Ga0129301, IMG submission 94489) | Hot spring microbial mat communities from California, USA to study Microbial Dark Matter (Phase II) - Cone Pool mat layer H metaG ...
CCTTCACGGGGCGCCGCTTCGCTGCGGCGACCCGGCATCTGCGCACCCTGGCCGGCTGCGGCATCGCGGCCGGCATCGCGTGCGCCTACAACGCGCCCATCGGCGCCGCCCTGTTCACCACGGAAATCATTTTCGGGAGTTTTGCGCTCGAAGTTTTCGCGCCGCTGGTCTTTTCTTCGGTAGCATCAACTCTGATCGCACACGCGGTCTTCGGAAACACGCCGCTGTTTCCCGTGCCCGGCCTGGCCATGGCCGGGGTATGGGAGATTCCGGCGTATGCGGGCCTGGGTCTTCTGGGGGGAGCCGCGGCCGCTTTGTTCCTCTATGCCCTGCGCTTTTCCGCGCAACTGTTCCGGCGCAGCTCCCTCCCCCGGCCGCTGGCGATGTCGCTGGCCGGTCTGGTGCTCGGAGTCGTGGTGTTGCAGTATCCGGAGGTTGTGGGCAACGGCCGCGAGGCCATCGAGCGGCTGTTCGCCCGGAATTGGGGATTGTCTCTCGCGCTGACGCTTTTGCTGGCGAGGCTGGCCGTCACTTCGCTGATGGTGGGTTCCGGCGCGGTCGGCGGCGTCTTCACGCCGACGCTTCTCCTCGGGGCGCTGCTGGGAAACGCTTTCGGATCCGCCCTGGAGCGGGCGCTTCCAGGTCAGGTGGCCGATCCCACGGCATACGCCCTCGTCGGCATGGGTGCCCTGCTGGCCGGAACGACCCACGCGCCGCTCACGGCCGCCGTGATGTGCTTCGAGATGTCGCTCGACTACAATCTGGTCCTGCCTCTGCTGGTGGCTTCTGCCGCCGGAGCCGTCGTGGCGCGGACCATGAGCAGGGAATCGGTTTACACGGAAGCGCTGAGCAGGAAGCGCGGCGAGCTTTCGGGAGAGGGCGCGGTCGTGTGCCGGCTGACGGTGCGTGATGTGATGCGGCACGATCAGGTGACCGTCCCCGCCGAGGTTGCCCTGCCGGAGCTTCTCGATCGGTTTCTCTCATCGGGGCGCAGGAATCTTTACGTAGTCGGTGCGGGCGGCCGCCTGGCCGGAGTGATCGGAATCCAGGACGTGATGCGCGCCTTGAAGGAGCTGCGCGACCCCGCCGCGCTCACGGCCGCGGAACTGGCCAACGAGCATTTCCAGGTCGCCGTGCCCGACGAGAGACTCGATCGGGTGATGGAACGTTTCTGGGCCGCCGAGTCGGGACGGCTGCCCGTAGTGGAAGACCGGGCCTCGCGCAAGCTGATCGGAACCGTATCCCAGCGCGACATCTTGAGCCTCTGCTCGCTGGAAACCCTCCACCGCAGGTCATTGCGCGGCGCCGCGCCGTCCGAGGCGAGTGCGGGCGAAGCGGAGAGCTTGGGGATTCCCGCGGACTATGCCATCGGGGAACTGCCTGCACCGCCGAGCACCGTCGGCAGGAGCCTGGCCGAGGTGCGCTTTCGCGAGCGCTACGGCCTGACCTTATTGCTCGTACGCAGGGGAGCGGGCACGGGTGGGGCGACGAGCTTCGTTCCGGACGCCGCGACGAGGTTGGCCGAAGGGGATCGACTCGTGGTGTTCGGGCGGCGCGAGCGACTCGAGGCGTTCACCGTGAGAACTTCGTAATTGGACGCCGGCGCCCGGTGATGATACAATGCATACGCGAGTCTACACGGGAAGATCCGATGGCATTGAACATACGGAATCCTGAGGCGGAGCGGCTTGCCGAGGAGCTGGCCAGGTTGACGGGAAAGACGAAAACCCAGGCGGTGGTGCAGGCGCTGCGGGACCGACTGGCCAGGCTGAGGCGCGAGCGTGCCAAGCGGCCGCTCGCCGACGAACTCGAGGAAATCGCCCGGCATTGCGCGAGTCTGCGCATCCTGGATCCAAGAAGCGCCGACGAGATTCTCGTATATGACGAGCGGGGTTTGCCGCGCTGATGGTCATCGACACTTCGGCTCTGCTTGCAATCTTCCTCGACGAAGGGGAACGGCGCGCATACAGCGAAGCCATCGCGGCGGCGGCATCGCGAGTCATGTCGGTGGCGACCTTTGTCGAAATCTCGATCGTGATCGAAGCGCGCTTCGGTGCTGAAGGTCTGCGCGACCTGGACCTGTTCATCGACCGGGCGGGAATCGAGATTGCCGACGTGGATCTCGAGCAGGGGAAGGTGGCGCGACGGGCCTTCAGCCGCTACGGTAAGGGGCGGCACCCGGCCGGTCTCAATTACGGCGACTGCTTTTCTTACGCTCTCGCGATAACGAGAGGGGAATCCCTGTTGTATAAGGGAGAGGATTTCGCCCGCACGGATGCGGTGCCGGCACTTTCGCGATGACGCGTTGCGTCAGGGCGGCGGAGGCGGCCGCCCAGGCCGCGAAAGGCAACAGCAGAAGCCGCCGGCCGATGCGCGCGGCGCGCCCCCGTCGGCGGCCGCCCCCGGGGTATCTCACTTGACCATGCTGCGGGCCGCGGTGCTCAGCTCTTCGGCCCGGTCCGTCTTCTCCCATGTGAAGAAATCGTACTCCTTGCCGTTGCGATCGCCGCGCCGGAAAGGCGCGCGGCCGAAGTGACCGTACGCGGCCGTGGGCAGGTAGATGGGCGAGAGCAGACTCAGGTAGCGGATCATTTCGCGCGGCGTCAGCGGGAAGAACTCGCGCACCAGCGCGGCCAGCCTATCGTCCGGCATGACGCCGGTGCCGAAGGTGTTGACCGACAGCTCGGTCGGGTCGGCGCGCCCGATCACGTACGCCAGGCGCACCTCGATTTCGCTGCACAGCCCTGCGGCGACGCAGTTCTTGGCGATGTGACGCGCCATGTAGGTTGCCGAGCGATCGACCTTGGTCGGATCCTTGCCCGAAAAGGCGCCGCCGCCGTGGCGCGCCCGCCCCCCGTAAGTATCCACGATGATCTTGCGTCCCGTCATGCCCGTATCGGACTGGGGGCCGCCGGTGACGAACTTGCCGGTTTCGTTGACGTAGAACTTGGTGTTGCCGTCGAGGAACTGTGCCGGCACGACCGGACGCACCACGGCTTCGATGATTTCCTGCCTGGCCTTCTCCGTCATCCGCAGACCCGATGCATCGAGTACCGTGGCATCGTGCTGCGCCGCGAGCACGACGCTGTCGACGCGCACCGGCGAGCCGTTTTCGTACTGCACGGTCACCTGCGTCTTGCCGTCCGGGCGCAGATATTTCAGGATGCCCTTCTTGCGAACTTCGGCCAGGCGCTGGGCCAGCCGGTGGGCGACGATGATGGGCATGGGCATCAGTTCCTCGGTCTCGCGGCTGGCATAGCCGAACATGACTCCCTGGTCGCCCGCGCCGCCGGCATCCACCCCCTGGGCGATATCCGGCGCCTGGTGCCCGATGGCGTTCAGGACGGCGCAACTCGGCGCGCTCAGGCCGCACTCGTCCGACAGGTAGCCGATCTCTGTCAGAAGATCGCGCACCAATTTGTTCAGATCGACCCAGGCGATCGTGGTTATCTCTCCCCCCACGAGAACCAGGCCCACGGTGACAAAGGTCTCGCAGGCCACGCGTCCGGCGGGATCCTGGCGCAGCACATCGTCCAGGACGGCGTCGGAGATCTGGTCGCAGACTTTGTCGGGATGTCCCTCGGTCACCGATTCCGAAGTAAAGCTGACTCGCATCGTACGGTTTCTCCTCTCAACCAGAAAATTGAATCCGATACAGCGGCTCGAGCGCGCGGTGCGTATTCAGGGCTACGGCATGCCGCGTCGTGCAGAGGCAGCTGCTGCAACGCTTCCCGTCCGGTACTCCGGCAATCCGGAGCGGGCCATGTACAAACGCGGCATAGTTTACCCCCGGAAGCGGGCGGCGCCAAGTGATCTGTAAGGAGCGGCCGCCGGCAGTGCGCGGCATGGGGCTGCTCATCGGCGTCGATCTCGTGCTCGACCGCAAGACCAGGGAGCGCGCCCGCGCCTTGACGGCCAAGGTGTGCTGGCGCTGCTGGGAACGAGGGCTCTTCCTGACATTTTTCAGCGGGTCGGTGCTGCGCATATGCCCGCCGCTCGTCATCACGCGCGCGCAGGCGGACAGGGCGCTGAGCATCCTCGACGACTCGCTTGCGGACGCACTGGCCGGCAGAGTGCCCGACAGCGTCCTGGAGCGCATCCAGGGCTGGTAGACGGGGCCCGTCAATCGATCGCGGCCGCGGTGCGCGCGAGGATGACGGCCGAAACGCGCGCCATCGACTGATACATCGACACGAAGCGCGCCGTTTCCGGGGCTTCCTGCCGGCGCAGGTTGAGCGCCCAGCGATAGGCGATCGGCTGGTACCAGAGCTCCGCCTCGACGCGGAAGGGTCCCGTTGCCCGGCCCAGGGCCGCTGAATAGCGGATGCGATCGCCGCCGGCGCCGAAGCTGCGATCCTCGCGCGCGCGGCCGTGGACGGCAATCTCCTCGCCGGCGGTGGTCTTGTCGAAGCCCTGCGGCAGCAGCCGGTTGTCCTTCACGTAGCGGATGCCCGTGAGCAAGCCCGTGGTCGGGCGGCCGGCGGGATCGACCATGATGGCCTCGTATACCTGCACCTTGTCGGGCGAGTCGATCTCGTCGTAGTGCGGCTCGTAGCGGTCGGCGTCGGCGTCGTTGTCGTTGCCCGCGATCGCGCCGTCCGGTGCGAAGGCCCCCGATTCGAAGAGGGTCCTGCCCTGACCGTCGCGCACCGCGAATCGGATCCACACCCTGCGCGAGGGATAGGCGCTCGGCAGCTTGTGCCCGGCGAGATTCTCGACGACGACCTCGGCCGCGAGGCGCCCGTCGGCGACGCGCAGGTTCTCGACGGCGATGCGCGCGGCTTCCCTTTCCAGGTGCTCCTGCGTCTGCACGGCGGCGGCTTCGAACTCGTTCGCCGCGGCGGCGACGCCCAGCTCGTCGCGATGGCGCATGAAGACGCGCGGCATGAAGAAATTGCCTCCCTGGAACACGTGCTTCACGAAACCGCTGCGCGGCTCGCCGAGCACCGACGAGATCGGCGTCGGCTCTTCGATGCGCGGCATATGGCAGGACTGGCAGCTGCGGCTGCGGGCGTAGGCGCTGTGGCGCCACTCCAGGTAGGGAACCTGCTCCGGCAGCTCGCCGATCGCCTCGCCCCGGGGGCCGAGCGTGTGGGTGATCAGCGTGTGGCAGGTCGCGCACACCTCCGAGGATGCGAGGTGATCGGCTTTCACGGGCTGGAATCCGGAGGCCGAGCGCATGATCGTGCGGTGGCCTTGGTCGACCTCGAAGGGGCCGAAGATCTCGCGCAGATCGAGCGGCGCGCGCGCGTCGATGACGAATCCCGCGGTGAAACTCGACCGTTCGCCGAGACCGTCGGGCCGGATCTGATGGCACACCGTGCAGGAAACGCCGTCGGCTGCGAGGCGATGCGCGCGCTCCTGTCCGGCGCCGATGGGGAGATGGGCGAACACTTCTCCCCGGCGCCCCGCGCTCTTGGCCTCGAAGCGCGGCATCGGCATGTGGCAGGCGGCGCACTCGTGCTCGATCGCGGCGCGCGCCGTGGGGTGATCGAGAACTTCGCGCCGCACGGCCGCCTGCCAGTACGGGTCGCGGGCGGAGTTGGCCATCATGGTCGTGCGCCATGCCACGCCTATGGAGACGTCTTCGCCCGCGGAGGTGACCAGCCCGTTGTGGCAGGCCATGCACTGGTCCGAGGTCGCGAAGAGTTGCGGCGCGGGCGCTCGGGCCGCCTGTGCGGGATCGCCGGACGGAAACAGCAGCAGAAGAGAGAGCCAGAGTTGCAGTGTCGGTACCATGGCGCCTACCATCCTTGGAAGAAACCGCCGTCGAACCAGTCCCAGAGCAGATAGAACAGGATCTGCGTAGCGCGCGCCCCGCGGTCGGTGAGGGGCAGGCGGACACCCAGGTTCACCCGGACGTGCTGCCGGCTGCTGAGCGTGACCTGCATCTGCGGCACCACGTCCCACTGGTTCTTTTCGTCCGCGACGAGTTCGCGCGCCCCCAGGAGCTCGAGCATGGGGGACCACTGGCGGCCGAAGCCGCGCGCGGACGCGAAGCTCCTGCCCAGGGTGAAGCGCCAGAAGCCTTCGCGCTGCGCCCGTTCCGTGTCGGTCGGGAACTCCACACCGGCCTGCGACTGGAAAAAGAACTCGGAGGGTAGCACCTGGCCGAAGGAGACGAAGGGCTCGAGAATCGCAGTGCCTTTACCGAAGCCTTTCTCGGAATCTCCGGTCGGGAGCACGATCTCGCCGGTGAGGCTGAAAATGGAACGGGCGTTGTGAAAGAGCGCGCGCTTGGCGCCGACGGCGATATCGCCCAGCCCGCCCAGCCAGGCGCCGGCACCGACAAGCGGCGCGCCCGCCGATTCGTTCTTGCGCCAGCCGAAGGGGGCCGTCAATTCGAACTGGTTGCGCGCGCCGAAGCGTTTCTCGTAGATGATCCTGTTCGAGACGGCGCCCGGCCCCTCGGCGGAGACCGCCGTGCTGTATACGGCCTCGTCCTCGGGGAAGGCCTTTTCGGTCACCAGCGGGCGCGGCAGATTCAGCTCTCCCGGCGGCCAGTGCCGGTCCGTGCAGAACGAGCGGACGTGGGCCACGGCCAGCTCGAGTTCGTCGGGTGCGAGCGCGTCCCCGAAGGCGGGCATGAGCCTCGAGAAACCGCGCACGGGGCCGCCCTGATGGGCGATGGCGAACCAGTCGGCCTTCTGCTCGCGGGAGGTGAAGTTGCAATCGGTGAAATCCGGCAGCGGCTGGTCGAATCCCACGTGCTCCCGGGACGCGCCGCGGCCGTCGGCCCCGTGGCAGGTGGAGCAGGCGGCGGCGTAAAGTTCCTTTCCCGATTTCCGTGGTGCACCTTGCCCGTCGGGCCTCCGTGCCGCCGCATAGCCCGCGCAGGCGATCGCCAGGGAAGCGGCGAGCGCCGGGGCACAGCGTGCAAAGCGTTTCGACATGAGCATCTCTCCCGGTCCTTGCACATCGGCTGCAGGGCGCGCCACCCGGGTCGCGCGCCGGCCGCCGCAGCGGGGGAAATGGTAACACACGCGCGGAAGTCAGGCTATGCGCGGCCGACCATTGTCGTGCATGCGGCATTCGGGGGATCTGGATGACCGAGGCATGCTCTGCTAGAATTTCGTCGAACTTTCGGGTGAAACAGTGGCGGGTACGAACCTGCAGCAGGAACGCAAGCACAGGATCATCGTCCTGAGTCTGGTATTGGCGGCCGCCGCGTGCGGCCTGCAAATGGGCGCGCCGCGGCCGGAAACGAAAGAGGCGGCAGGGAAGGCCATGGGGGAAGAGAAAGACGGCGGGCGGTTGAAATCGGCGACTTTCGCGGCGGGTTGCTTCTGGTGTGTCGAGGCGGTCTTCGAGCGTCTCGCGGGCGTCGAGGACGTGGTTTCGGGATACTGCGGCGGGCATGTCGACAATCCGACCTACGAGCAGGTGTGCACGGGGACGACGGGGCACGCCGAAGCCTGCCGCATCACGTACGATCCTGGGAAGATCTCATACGAGGAACTGCTGGAAGTCTTCTGGAAGACGCACGATCCCACGACGAAGGACCGCCAGGGGAACGACGTCGGACCGCAGTACCGCTCGGTGATTTTCTATCACGACGAGGAGCAGAGGAAGCTGGCGCAGGCCTACAAGGCCCGGCTCGAGGCCGAGCGCATCTGGGACCGGCCGATCGTGACGGAGATCGTGCCGGCCGGGCGCTTCTGGCCGGCCGAGGACTATCACCAGGACTATTACGCCCGCAATCCCGACAGGGGATACTGCTCCCTGGTCATCACCCCCAAGATCGAGAAGTTCCGGAAAATCTTCCGCGACAAGCTCAAGAAATGAGGCCGGGGCCCCGCCGCATCGCCCGCGGGGCTCTTCAGCGCCGGCCGACGGCGGCGCGCACCTCTTCCAGCATGCCCGCCGATCCGAGCACGCGGCTCTTGTGCTCGATCATGGCCGCGTATTCGTCCATGAAGATCTTGCCGGGATCGCGCAGGTCGAATTTCTCGCAGTGGTCGCGGAAGAACTCGCGGTGCACGCGCGTCCACACCAGGCGGCCGTCGGTGTCGATGTTGACCTTGCACACGCCCATGCGCGCGGCCGGCAGGAAGTCTTCTTCGGGCACGCCGCTGGTTTCCTTCATGCAGCCGCCGGCGGCGTTGATGCGGTCGACCTCGGACTTGGGTACGCTCGAGCTCCCGTGCATGACCATGGGGAAGCCGGGCAGCCTTTTCTGGATCTGCTCGATGACCTCGAAATGCAATCCGAGCTTCTTGCCCGGCTCGGCCTTGAACTTGTAAGCGCCGTGGCTGGTGCCGATGGCTACCGCCAGCGAGTCGCAGCCCGTCTTCTCGACGAACAGCTTGGCCTCGTCGGGATCGGTCAGGCACACGCTGCCCGCGATATCCTCCTCGACGCCGCCGAGCATCCCGAGCTCGGCTTCGACGGAGATCCCGCGGCTGTGGGCCTTTTCGACGACGCGGCGCGTGATCTCGACGTTCTTGTCGAAGGGCTCGTGGCTGGCGTCGATCATGACCGAGCTGTAGAAGCCCGATTCGATGCAATCGTAGCAGGTGGCCTCGTCGCCGTGATCGAGATGGACCGCGAAAACGGCTTCGGGATAGATCGTGTCGGCCGCGCGGATGACGGCTTCCAGGAAGCGTTTGTCCGTGTATTTGCGCGCCCCGCGGGAGATCTGGATGATGAAGGGCGCCCGGCTCTTCATGTGGCCGCGGAACAGGCCGACGGCCTGTTCCAGATTGTTGATGTTGTAGGCGCCGATGGCGAATCTCCCGTACGCGACCGGGAACATCTGGGCTGTGGTGACGATCATGGCGTCATTTCCTCCGTTGATTTTTTCGGCTCGTTCCGCCCCGGCGACTCTGGGGCCGTGCCCGCCCGGCCGGTCAGACTTTTTCGAGCGCCTCCTTGACCCTTTCGGGGGTCATGGGGAAGCGGCAGAGGCGGGCGCCGGTGGCGTCGAAGATCGCGTTGGCGATCGCGCCGCCGACCGGGACGATCGCCGGTTCGCCTCCGCCCTTCGGGGGCAGCTCGTCGTTCTTGACCAGCACGGTTTCGATCTCGGGCAGCCAGGAAAAGCGCGGCACTTCGTAGCTGTCGAAGTTCCTGGTGAAGATCTGCCCTCCCTGGAAGCTGATGTCCTCGGCCAGGCTGTAGCCGAGCCCCATCATGAGGCAGCCTTCCATCTGCATGACGGCGCCTTCGGGATTGATCACGATGCCCATGTCCTGAGCGGCGACAAGGCGCCGGACGCGCACGCTCCCGCTTGTCTTGTCCACGGTGACCGCTGCGATTACGGCGACATAAGTTTCCGAGTCGATGCCGCAGGCGATGCCGCAGCCGCGGCCGCTGGGTGCCGGAGCCGGCTTCCAGCCGAAGCGTTCGGCGGCCGCCTGCAGGACGCTGCGCATGCGCTTGTCGGAGGTGTTCTTCAGGCGGAATTCCAGGGGGTCGATCTTCGCCTTGGCCGCCATGATGTCGATGTGGGACTCGCGCGCGAAGACATTGACCGGGGCTCCCGGGGCGCGCCACGGCCCTGTGGCGAACGGGTGCGGGCTGGGCCCGCCGCCCATTCCCTGGCCGTAGACCCGGATGATGTTGTGCGGCACGTCGTAGAACTGCTCGGCGGCGCGCGATCCGGCGGCATAGACGGAATAGTCCCACAGGCAGATCCGGCCGGCGCCGTCGATGCCCGACTTGATCCGGACGACCGCAGCCGGGCGGTAGGTGTCGTAGAAGAACTCCTCGGCGCGGCTGTAGGCGACCTGGACGGGCCTGCCGGTGATGCGCGCCAGCCGGGCGGCCTCGATCGCCTGCGGCGCCGGGTTCTTGCCGCCGAAGCCGCCGCCGACGTACGGGGTGATCACCCGCACGCTCTCGAGCGGCATGCCGAGAGCATTGGCAATCTGCTGGCGGTTGGGGAAGGGTGACTGCGTCGAGATCCAGACCGTCATCCTGCCCCCTTCGAGGTGCGCCAGGGCCGTATGGGTTTCGATGGGGGCATGGGCGCCGTAGGCCGTGACGTATCGGCCCTCGAAGAGCGCCGCGGCGGCCTTTTCGCCCTCGGCGAGATTGCCCCGGGGATCCATCTCGGAGGCCTTGGGAAAGCCGCGCACGAGGTGGTCGAAGATGGTCTCGTTGTCGACCTCGGGCTTGGGGACCTGGAACTCGGCCCGGATCCTGGCTAGGGCCTGTTCGGCGACCTCGGGGTCTTCGTGCAGCGCGGCGATCATGCCGTCCTGGTTGACGATGGTGACGCCGGGGATCTTGGCGGCCTCCGACGTGTCGGCGCTCTTGAGGGTCGCGCCGTGCGCCGGGGGGCGCAGGATCCGGGCATAGAGCATTCCCGGCAGGCGCAGGTCGCCGGCGTATTTCGCGCGCCCGGTCACTTTCTCGCGCGCGTCCAGGCGCTTGATGGACTTGCCCATGACGGCGAATTCGGAAACGGACTTGGTGACGGCCTTGCCTTCCAGCTTGCGCGTGATCTTCCGGCCGCGGGCGAGCTGGCCGTAGCTCACGCGGGTTTTCTTGTCCGTGGTGACGAAGACCGTGGCGTTCTCGACGCTCAGTTTTTCCTTGGGGACTTTGAGCTGCTCGGCGGCCAGTTCGAGGAGCACCGCCCTGGCTTCGGCGGCCGCCGCGCGGAGCGCGGGGCCGAAGAAGCGCGTGGTCATCGAGCCGTAGGTGCCGGGATCGTAGGGGCACTGGTCGGTGTCGCCCATGATCATGTGGATCGATTCGATCGCCACTCCCAGCTCGTCGGCGGCTTCCTGGGCGAGCGAGGTCATGACGCCCTGGCCCATCTCGATCTTTCCGGTGAAGACGGTCACTTTGCCGTCCTCGGCGATTCTGAGGTAGGCGTTGAGATCGGACGGATAGCTCGGGCCGCGGCCCTGGGCCGGCAGTCCCCAGGCATCGATGTCGAAGAGAACGATGATCCCCCCACCCAGGAGCTTGATGAAATCGCGCCGGTCGAGCGCGTGCGCCGCGGCATGGTCTGGCGATCCGGTTTCTGTGAGTCTGCGGTCGTCCATGGTATCCCTCACTTCCTGGCTGCGCTCTCGACGGCCTGGACGATGCGCTTGTGGGCCGCGCAGCGGCACAGGTTGTCGTCCATGGCCTGGATGATCTGTTCCCGGGTGGGCCTGGGGTTTTTCAGCAGCAGGGCGTAGGCGTTCATGATCATGCCCGGGGTGCAGAAGCCGCATTGGAGCGCGCCGTGCTCGATGAATTTCTCCTGCAGCGGGTGCAGCCTGCCGTTCTGCTCCAGTCCTTCGATGGTGACGACGTCCTTGCCGTGGACTTCCCGGACGGGGAGCTGGCAGGAGCGCACGGCTTCTTTGTTGAGGACGACGGTGCAGGCGCCGCACAGGCTTTCGCCGCAGCCGTACTTGGTTCCGGTGAGTCCGAGGTCGGTGCGCAGCACCCAGAGCAGCTTGCGCTCGCCTTCGACTTCGAGGCTCACGGGTTTGCCGTTGAGTCGGAACTTGACGGTTTCTTTCATCGCCTTCTCTCGCCGAGTGGATGTAATGCCCGATCATTGTATCAGACCGCACTCGGAGAGCAACAGCAGGAAGGAGGAAGGCCTCGGCCGGGCGCGAGCCGCCGGCTCCTTGACACGCCGTAGCAGGAGCCCTAACATTTGCGGCGACGGTGCGCGTCGCAGGCTCGGGGCGATGCGTGCATGTCGGAACAAGGTGGGATGGCCGCGCGGCCACCGATTCCGCCGCGGCGGCGCAATCCGGAACCATAACCAACAACGCTGTGGTCGCAGTGCTCGGGAGGGTGTGCCTCTGCTAAAAGGGCAATCCCTCGCTGCGGCCCGAATCGGAGAGATGGGTGCAGCCGATCGGCGGAGGATGCGACGACCGAATGGGGGTGGCAGGCCCGGCCGTCATGCGAGAGGGGGGCTTTGCCCTCACACCGGCAGACCGTGAATACCTTCGCCGGATAGGCAAGCCGGAGGTGCAGTTGCAACGCGAACTGGCGCGGCTGAAAAGCGGCGTGCGCCCGATCCGGTTGCTTCGCCCCTGTGCGCCCGGGGACGGCATCCGGCGGGTGGAACCGGCCCGTGCCGGAAGCCTGGCTGTGCTTTTCGAGCGCGAAGCGGCGCGCGGCAGGGCGACGAAATTCGTCGCGGCTTCGGGCGCCGGCAGCCGAATGTTCCGGGCTCACCTTGCGTATCGCGGCATCGCGGATCTCGAGCGGCGACTGCCCGCCGATGCTGCAAAAGGAAGCGGCGCCGCGGCGGAGTTGCTCGCATTTTTCGAGCACCTGCACGATTTCCCTTTTGTCCGGCAGCTCGAGGAAGTCTTGGCGCGCCGCGATCTCAGGCTGGACGAACTGGTGGCGCGCAGGGCTCTCGATTCGCTTCTCGAGGCGATACTCGAGGACTGGGGGCTCGGATATGCGGACATGCCGAAGGGGATGATCCCATTCCATCACTATCCCGGCGGCGCTCGCAGTGCGTTCGAAGAGCATTTGCTGGAAGCGGCGGGATACCTCCGCGATCGCAGCGGCCGGATCCGGGTGCACTTCACCGTGCGGCCGCGCGATGCCGAAAGGGTTCGGAACCATCTCGAGGGGGCCGTTCGGCGCCACCGGGATCCGGACAACCGTTATCTGGTATCCCTTTCGCTGCAGGACGCTGCCAGCGACACCCCCGCGCTCGACGAGGCCGGCCTGCCCGCGCGCAGGGACGGGCGCCTGTGCTGCTTCGCCCTGCCGGCCACGGGGCCCTGCTCGGGAACCTGCAGGCGATCGACGGCGACATCGTCTTCGTCCGTACGATCGACAACGTATTGCCCGAGCGCGCGTGGGCGGCGCTGTCATTCCACCGCAAGGTGCTGGCCGGGCTCCTGATCGAGACCTGCGAGGAGATCTCCCATGCGTTGGCCCGTCTCGAGCGGGGAGCGTCGGATGTGGAGCTTCGCGAGATCGAGCGCTGGGCCGGGTCGGAACTTAGCCTGCGCTGGCCGGCCTCGATGGCGGAACTGTCGCCAGACCTGCGTGCCCGCCATCTGCGCGACAGACTCGACCGTCCTCTGCGGGTGTGTGCCGTGGTGGGCGATTTGGGTGAAACGGGCGGCAAGCCTTTCTGGGCCGTCGACGCCCAAGGGCTCGAAAGCCTGCAGATCGTCGAGGCCGGTCAGGTGGACATGAACTCCGCGACGCAGCGGTCACTGTGGGATTCCGCGGAGTATTTCAATCCCGCCGACCTGGTTTGCTCGCTGCGCGACCGCCGCGGAAAGCCCTTCGATCTCTCCGCCTTCAGCGACCCTGAGGCGCTCATCGTCGCCGAGAAATATTGGGACGGACGCCGGATCAAAGTACTCGAGCTGCCGGGTCTGTGGAACGGAGCCATGGCTCGGTGGAATACGGTGTTTGTCGAGATGCCCCGGGAGATCGTGTCTCCCGTCAAGAGCGTGCTCGACCTCTTGAAAGCGGCGCACCGGCCTGGAGCTGCGCCGCGCGGGGCCTGCCAGATCGATTGAAGGAGGTGACTTGCTGTGGAAGCACGGGAAGGAAACATTCGCTGGCATCAGCCATCCGTGACCGTCGAAGACCGCCGGGATCAATACGACTATCGGAGCTGCGTGATCTGGTTTACCGGGTTGCCCGCATCCGGCAAGTCGACGCTCGCCAATGCGTTGTGCCGCGAGCTGCATGCGCGCAGGATAATGAGCTACGTTCTGGACGGGGACAACATACGCCACGGACTCAACAGCGACCTTGGTTTCGGGCCGGAAGACAGAAAGGAAAACATTCGCAGGATCGGCGAGGTGACCAAACTGTTCGTCGACGCCGGTCTGATCGTCTTGACGGCGTTCATTTCCCCGTACCGATCGGACCGCCTGCGCGTGCGCCGCATGCTGCCCGAGGGCGACTTCATCGAGGTTTTTGTCAAGTGCGACCTGGCGGCGTGCGAACGGCGCGACCCCAAGGGGATGTATGAGAAAGCCAGGAAGGGCCTGATCCGCGAATATACCGGCATTTCCGCCCCCTACGAGCATCCCGAAGATCCGGAGATCGTACTGGAGACTTCGGTGCTTTCCGTCGAAGAATGCCTCGACCGCCTGATGGACTACTTGATCGACAACGGTTACGTCCAGCCGAGTCGGTCGCAGCCGGAGTCCGGAAATGGACGCTGAGGTCGGCTGGACGGCGGCGCAGACGCGCCGCTTGCTGGGATGCGCGCTCGCGGCCAGCTTGGCCGCGGGTGAGGAGGTGTTGCGGATATATCGCCGCGGCTTCTCCGTGGGATACAAGGAGGATCGGTCCCCGCTCACCGAGGCGGATGTCAGTGCGCATCGCATCCTCAAATCCCGCCTGGCAGCGGGCGCGGGTGCCGACTGCCGTTTCCCCTTCCTGAGCGAAGAAGGAGCGAACGTGCCCTTTGCGGAGCGGAGGGCATGGCCGGCATACTGGTTGGTGGACCCGCTCGACGGCACGCGGGAGTTTATCGAGAGCAACGGCGAGTTCAGCATCAACGTCGCCTTGATAGTCGGCGCGCGGCCGATGCTCGGCGTGGTCCACATGCCCGCCAGGGGAGATGTGTATTTCGCCGCTCGGCTCTTCGGGGCCTTTCATCTGCGCTCGATCGAGGCCGCCGGGGCCGTCGCCGGCGACGACCCGAGCGGCGCGGAACTGCTGGCGAGGGTTTTGGCCGATGCTGAGCCGCTGCCGGCCGTGCAGCCGGCAGCCGCAAGCACCCGCTTCAGGGTCGTATCCAGCAGGCACCATCGCGTTGCTCACCGGGAGGAGCGCTTCCTGTCGCTCCTGCGAGCCAGATTCTCCGGCGTGGATCTGGTCGCCGCAGGAGGCGCGCTCAAGTTCTGCCTGCTTGCCGAAGGGTCGGCCGAGGTTTACCCGAGATTCGGGCCGACCATGGAGTGGGATACGGCCGCTGGCCAGTGCGTTTTGGAAGTGGCCGGCGGTCAGGTCGCCGATACCGCCACCGGGGCTTCTTTACGTTACAACAAGGAGAGCCTGCGCAACGGGGCCTTTCTGGCGCTTGCCGGACGCGGCGGAGCGCCTGCCGCCGACCCGGGATTCGTCCTCGGGGCGATGCGGCGGGCCTGATCCCGAAGGGGTTCGCGTAGCCGACCGCGGCGTCAGTTCGGGCCTGCGAGGATGCGCAGGTTCTGGGGCGGCTGCGGCCTTTGCGCGCCGCTGCCGTAATCCCCGATCCGGACGGCGACGTCCGCAACGAGATCGGCCACTGTGAGCGTGAGGTTGCCGTTTGCATCGGCCTGGAGGGTTTCGGTGCGGCCGGGAGCGCCGGCGGCGGTATCCCACCATTCGACCCGATAGTTTGTCCCGGGGCGGAAGCCCGTCAGGGAGATCCGACCACCGGCAGCCGGGTGCCCCGTGCCGGCCACGACCTTGCGCCAGGTGTGCTCCGTGTTATGGATCCATAGGTGGGCTCGCCCCAGGACCGTGTCCTTCTGGCCCCAGGCGCGCAGGAGCGTTCCCGCCACTGTCGGAGCGGCATCGGTGTAATTGCCGTTGTTCAGCGGGATGTCCTTGATGAAGTTGTAGTAGCTGCGGAAACGCGGGCGCAGGTCGACGCCGTCGCCCTGGCGCCCGTAGATATGAACGGTTTCGTACCAGTAAGACTCCATCAGGCCGCCCGGATTGATCCCGCTCCAGATGAACTGATGCAGCCACAGACCTTCGCGGTCCGCGAGCAGCTGCAGGTCCGGATTATCCGTGCTTCCGGCCACGAAGCCCGTCTCGCCGCGAATAACCGGCTTGCCGGCGCCCAGCGATTGCCGGGCGCCGACGAGCATGCTCAGATCGCGGCTGGCTGCCGCGGTATCCGCATAGCTGGTCCCGTCGCCGACCGGAACGGTGTTGCCGTCGACTCGCAGGCCGTAAGCGGCGTCGCGCGGGACGTAAAGATGCACGTCGGCGAAATCGACATCGGGGTATGCCGGATTGGCCCAGAAGTCGCGGCGCGGAAACGAATGCCATGTCGAGGTCGATACCATGTGGCGATTGGCCGTGAACTGGTGCATGTACTTGCCGAACTCGTCGGCAAGGGCGAAATGGCGTCCGTTGGCCGGGTCTCCCTCGTTGAGAAGTTCCCAGGAGTGGATGTTGGCCGAGTATCCCCAGCGCGCCTGAAGGTACCGCCACCAGGCCCGCTGCAGCCAGCGCACCTTGGTGATCCGTCGGCCGTCGCCGTAGAAATAATCGTTGCCCCCGCCGTCCGCGGCGGTGTTGCCGGCGTAGTCGATCCGGTTCAGGATGCGGTCGTTCTTTTCCATGACGACCGGGCGCAGGTAGACGCCGTGCTCCCGGGCCAGTGCGAGGAGTTTGTCGAAGGCGTAGGAGTTCCGCTGTTCGAAGTACAGGTGGTGGGCCATCCACGGTTTCGAAACGATGTTGGGACCGTAGTTCCCGCCGCCCAGGACTTCTTCGATCCAGACGTGGTCGACGAAGGCTTCTCCCTGAGCCATGTTCTCCATGACAAGAAAGAAGTTGGGCAGGAAGTCGGCATTCCCCGTCTGGAGCGAACCTTCCAGGATTTCCCAGCCTGCAGTATTGCGCGCCTGGTGCGGGGTAACGGCGATGCCCGTGCCGGCAGCGTAGCAGCGCTGCGCGGCGTCGTCGGACCACAGCCAGCCGCCGATCTTGGCCACGAACCCATGAGGTTGTGCGGGGTCGATGGGCGTGCCCATGTTTCTCGTCTTGTAGCGGATGCGCACGCGATATACGGTATTGCGCTTGACGGCGGGCGGTGCTTTCCACAGGCCGATGAACATGCAACGGAAGCGGTTTGCACTCACCAGCATGGATACATCGCTTCCCGGGTATGCCTCCGCGAACGTTATTCCGTTGGCCGGCAGGTAGGCGCCGTGTTCGGCGGGATCCTGCGAGTTCCAGGGCGTCCATTCGCTGCCGAAAATGCCCCACTGCGACAGCCATATCCGGATCAGCTGGATGCCGTTGGCGGCCAGCGCCTGGAAGTTGGCACGATTGTCGAGAACGGGGCTGCGCCATGAGACATGATCGTAATTCATGTTGTAGCCGAGCGCGGGGAAATAGGTTCCATCCTCGAACTCGAAATACCGCACGTCCCGGGGGCTCACCCTGAGGAATCCCTTGTTCGTCGAAGGTGAGACGACGAAGGAAACGGCGTTTGAAGCCGAAGACCCGCCGGCATCCTCCGCCGTCAGGCGATAGTGCCAGTGACCGGGAAAGGGCGGAGAGAAGCGTACTTTCCAGACGAAGCGCCCCGTGGGGTAATACCATTCGCGGTTGCCGCGCACCTCATCCGAAAACTCCTGGTACAGGAACGCCGGCTGCGTATAGACCGTCCGCCAATCGTCCGGAGTGAAGTGACCGTTGACGCTGATCCCCATGCCTGGTGCGATGCCTGGGGGTGGAGCGGGATCGTACGGCATCTGGGGATTCGGCGCCACGCTGCCTTCGACCTGAAAGTCGATCTCCAGCTTCTCGTATTTGGGGATGGTGAAGCCCGGATAGGACGAACGATTGTCGGTGACCTGGGTAATGCGCAGGCCGGTTTGGGCCGCGGCCGCGGCGGCGAAAATGGCGATCCAGGCTGGTACTCCGAAAATCCGGAAACGTTCGTGCCGGGCGCATCCGGGGCGGGGAGGTACACCTGAATGAATGCCCATCGCGCCCGAACCGTCATCACCGACCATCGCCCCACCTTTCCGTCCCGGGGTCCATGCACGCTGAACCCGGCCGCTCAGGATGATAGTCCTGGATGCGGCCACCCGGAGTGTTCTGCGTCACAGAAGATTCCCCCGCATTGCGCCGGCGTCGCCGTCGAGCGTAGGCAATCGTGTCACCCGAGCCCGGGGGTTGCGCCCTTGCAGCCGGGAAAGCCTCTTGACAGCTTTCGCGGGAACAGGTAGCTTTCGGGCAACCCCTGAACAATTATGGATGATTTACGGTGGGAGCTCAACGTCGGAACGTGGGTGTGCGGTGAAGGCATGTCAGCTTTTGCGCGTCGGATGAGTCGTTCGGAACGCGGGCGGGCCCGGCGATCCGGGTGCGCTGTCTGCAATGCGGGCGCGTAGGGTGCATGCGTTTTCGCGCGATGGGTTGCGGGTGAGTAAGGGTGGGACGCACCCCGGCATGGATGCTGCGCCGGTTCTGTGCTGAACGGGCGCCGCGGGTGCGAACGTCCCCGGAAATCGAACTGGAGCGTAGGATCGCGCCTCTCGAGGGACGCCGGGTGTCCGGCGAGGCGGGGCGGGTCCGAGGACGAGGTATACGACCGTGAGCGCATCGACCTTGCGGGATATTGACGAGGCGGCCGGCGCTTGTGTCGCGGCTGCCCCGCCCGCGGGCGGCGGCGCCGGAGGTGCCGGTCGCGGGCGCGCGGCCAGTCAGGCCGCGCCGCCGACGGTGGTCATCGGCGAAGGAGCCTCGCGCGGGTTCGGCTTCCGGGAGATCTGGGAGTATCGCGAGCTGCTCTGGTTTTTGACGTGGCGCGAAATCCAGGGGGTGTATCGACAGACGGCCCTGGGAATGACATGGGTTTTCCTGCGACCGCTGCTGAACGTGCTCGTCCTCTCCGTGGTTTTCGGCAAGATCGTGCGCGTGCCATCGGAGGGCATGCCCTATCCGTTGTTCGCCCTGGTGGCGCTGCTTCCATGGAGCTATTTCTCCGGAGCGGCCGCGCGCGGCGCGCGCAGCCTGGTCGACAACATGCACCTGATATCCAAGGTCTATTTCCCGCGCATCGTGATTCCGCTGGCGGGGACGGTATCGGGACTGGTCGATTTTGCCGCTTCCTTCCTGGTCTTGCTCGCGGCCATGCAGTTCTATCGCATGCCGGCGCGCATCGAGATGCTCTGGCTGCCCCTGTTCCTCGCCATCGCGTTCTGCCTGGCTCTGGCAATCGGTCTTTGGCTGGCGACGCTTTCGGTGAAGTACCGCGACGTATCGTTTGCCGTGACTTTCGTGCTGCAGGCTTTGATGTACGCGTCGCCCGTGATCTATCCGGCCGCCATGGTGCCCGAGCGCTGGCAGTTTCTCTACAGCTTGAATCCCATGGTCGGCGTGATCCAGGGTTTCCGCTGGATGCTTCTCGGCCAGAATGCGCCCGGGGGAGCTGCGTTCGCCGCATCGCTTGCGCTGTGTCTGGCCGCGCTGGCAGGGGGTGCCTACGTGTTTCGCCGAACCGAAAGGTCGGTAGTGGATCTTCTATGAGCGACATCGCCATTCGGGTCCAGGGCCTGGGGAAGCGCTACCGGATCGGGCGGGCGCGCCGCGAGGCGCGCAACCACCCTTCCTTTTTCCGCCGGGCGCTGTCGCCGTTCGGGTACTTGATGGAGGCGATGAGACGCCCGAGGCCCGACGAGATCCTGTGGGCGATCCGCGACGTGTCCTTCGAGATCGAGCGCGGCGCGGTCGTGGGTATCATCGGGCGCAACGGGGCGGGCAAGAGCACGCTGCTCCGGTTGCTTTCCCGCATTACGGAACCGACCTGCGGGCGTGCCCTGGTGCGCGGGCGGGTCGGCTCGCTGCTCGAAGTCGGCACCGGCTTCCATCCCGAACTGACCGGCCGGGAGAACATCTTTCTCAGCGGCGCGATTCTCGGCATGCGGCGGAAGGAAATCGCGCGCAAGTTCGACGAGATCGTCGCCTTTGCCGGCGTCGAGAAATTTCTGGAGACCCCCGTGAAGCGCTATTCCAGCGGGATGTACGTGCGCCTGGCATTTGCGGTCGCGGCCCACCTCGAGCCCGAGGTGCTTCTGGTCGACGAGGTGCTGGCCGTGGGTGACGCGGCGTTCCAGAAGAAGTGCCTGGGGCGAATGACCGACGTGGCATCGGAGGGGCGCACGGTCCTGTTCGTGAGCCACAACATGATCGCGGTTCAGAACCTGTGCGCACGCGTCCTGTGGCTCCATGAGGGCCGCCTCCATGCCGACGGCCCCGCCGCGGACGTGCTCAACCGCTATCTTGCCGCCGCGTTTTGCGCCCGGCGGGAGCAACACTGGCCGGATCCGCAAGGCGCGCCGGGAAACGACATCGTACGCCTGCGCCGGGTCTGCATCAGGCCGGAAGGCGGGACACCGGCCGATCCGCTCTCCACGTCGGTGCCCCTGATCGTGGAAGTGGAATTCTGGAACCTGCGGGCCGGCGCCAGGCTTCACCTCTGCCTCCATGTGCTCACCGAACAACAAGCCGTGGCATTCACTACCGGCTCCAATGAGAGCGATGCCTTGACACGCGACAATCCCTTGCCGGAGGGCCTTTACCGCAGTTCGTGCCGCATACCGGCAGACCTGCTGAATTCCGGCGTCCATCGGATCGTGCTGCTCTTTCTGATCAACGGCCTGAAGATCGTGTTTCGCCACGAGGAGGCATTGTTGTTCGAGGTGCTGGAAACCGGCGGGCGTCCCGGCGCATGGTACGGAAAGGAGCCGGGCGCCGTTCACCCGAAACTCGAGTGGGAGACACTCCCGTTGATCGGCGGGACGGCCGCATCCGCGTGAGGATTCGTCTTGAAGCCTCCCCTTGTCAGCGTGCTGATGACCGTGCTCGACGGCCTCCCGTTCGTCGGCGAGGCCATTGCCAGCATTCTGGATCAGACCTTCGAGGAATTCGAGCTCATCATCGTCGATGACGGATCGCAGGACGGCACATGGGACGAGGTTGTCGCCTGGCTCGCCAAGGACGCGCGCGTCGTGGCCCGGCGCAATCCTGAGACCCTGGGCACGAGCCGGGCTCTCAACCAGGCGCTGGCGCTGGCGCGCGGCGAGTTCATCACGCGCCAGGACGCCGACGACCGCTCGGTGCCGGAACGGCTCGCCCTGCAAGTAGGCTTCCTCCGGGTCCATCCCGAAGTGGGAGCACTGGCGACGGCCGTGGTCATGATGGATGGCAAGGGCAACTCGCAGGGGGTGTGGAAGAGCCCCGAGCGCAACGATGAAATCCAGCAGCAGCTGCTGGACCGGATGTGCCTTTGCGGCCCCACGCTGATGATCCGCAGGCAGGCGCTGCAGCAGGCGGGATTCCGTTTCGACGAAGAACTCAGCTACAGCGAAGATTACGATCTGTGTCTGCGGCTCGCGGAAGTGGCCGAGCTGGCAAGCCTGGGCGAGCCTCTCTACTTGTACCGCCAGCATGCGGGCTCGGTAAGCCGGGGGAAACGCCCGCTCCAGATGTTGCGCAAAGCGATCGGTCTCGAGCGCGCTTTGCGCCGGCGCTTCGCACAGCATCCCCCGAAGCCGCTGGCGCGCGTGCTGGCGCGCGATTACTTCCGCGCCGCCGTGCTCGCATTCGCCTCGGGGGATCGCGCAGCCGCGATGGATTGCCGCGCGCGGGCGCTGCACTGGGATCCTGCGTTCTTCGACCGTGGCGACCTGGTCGGCGAGGTGGTGGAGCGTTACATGCCGCGCGGCGATGCGGCCTCGGCGCTTCGATTCGTGGAGAGGCTTTTTGCCGATCTCCTGCCTCCATCGCCGGCCTGCAGCACGCTGAAGAAGACGATCGCGGCGCGGTGGGATCCCGCAAGGATTGCGGCCGGGCCGGCACGCGCTGCGGAGTCCGGCAGAGGGCGGAATCTCTGGAACAGGATGGCCGGCGACGGGCGTTGGTTGCAGAGGCTGGGTGCGTGGCCGAGCCGTCTGAGGCTGGGAGTGCGGGATTGGGGCGCGGCGCGCGCGCCGCGGCGCGATGCCGGAAAGGGCTCTTGACAGATACGGCGCCATCGGGCAACCTTTGGCCAGCGTTCATTGCACTATTTCCGATTACGCATGAAAGACGTCGATAGGCGGATGCTGGAAACGGGTTGTATTGCAGAGGCGAGAA
>Ga0129301_1000496_pt1 | contig 21744 bp, 24 predicted proteins | sample ConPoolayeHmetaG_FD_94489 | JGI IMG/M metagenome (GOLD analysis project Ga0129301, IMG submission 94489) | Hot spring microbial mat communities from California, USA to study Microbial Dark Matter (Phase II) - Cone Pool mat layer H metaG ...
CATTTATCCCCTGGCCAGTGCTCGTGAAAAGCACGTTAGGCTGCTCTGCCGCCCATTTCTTTCCTTGCTCCCAAAGCGGCTGAACAAGCTCCTTTGAACGGAAGAACGTGAAGGCTACTATGTCAAAGCCCAAATATGAAAGATTCGGAATCACGGTATACTGTTCTATCGCCTCTTTTTCCAAAACCTTCCTGAGGCGGGTTACTGTTGGCTGGGAAATGTCTAGTATTTTCGCCAAGTCTCGGTCGCTTCGCTTTGAGTTCTTGATTAACTCAAAAAGCAATCTTGCCAATTTTTCTTGTTTCATAATTAATATTTACGCTGTAATTATTTAATAGTCTTTTCATTCGATGAAAAAATTTTGACAAATATTAAAGATTAGATTGCACTTTTTTGGTTGTTTTCACCGCGTTCACGGTTTTTTCCAAGAGCAACAGAGCTGACTCTTGCGTCGACCAACCACCTAATCCACAATCCGGTCCAGTAAACGACATACGTTCTCCATATTTCGCTTTGGCTTTAACGAACCTTTGTCGAATATTCTCTTCGCTTTCAACCAGCTGTTCTAAGGTCGGCTTGGCTACGCCTTTTTCATATAATTCAGCCAACATCGTGTTAATGTCAGTTCTCGCTATGCCGACTCGTATTTGCTTGTCCACCCTTTCGAGCATCGCCTTTGAAACCGCATCTATGTTCTTTGGAGAAGAGGCATACTCAAAAGATAACACATCAACATTTTTAACGTTCAAGAGATCTGCGACTCTTGTCGAAGAATGCAAATGAATCTGTTTTACAGCACCGCCAAAATCAAAAGCCTTCTCCAGCACATCCAAAACTAAATCCTGTTCTGCAGACACGTCTTGGAATCCGAAACTAGGCTCATCCAAAGAAACAACCTCAGTCGCAACGTGCTTGGAGTTCAAAACAGAGTTTTTCGCAAAGTTTTTCACGGACTCGGCAAACATAAGCAAAACATCTGAGTAAGCTGTTGTTCCGATTTCTTTCAAATATAGCTCCAGTGGACCTGTAATGCATATGCGAAGCGAAATTTTCCTTCCTATTTCTTCGCTGATTTGTCGTGCCTCATTATTTATCACGTGCACTTCTGGAATGACTGCTTGAGTTTTGTCAACTACGTATGTGCCCTTATCCATAGCCTTGTGAATAGCATCAGCGAATTGCTTGTGCATGTCGTAATGCTGAGGATAATTAACAACATCCAAACCCGCCGCAAGCTTTTTCTTAAACGAATCCACTATGACTCGGTAAAAATTGTTGAAAATAAACTTGTCTTCTTTAACGTTTTTTCCATTAATTATTGCTTCTCTTGCAAGCTCATATGCCTCGTTAAATAATCTTTCATTTGCATAATGCGGCAACGGAAGGCTTCCAATGTCATCGACAAGAGTATTCATGCAAGAAAGTTAAGTGCTAAGCCATTTAAAACGATTGGTTCTCTTGGAATCTAAAAGCTTATGTGGTTTTTGTACAGTAAAGATTATATGTCGCCGTTTATTCGAGAAGAAAATTGAGGATTAATAATGAGCCTTTGGAAACTTCGCATTTCCATGTTCGGAACGTTGGCCATAATAATAGGCTTATCCACGCTAATCTTCACAGTAGTGCTTAGTCTATTAGGCACGTTTGACATTATGCTGTTGGCGATTTTAGTAGTATCCTTTAACATTTTCCAATGGCTAATATCCCCCTATATAATCAATGCGCTCTATAGAGCACGCGAGTTAACAGAAAGTGAAAACCCGAAACTCCACGAAATGGTTGAAAGACTTAGCGTGAAAAGTGGAATAAAAAAGCCAAAATTAATGCTCGCACAAATTCCAATTCCCAATGCATTTGCCTATGGCTCACCAATCACAGAAAAACATGTAGCAGTAACCGATGGTATACTAAAAACCTTGAGCTATGAAGAGGTTGAGGCTGTTATCGGACACGAGCTTGGACATTTGAAGCACAGAGACGTGCAGATAATGATGTTTGTTTCGCTTCTGCCCGCACTTCTGTTCTACATTGGTTATTCGCTTATGCTCTCATCCATGTTTAGTGGAAGAAGACAAGAAGGCGGCAGCGCTGCGCTTTTAGGTATTGGTTTTCTGCTTTTTTCATGGATACTAAACATGTTCATACTCTACCTAAGTCGTCTGAGAGAATATTACGCAGACAACCACAGCGTGTCAATAGTTGACAATGGCGCACAGAAGCTTTCCACGGGCTTGGCAAAGATTGTTTACTCAACCAAGAACATGGGAAGAAAAAGAAAGGAAAAGCAAAACCTTAGTGCCTTTAAAGCCTTATTCATAACCGACCCAGACCACGCAGAAACAGATGCCATGGAAATATCCGCAATGACGAGTTCAACAGACCAGAGATTAGTAGAAAAAATCATTTCAAAGGAGCTAACGACAATGGACAGAGTCATAGAAATCTTTTCTACGCATCCTAACATAGTTAAGCGACTCAGGGCACTGCGCGAAATAAGCTAACATCAGCAACCTACTCAAACATTATTGCTTTCTTATTTTTGGCAAAACATTAAAAATCAACACCTAGAGTCTATTCTAATCTCAAAAAGTGATAACCATGCAGCATGAACGTATTTTCTCTGAAATCGAAAGGCAAAAAGACGAAATCGCCCAAGCTTTGATGGAAACTATCCGCATTCCCGCAATCGCTCCAGAAAACAACGGAGAAGGCGAACTAGAAAAAGCTGAAAAACTAACAAAGATATTAGCCGCTTTAGGCTTCAACAAGATAGAACGCTTCGATGCAGAAGACGAAAGAGCCCCATCCAAACGAAGACCCAACATGGTAACATACTATCAAGGCGAAAATGAGTCAGAAAAGCTTTGGATAATAACACACTTGGACGTAGTTCCGTCGGGAGAAGAGTCACTATGGACCGTTACAAAACCCTTTGAACCGTTGATTAAAGAAGGACGAATCTATGGGCGTGGCAGCGAGGACAATGGGCAATCCATGTTTGCATCAATCTTGGCAGTGAAAGCACTGAAGATGTTGGACATAAAACCAAAAAGAACAGTGGCTTTAGCGTTTGTGGCTGATGAAGAACAAGGAAGCAAGTATGGCATTCAACACCTCATAAAACGTGGACTCTTCAAAAAGGACGATTTGATAATTGTTCCAGACGGCGGAAATGAAGATGGAAGCTTCATTGAAATAGCCGAAAAAAGCGCTCTATGGTTACGGATTTGCACTACCGGAAAGCAGACGCACGCAAGCAGACCGCAGCAAGGCTTAAACGCACATCGCATCGGAATGGAATACGCCTTAGCACTAGATAGAATGCTTCACGAGAAATATTCGCTTAAAAACGAGTACTTTGACCCGCCAGAAAGCACATTTGAACCGACAAAAAAGGAAAAGAACGTTGACGCAGTAAACATCGTCCCGGGAGAAGACATAACATACTTTGACTGCCGCATTCTGCCCGACTACAATTTAGAAGTAATATTGGCTGACATCCAAAAACTAGCAAGAGAATTTGAAAACAAAACAGGCGCAAAAATAGAAATCACAACGGTTCAGAAAAGCGTTGCTCCTAAACCTACAGACGCAAACGCTAAAATCGTCAAAATGCTGCGAGACGCCATTGTGAAAACTCGTGGAATAGAACCTAAAATCGGCGGAATAGGCGGAGGAACATGCGCAGCCTTCTTCAGAAAAATAAACATTCCAGCAGTTGTCTGGAGCACCGTAGACGAAACCGCTCACCAACCGAACGAATACGCAAAAACAGAAAACATGATCAACGACGCCAAAATCTTTGCTTATCTGGCAACAACATAACCTTGCGAACATCGAAAGACTTTTATGCATAGAGGTTGGATAATCCATCCAATACCATGAACTCAACAAAAGCAGCGTTAATAGCGATTCTAACTGCTCTTTCTATTAGTACTAATTATGCGATGATGCCTCTGTTTAATGTTAAATTGATGGATCTTATTGTTTTTGTTGGGGGTTTTTGTTTTGGACCTGTTGTTGGCGCTTTGATTGGAATTGTTTCGTGGGGCGTGTATGGTAGTTTAAACCCTTTTGGTTTTTCGCTTCCTATTTGGTTTGCTACAATGTTTTCAGAGGCGTTATATGGTGTGGTGGGCGCTTTTGTGGGGAAGAGCTTGGATTTGGAAGGTCTTGCAGAGTTCAAGGATAATCGGGTTACCTTATGCGTTTTCTTTGCGGTTGTTGGCATGTTTTTGACATTCGTTTATGACCTTATTACGAACATTGTCTTTGGATATGTAAGTGGGTGGAGCGTTTTATTTGCTGTTATAGTTGGCTTTGTGCCTTTTGGTTTTGTTCACATGTTAAGCAATGCAATTTTCTTTGGAATAGGCTGTGTCTCAGCAATTAGGGCGATAAATAGAATTAGAGGAGGTGAAAATTCTGGCTTTCCTAAAAAATAAATGGACAATTCTTTCAATGCTCTTTGCCTTGTGGGCTTTAATTGCATCGTTGTTTGCGGGCTATTATTGGCTTCAATATAATGACCTAGTCGAGCGTGTTGGCAATGTGCCGATTTATGTTAACATAGGAATAGACTATGGAAACCAGACAAGAACATGGCACAATAACACGAAAGCTTTAACTGGAATGACGCTGTTCAAGGTGACGAAAGGCGTCGCGGATGTAACCTATGATACTGCACTTGGATTTGGCGTCTATATCACATCAATAAACGGCTTAGAGCCGAATGCGACCCATGGATGGGTATGGTGGAAATGGGACAACTTTTCATCAAACTGGACACGCATTGACATCAGTGCAGATGCCTATGCTGTAGCTGACAGTGAGATATTCCTGTGGTATTACGAAAGCGGTTGGCCTCCTCCTCCGCCACCTTAATGCCTTCATGGAAAAAGTTAAGATGTTATAGTTTGCGTTAAATACTTGAAGCCATAAATTCATCCAATATCCAGATATAAGAGGGCAGTTTAGGCATGACATCAAAAAAAGCCGCGCAAATATTGTCGCGAGTTCAATTAGAAAAGAGAAAACACTTGTTCGAGTCTGAGGCTAAGGCTGTCTGTAGCGACTATGGTATTCCTGTTACTAGGTTTGAAGTGGCGAAGAATCAAGTTGAGGCTGTTAAGTTTGCAGAAAAGATTGGGTATCCTGTTGTTTTAAAAATTGTCTCACCCAATATTATTCATAAATCCGACGTTGGCGGCGTTGTAGTCAATTTGAAAACTGCGAAGGAAGTCAAAAATGCCTACAAAAAGATACTTGATAACGTTAAGAGGCACAAACCGAAAGCGAAGATAGTAGGTATGTTAATCCAAGAAATGGCGCCCTCTTCCACAGAAGTGATAGTAGGCGCGATTAAAGACCCGCAGTTTGGTCCAACCTTGATGTTCGGTCTCGGCGGAATTTTTGTAGAAGTACTTAGAGACGTGACTTTTAGGGTTGCGCCCATAAAAAAGGATGAGGCTCACGAGATGATTACGGAAGTTAAGGCCTATCCGCTGCTGAAGGGATATAGAAATTTGCCTCCAGCGGACATCGAAGCGATTGTGAAGATTCTGCTTAGCACTTCAAAACTTGTCATGGAGCACCAAGAGATTAAGGAGCTTGACTTGAATCCTATAATGGTTTACAAGAAAGGGGCTAAGGTCGTAGACGCCCGAATTGTTTTGGAATGACCCCTACATGAGACTTTGCGGCATTCGTCATCCCTTTGCTTCCAAAAGTTAGGGCAAAGCTAATCAAAAGGAGTTTGAAAAAGGAGAAGATATAGAGGAGCGCAGTTGTCAGAGCAGCAGAGAAAACAAAGAATCGAAGAGCTAACCGAAAAGACTACAAAATTGAAAGAGCAGAGAAATAGGCTAATTGTTGAGGCTGAAGAAATTGCCGAAAAAAGAAACAAACTCAACGACCAACACAGGAATCTACGTGTTGAAATATTCTCACTTAAAACTGAAAGAGACAAAATGAACGAAAAAGTCAAAGAGCTGAAACAACAAAGAGAACAAACAAAAGCAGGCATTCACGAAAAAATCGAGCAAATAAAAGAGATTAGGGAAGAAATCAAGAATCTTTTGCGAAATAAGCCATCCAAAAGCTCTGCAGTTCTTCAAAAGGAAATTGAGAGCATAGAATGGAAAATACAAACGACTTCCTTAAGTGTGCAGGAAGACAGAATGCTCATCGAAAAGGTCAAACAACTTGAATCTCAATTAAGCGTGTACAAGAAGCTCAGCCAATTGAACCAGAAGACTTTCGAACTGCAGAGAGAGGTCAAAACCTTAAGGACAAACAATAACCAGTGTCATCAGCAACTAACAGCCGCTGCACAGAAGAGCCAAGAGCTTCATAGAAGGATGATAGAAAAAAGGGAAGAATCAAAAAGGCTTAAAACAGAAGCTGACCAAATGCACAAGCTCTTTCTACAGGTGAAAGAAAAAGTTAAACCAGTACAAGAAGAGATTGCAAAAGTCACGGAGCAACTTGGGCAGTTGAGAGAGGAAATTCGAAAAGAAGCTGATGAAGAGAAGAAAAAAGGCGAAGAAGCGCTTCGGGGAAAGCTCGAAAGACAGGCAAGAGAGAAGTTGAAACGGGGCGAAAGATTGAGTTGGGAAGAATTTCAACTCCTAGCTGAAAAAGGGATGAGCGCGTAAAATTAAAATTAGGCATCGTTAATAAGTATTGAGGAATAGGGCAATTATGGCTAAGGAAGAAACGGATGATAAAAGTCAAAAACGAATTCTAGTTTTGTGTGTCGATAGGGACGGCGATTTAGGAACGAAAGGAGGAGTAAAAACTCCCGTCATCGGAAGAAATGAAAATCTTAACGCTGCAGTCGCCTTAGCTTTGCAAGACGCTGAAGAGCCTGACGCGAACGCAATGTTTGAAGCCGTGCACATATATGACAGGTTACAGGGCGAAGGTAAGCCAGAAGAGGTTTTTGAAATAGCATCCATATCTGGTTCTGACCTTGGCAGTGTAGACGCTGATAGAAAAATTGTGGCCGAGTTAGGCGAGATTTTGGGTTCTTTTCCCGCAAACGAGGTTATCCTTGTTACTGATGGCTATTCTGACGAGGCAGTTCTGCCGCTAGTAGAGTCGAGAGTGCCTGTTTCGTCTGTTAGAAGGATTGTTGTAAAACACAGCGAGTCGATAGAAGAGACAGCCGCAATTTTCACGCGCTACTTAAGGATGATTATGGAAAATCCGCGTTACTCACGCATCGCCTTGGGTTTGCCTGGGTTGCTACTTTTGATTTTAGGGATATTTTCAATTTTTAACCTTCTTTATTATTACTGGATAGCGTTCGTTTTTGTTCTAAGCGCCTTTATGCTCGTAAAAGGCTTTGGAGTTGACAAGTCGGCTAAAAATTTCATTTTCTGGATAAAGGAGTATTCTCCGCCACCTCTTAAAGTGCAGATTTCAAATTTTGCCCTGATTGCCGGAGCGCTATGTGTTGCAGTTAGCGTCTATTTGGGGATGTCTGCTGTAGCGGAGTTGCCTGCGCCGCCTGATCTGGCTGGTTGGTTTGGCATCTTACCGCAGGTTGCTGGCTATTTTATCAAGAATGCGGTGGATCTTATGGTCATTGGCATTGGTATAATGCTGTTTGGAAGTGCCGTACGTCGATACTTTGAGCGTGACGCTAGACTGTTGCGCAATGTTGCATTGATTGTTTCAGTTGGATGGTCTCGTCAAATTTTGGATGCGACGTCTGACGTTCTTATTAATCCAAGAGTGGGATACGAAAGGCTGATTTTCGCGATAATCGTCGGCATCTTAATAGGCATAGCATCTATTCTTGTAATGATTGTTATTCATAGGTCTGCTAAGGGATTTTTTGCGGAAACTGAAGGACAGGTTGAGGAGTTTGAGGAAGGCTAAGGTCGCAGTCATTGGTGGAACTGGCTTCAAAGACTTGTTTAAGGGCGACAGGCAACTGCGCATAGGAACGCCTTATGGGATTGCTCCGCAAATGTCGTTGGGAAGGATGGGTGATATGGAGGTGGTTTTTCTTCCGCGGCATGGTCCTGCTCATTCTGTTCCTCCGCATATGATAAACTATAGGGCTAATGTTTACGCTTTATATTCGATTGGTGTGGAGAGGGTTGTTGCTGTGAATGCTGTCGGTGCTATTAATTTGAATTTTAAGCCTGGCGATGTTGTTGTTCCGCATGATTTTATTGATTTTACAAGGAGTCGTCGTGCAACTTTTTATGATGATTTTCCTGTGACGCATGTTGATTTTTCTCAGCCCTATTGTCCCGAGTTGCGCAAGTTGATTGTTGAACATGCGAAAAGTGTTGATTTGCCTGTGCGGGATAAGGCTGTGCTTGTTTGCACTGAAGGGCCACGTTTTGAGACTCCTGCTGAGATTGAGATGTTTAGGCGGTTAGGCTGCGATGTGGTGGGGATGACGGGGCTTCCAGAGGCTGTGCTTGCGATGGAGCTTGAAATGTGTTATGCGGCGTTATGTTTTGTGTCTAATATGGCTGCTGGCGTGCAAGCGCAGTTAACGCCTGGTGAAGTGGCTGATGTTTCTGAGAAGATTATGCCAAGATTGGAGCAAGCTTTAATTGAGGCGGTCAAGGCTTTACCTTCTCAGCGCGAAGGCAACTGCTCTTGTGCTGATGCGCTTAGAAATGCGAGGATAAAGTGATGATTAAGACGTTTCTTTCCGTTATTGGCGCATATACGTTGTATGAGAAGTGGTTGTGGTATCAGGTAAAGAATGGTTATAAGCCTGAGCATATTGCGATTATTTTGGATGGGAATAGGAGATGGGCTTCTGAGAAAGAGCTTGCGCCTTGGTTGGGGCATGAGAAGGGCGCGGAAAAGGTTGAGCAACTTTTAGATTGGTGCTTGAAGTTAGATGTTAAATCAATAACTTTGTATGCTTTTTCGACAGAGAATTTTAGCCGTCAGAGGGATGAGATTAAAGAAATCATGCGGATTGCTGAAACAGAATTTCGTAAAATTTTGACTGATGAGCGTATACATAACAACAAGGTTCAAGTTAAATTCATTGGCAGAGTGAAATTGCTGCCTGACGATTTGCAGAAGTTGATAATGGATGTTGAGGCGGCAACGCAAAATTATAATGAGCGCTTTCTGAACATTGCCTTTGCCTATGGTGGAAGAGCTGAAATCGTAGATGCTGCGAGAAAGATTGCGGAGAATGTGCAGAAAGGTGAGCTGCAACCGGACAAGGTGGATGAGCAGCTTTTTGAAAAGTATCTGTACACTTCGCATATGCCTAAGCAAGATCCTGATTTGATAATTAGGACTTCGGGTGAGGAGCGGCTTAGCGGTTTTCTGTTGTGGCAGTCTGCTTACAGTGAACTCTGCTTTTTGGATGTTTATTGGCCTGACTTTCGTTTGATAGACCTTTTGAGGGCTGTTAGAACTTTTGAGAATCGTAAGCGGCGTTTTGGTGCATGATAGGCGGTTAGGCTCTTTTCTTGGCGCTTATGATTGAGATTACGTCTCTGTCTTTTAGGATGTAGTCTTCTCCGATTCTTTTTTTCTCTCTGGCCTCAACTGCATAGATGAAACTTTCACCCAGCTCCGTGTGTATTATGTAAGCGAGTTGTCTTGCCGTTGTCCCGTAAGGCACGAGGTAGGCGTCTGGCAAAACCCGCCCATTATGGTCCGCCAGATGCTCCACATCCTCAACAGGATAAACCGTAATCATGCTTAGAAGCCTAAAGTACGCCATGTTTATTGCCTCTTGAACGCCTGTCGAGCCAAATTTCAGCAAGATTTTCTCTCTAATGGTTTCCAATGCCTTATTTTGGCTCTCTGTAAGCTTCTCCGGGTTATCTATCCTGAAGTTGCAGTCGCCAGGTCTATAATCAATTAATTGTTTTTCCGCAGCCCTTCTCAAGGCAAGTTCAGCCTCTGCACAACAAGGAACCACAAGATAATTCAATTTCTGCAGTCGTTTCAAATTCTCTTCTGCAGTCGGCAAGTCTATTTTATTTGCGACTGTCAGCGTAGGCTTGGCAATCTGCCTTAAAGTATCGACAAATCGCAGAAAATCCTCTTCGCTCCACGCAGTCGGTTTTTCCACGTTCAATTTTGCTATACGTACGGCTTCGATGATGTGTCCTCGTCTTATCGCTAAACCGCTCAACCGTTCCTCAAGCATCGCGTAAATGTCGCCTGATTCAGATTCCGCCGTTCTAGCAGTTTTCGGCCAATCGCGTTTTAGTATGCTTGCCATCCACATGGTTAGTTCATGTTCCAAAAATTTCACGTCTTTTAAAGGGTCGTTTTCTCCAGGTCTGCACAGCCTTCCCTCACTGTCTGTGCATCCTGAAGCATCAACAATGTGAATTAGCGCGTCTGCCTTTCTAATTTCGTCCAGAAACTGGTTTCCTAATCCCCGTCCTTGCCAAGCGTCTGGCACTAGTCCTGCGCAGTCGATGAATTCTACTGGGATAAGCCTAACGCCGTCCAAACAAAGGGAGTTGATGGGCGTGTCTTTAACATTAAATTCTTCATGAACGCATGGCGTCCGCACATATCCAATTCCCCTGTTTGGTTTTATGGTTGTAAATGGATAATTCGCGATTTCCGCAGGAGCCAAAGTGGCTGCACTGAAGAATGTTGATTTTCCAGTGTTGGGCTTCCCAACGATTCCTATCAATCGTGAATACGATTTTTGCATATAAACTCCGTTGATAATATTCTGTTTTGCTTCTATATGGTTTATGCTGCTGCCACCAGTTATTTTTCACGTAAGAAAAACTGCAAAAATTGTAAAATAATATAAAAGTCTAATCCTATAAAAGGTCAGCCGAATCAAGAGAGGAGAACCTTGGCTTCGCATCTAACAAAAGAAAAATCAACCGAAGTGTTGAGAAAAATGCTTGAAATTCGCCTTTTTGAAGAGAAAGTTTTCGAGCTTTATGCTCAAAACCTTGTTCCTGGCACTATTCATCTTTATCTTGGCGAGGAAGCCGTAGCCGTAGGCGTCTGCACAGCATTAAACAAAGATGATTATATTACGAGTACGCATCGTGGTCATGGACATTGCATAGCCAAAGGCGCAGACTTAAACCGCACAATGGCAGAAATCCTCGGCAAAAAAACAGGCTACTGCAAAGGCAAAGGCGGCTCCATGCACATCGCAGACTTCAACATAGGCATGCTAGGCGCAACCGCCGTAGTAGGCGCAGGGTTACCAATCGCCGTTGGCGCAGCCCTATCTGCAAAACTGAGAAAAACGTCTCAAGTCGTAGTCTGCTTCTTCGGCGAAGGCGCATCAAACCAAGGCACATTCCACGAATCCATAAACATGGCAGCAACATGGAAATTACCAGTAATCTTCGTCTGCGAAAACAACCTCTACGCCATGGGCACCCGCCAAAGCCGCGTAATGGCAATAGAAAACATAGCCGACAGAGCAGCAGCCTACGGAATCCCAGGAACAACAGTAGACGGCAACGATGTCATAGCCGTATATGAAGCCACACAAAAAGCCGTTGAAAGAGCCAGAAAAGGCGAAGGACCAACACTCATCGAATGCAAAACCTACCGCCTAAAAGGACACTCACGCGTAGACCCCGCCAAATACCGACCCAAGCAAGAAGTCGAAGAATGGCTCAAAAAAGACCCAATCAAACGCCTCAAGGAAAGACTATTACAAACAAAAATGCTCACAGAAATGGAAATCCAAAAAATAGAAAAACAAGCACAAACCAAAATCGAAGGAGCAGTCAAATACGCCATACAAAGCCCAATGCCAAACGGCGAAGAAGCCTTAGAAGACACATACGCCTAAAAGAGGAGAAACAAAAAATGACAAGCAACCAAAAGATAACCGGACTAATACTTGAAGCATTAGCACTCCCATTCCTAGTCATTGTTGCTATTCTATTTAATATGCCAAACAAAGACCTTGGAACAATCGGAATCCTGCTCTTAATAGGAATTATTCTGTTCCTTGCAGGTTTCGTATTCTCTCGTCTGCCCAAAGAAGAAAAGGAGAACCAATCATGCGAAAAATAACCTACCGAGACGCATTACGTGAGGCTCTCCGAGAAGAAATGCAACGGGACCCAACAGTCTTCCTCTTAGGCGAGGATATTGGCAAATACTGGGGCGGAGCATTCAAAGTCACAGAAGGCTTAGCAGAGGAATTTGGAGACGAAAGAGTCAGAGACACACCAATCTCAGAATCAGCCATAATCGGCACAGGCGTAGGCGCAGCAATCACTGGAATGCGACCCGTAGCAGAAATAATGTTCGGCGACTTGACAGCCCTAGCCATGGACCAGATTGCCAACCAAGCAGCAAAAATACGCTACATGTTCGGCGGCCAAGCAAAATGCCCACTTGTAATCAGAACACCCTTTGGCGCAGGAGTCAACATTGCCTCACATCACTCCCAAAGCCTAGAAGCATGGTTCATGCACGTTCCAGGATTATATGTGGCTGTGCCATCCACACCATACGATGCCAAAGGACTCCTCAAAACAGCAATCAGAGGCAACAATCCCGTATTTTTCTGCGAACACAAGCTCTTGTATCCAATTGAGGGCGAAGTTCCAGAGGAAGAATATACTGTTCCATTTGGCGTGGCAGATGTGAAAAGAGAGGGCTCTGACGTGACTATAGTAGCTACGCTTTACATGGTTCACAAGGCGCTAAATGCTGCCAAAGAACTTGAAAAAGATGGCATAAACGTGGAAGTTGTTGACCCACGAACATTAACTCCATTGGATAAGCAGGCGCTAGTCAAATCTGTTAAAAAGACTGGAAGACTAGTTGTCGTAAGCGAAGATTGCAAAACAGCGGGCGTAAGCGCTGAAATCGCCGCAATAATCGCCGAAGAAGCATTGGACTATTTAGATGCGCCAATCAAGCGAGTAGCCGAACCAGACACGCCCATACCATTCAGCCCCACCCTTGAGCAATATGTGATTCCAGACGAGAAGACAATAATAAAGGCAGTTAAGGAAGTGATTTAACATGGTAACGAAAGTTGTTATGCCAAAACTTAGCCTAACCATGAAAGAGGGCATGGTTGGCAAATGGTACAAGAAAGAAGGCGAAATAGTAGAGAAAAACGAACCAATAGTAGAGATAATCTCAGAAAAAGCTACATACGATTTAGAAGCACCCGCCTCAGGAATCCTTAAAAAAATCCTCATAAGCGAAGGAGTTGACGCACCAGTTGACGCAACCATCGCCATCATAACAGCTCCAGACGAAGAAATTTCAGAAGCCGAAATCGCTGTTGAAACGCCTAAAAAGGTTGAAGAGGCTGAAAAGAGGGTTTTGGCTTCGCCAGCCGCAAAACGTTTGGCTAAAGAGTATGGAATCGACCTTTCGCTTGTTAAGGGCAGCGGACCAGAAGGACGAATTGCTGAAGAGGATATTAAACGGTTTATCGAAGAAACACGCGGAGTCTTGCCAAAAGTCAAGGAAACTATACCCTTAAGCGGTTTCAAGAAGACTTCTGCCGAGCGAGTTTCAGCAAGTTTCCGAACAGCTCCACACAGCACTCTAGTTATGGACGTTGACGTTTCAAAAGCTAAGGAAATTCACGAAAAACTCGGCGTATCATACACGACTATCATCGTTAGAGCAACCGCGAAAGCACTTGTTGAGCATCCACTGATCAACTCGACACTGGATAAAGATGAAATAAAGGTATTCGGCGATGTGAACGTTGGCGTTGCCGTTGCAACTGAGCATGGCTTAGTAGTTCCCGTAATCCGCAATGCAGACAAGAAGCCGCTTGAGCAAATAGAAGCGTCCATAAAGGAGCTGACGGAAAAGGCAAGACAAGGCAAACTGTCAAAGGAGGACGTAACAGGCGGAACATTCACCATCACAAACTTGGGCATGTACAACGTCGAGTTTTTCACACCCATAATTAACCCGCCTGAAGCTGCCATCCTCGGCGTTGGAAAGATAACTGAAAAACCAATCGCTTCTGGGGGTAAAATTGAAGTTAAGCCAGTGATAATGCTCAGTCTCTCTTATGACCACAGAATTGTCGACGGAGCACCAGCAGCACAATTTCTGCTAACGGTTAAAGAGAAAATTGAAAAAACTGCAGATTCCGAAGCCTAAGACGCTTTTTATTCAGTGTCTCTTATTTTCTTAGCGACATGCGCAGCTTCTTGAAGGCTTTTTCCAACCAATCGCAACTTTACGTCCTTTATCAGTGTCACGCCGCGGCTAGAGATTATTGAGCCCGCCCATACGATGATGATGAAGATGAAGAATATTAAGCAGACATTGCTGAAAGCAACGATTGCTCTGACGAAACCTTCTGTTTCCTCTGCTGGTATTGGAACAAACTGTGGAATCTGCGCTCCAGTTAAGAATATTATGAAGGCTGTCAATGCTGGAACGATTATCAAGATTAATCCTATTATAAGCAACGCATAGCCAGTGTATTTTTCTATTCTTTCTGCTTGTTTCTGGGACTTCATAAAAAATTGTATTCTCGCTGAATCATAAAAACCCATATGGAAGTTACTTCTATACAAGCGATTGCATTTGGAAAGTCTTAAGTGTCCCACCATAGAGAAACGATTGAACCACAATGAAAGCCGCCATGTACTACGGCAAAGACGACATAAGAATCGAAGAGATGCCCAAACCAAAAATAAATGAAGACGAAATTCTCGTGGAGATGAAGGCATGCGGAATATGCGGCTCTGACCTAATGGACTGGTACCTGAAGAAACGAGCACCGCTAGTTCTCGGGCATGAACCTACAGGAATAATAGCAAAGAAAGGCGATAAAGTCAAAGATTTCAGTGTTGGCGACAAGGTTTTCGTTCACCATCATGTTGCTTGCATGACATGCCATTACTGTCTGCACGGCGATTATACACTCTGCAAGCAATTTCACAAAACAAACATCAAGCCCGGCGGATTAGCGGAATACTTCAAAGTTCCAGCGCCTAACCTTCAGATTGACACGCTAAAAATCCCAAATGCGATATCTTTTGAGGAAGCTACCCTTATCGAGCCAATAGGCTGTTGTTTGAGAGCACTCAAAAAGTGTAATGTGCAAGCTGACGATTCAATAGCTGTTATTGGCGTTGGAGCCACTGGAGCAATTCACGTAGCATTGGCACGACTATTAGGAGCCTCAAAGGTATTTGTAAACGACTTAATTGATTGGCGATTGAACGTAGCGAAGAGATTTGGAGCCGATTTTGCGGTTAATTCTAAAACGGAGGACTTGGCTGCTGTTGTTAAGGCTGAGACGGAAGGAATCGGCGTGGATATTGTGATGGTTACGGCGCCAAGCTTAGAAGCCTATAGGACTGGCTTAAGCATCTGTCGTAAAGGCGGAAAACTCTGCATCTTTGCACCCATCAAGCCTAACAAACATTTACAGATAAGCCCTAAAGAACTATTTTTCTCAGAAATTCAAATAATCCCATCATACTCAACCTCACATCTGGAAACAAGACAAGCCTTAGAACTTATCAGCTCAAGAAGGATAAAGGTGAAAGATTTAATTACCCATCGATATAGGCTTGCGGATGCGGCAAAAGCGTTTAAGACAGCCAGAGAAAGCAAGGAAAGCCTAAAAGTAATAGTCCTTACTGAGTGATGCTTGATGAAAGCTGCGATGCTCTATGGCGTGAAAGACCTAAGAATCGAAGACGTTCCAATACCAAAGGTCGGTGCAGGCGAGGTTCTTGTCAAGGTTAAGACTGCCACGACGTGCGGCACCGATTTGAAAATTTTTCAAAGAGGCTACGTTGAGAAGGTGATTAAGCTTCCGACAGTTTTTGGGCATGAGTGGGCTGGCGAAGTCGCTGAAACTGCTGCGGGGTTATATTGGCCTAAAAAGGGCGTGCGTGTCCGCGCCGGGAACAGTGCGCCTTGTCTACATTGTGCCATGTGTCAAAGAGGTAAGTATAATCTTTGCGAGAACATGATTTGGCTCTGGGGCGCCTATGCAGAGTACATTAAGGTTCCCGCTCGTATGGTTCTTGTGAACATGCAGGAAATTCCGCAGCACGTTTCTTATGAGGAAGCCGCTATTACTGAGCCTTTAGCGTGTGTTTTGCATGGTGTTGAAGAGACTGGGGTGAAGCTTGGCGACACAGTGGCGATTATAGGTGCTGGACCAATCGGGTTGTTGCATCTTTTGGCTGTTAAGAGGATGGGTGCTGAAAAAGCGGTTATTATAGACCTTGTGGAGGAAAGGTTGCGGTTTGCTGAGAAACTTGGCGCTGATGAGGTTGTTAATGCTGGAGAAGTTGATGTTGTAGATACTGTTCACAATGTTACTGATGGCTATGGCGCTGATGCCGTCATTGAAGCTATTGGCTTGCCTTCCACTTGGGAGCAAGCGCTCAAACTTGTTAGGAAAGGTGGAACAGTTTTAGAGTTTGGCGGATGTCCGCCTGGAGCAGAAATAAGGCTTAACGCTGAACAGCTCCACTACGGCGAAGTAACGGTTATGGGCACTTTTCACACGACCCCATTACATTTCAGAAAAGCCCTAAACCTAATCGCATCACGAACAATAGACGTAAGACCGCTCATAACACGAAAGATGAAACTGGAAAAAATTAAGGAAGCCTTTGACATACTTGCAACGTCAAAAACTGACATAAAAATCGCAATAACCCCATAGTATCTACCATGAGCAAGGTATGTACTGCCTTATCCTAAATCTTACGCCCATCTTTTTGGCAGTATCAGCAATTTTCGCAATGTCAATTTCTGGAACAGTTACAGCAGTAATCTCCACATCAAATGCTTCGTTTGCCTTTTCAATAAACTCTAAAACGCTTTCAAATGCATTCTCAAACTTTGGCTTGCAAATTTGATTGTAAGTCGCTTTGTCATGAGCGTTTAGGCTCACGCTAATCTTATCTACGCCTGCCTCCTTCAACTCTTTAATGACACCTCTGTCTTCGTTAAATAGGATGCCTTGACCGTTGGTATCTATCCTAACATGCACTGTTTTTCCATAATACTTTCTTATCCACCTGCAAACGTCTAAGAGGCAATCTAATTTTTCAAGCGGCTCGCCGAAGCCACAAAAGACAATCTCCTCCCAGTTTTTTAGATTTATGACCTTCTGGAGTTCGCTTATTACTTCAGACGCTGAAGGTTCTTTGTCTAGTTTGAGTTTAAAACCGCCGACGTCGTCCTTGAAATTTCTTATGCAGAAATAGCAATTGTTTGAGCATTTGTTAGTTATGTTTAGGTACAGGTTTTTTCCAAGCCAGTAGGCTAAACTTTGGGTTTTTGTTTTCGGCATCTGTTTATCACGCTGTTTTTGTCCTGTAGAGAGGGAGATGAAAGGATTTAAATGCTGAATTAGGTTTATGCTTTTGTTATTGTGGGGGAAAATTGGTATGGTTAAGTATATTTTTGTTACGGGAGGCGTTTTAAGCTCGGTTGGCAAGGGAATTACCACGTCTTCTATTGGGAGGATGCTGCAGGCGAGGGGCATAAAAGTCACAGTCATCAAAATTGACCCTTACGTGAATGTTGATGCTGGCACCATGAATCCCTACATGCACGGCGAAGTCTACGTAACCGATGATGGAGGCGAGACTGACCTTGACTTGGGTTGGTATGAGCGTTTTCTCGATTTGAACCTTCAGAAAGACAACAATCTCACAACGGGCTTGGTGTATAAGACGGTTATCGAGAAGGAGCGGCGAGGCGACTTTTTAGGCAGATGTGTGCAGATTGTGCCGCATGTGACTAATGAGATAAAGAATCGAATTATAGCGGTTTCAAAGCAAGCAAATGTTGATGTGGTTCTTACGGAAGTTGGTGGCACTGTTGGCGACATTGAAGGCTTACCATTTTTAGAGGCTATTCGCCAGATGCGCTTAGAAGACGGCTACGAGAACACATTGTATGTGCACATTGCTCTAGTTCCCATTTTGGACGTTACAAAAGAGATGAAAACCAAACCCTTGCAACATAGTGTTAACGAGTTAAGACGCATCGGTATCCAGCCAGACATTATTGTCGCTAGATGTTCAGAGATGATAGATTCGGAATCGCGGCGAAAAATTGCCTTGTTTGGGACGATTCCTGAAGACGCTGTGTTCTGTTCATACAATGTTGAATCAATTTACCAGGTGCCTCTGATTCTTGACGAGCAAGGGATGGGCGATTTCATCTCTAAAAGATTGTGTTTTATGGATTGTAAACCTGATTTTATGGAGTGGAAGAAGTTTGTGGATGCGCTTTTGAATCCTAAGTATGAGTTGAGCATAGCGTTGGTGGGTAAGTATGCTGGGTTGACTGATAGTTATGTGAGTATGAATGAGGCGTTGCGGCATGCTGGTGCTGCTTGCAGAGCGAAAGTGTGTATTAGCTTTATTGAGGCTGAGAAGTTTGAGCAGAGCCCGAAGGATGTGGATGTTCTTAAGAAGTTTGATGGCGTGTTTGTTCCTTATGGTTTTGGTCCTAGAGGTACTGAGGGGAAGATAATGGCGATAAAGTTTGCAAGAGAAAATAATGTTCCATTTCTGGGCATCTGCTATGGGTTTCAGCTTGCTGTCATCGAGTATGCGCGTCATGTCTGCGGTTTAAAAGAGGCAAACAGCACCGAGATTAATCCAAACTCTCCTCATTTAGTAATTGACCTAATGCCCGAACAGCGTGGAATAGAGCTTAAAGGCGCCACCATGAGACTGGGAGCTCATAAGATAATAGTGAAGCCAAACACGATTGCACATACGCTCTATAAGAGTGAGGAAGTTTATGAGCGGCATCGCCACCGTTTTGAAGTTAATTTGGATTATCTGGAAACGCTTGAGAAGAAAGGATTAATATTCTCTGGGCGAAGCACTGACGGACGTAGAATGGAAATCTTGGAATTGCCGGACAGGTTCTTCTTTTTTGCCTCGCAATTTCACGGCGAATTCAAAAGCCGTCCTGGAAGACCTGACCCAGAATACTATGGCTTTGTTAGGGCTTGTTTAGATAAAAAACTGAACAAGTCTAAGCCTGCGTTCTGAAAAAGATTATTTAGGTTTAACGTTAACAGTTCAACGAGGGTAGAGCATATGAGTCAGAATAAAGGGCAATCTGACAAGGGGTTGCTGGCACGTGTTATCCGGTTGGCTGATTTGATAGATTATCAAGAAGGTTCTGTTGTTAGCAGAACGTTAGTTGACAAGAAGGCGGGAACTGTGACGCTGTTTGCTTTTGACAAAGACCAGAGATTGAGCAAGCATACTGCGCCTTATGATGCGATGGTCTATCTTCTTAGCGGCGAAGCTGAAATCAAAATCTCTGGCAAAATCTATCGCTTGAAACAGGACGAAGCAATAATTATGCCAGCCAATGAGCCTCATGAGGTGAAGGCGTGTGGACGTTTTAAGATGCTTCTGGTTATGGTGAGGTCTTGAACATGAGTGACTGGACTAAAAAATTGTTTATTGATCATTCCAGTTTCTTCTTGAAGTTCATGAATCTGCGATGGTCGAGGACGGAAGAGACTGTGAATGGCATGATAAAAGTGCTTGGCGGCTATGGTGTAAATTCTGGTAATTTGCTTGATTTATGTTGTGGGAATGGTCGTATTTCAGTTTACATGGCTAAAAGGGGATTTAGGGCTGTTGGAGTGGACATGTCGAAGGCTTTTCTTGAAGATGCCAGACAGAAGGCAAAAGAACACAAAGTCTCGAAAAGAGTTACTTTTTTGGAAGGTGATGTTAGAAATCTGAAGAAGGTCGTTGGAAAGGTTTCGCACCCATTTGATGTGGTTGTCACTGCTTGGACGTCCATCGGCTTTTCTACCCAAGATAATGATTTGAAAATCTTTAAACAAGCCAGAGAGCTTTCAAAAAAAGGCGCTTTGCTCGTTATTGCTGAGACAATGCATAGCGATTATATTGCCCTAAATTTCACGCCCACATCGTTCGATGAAATCGATAATATTGTTCTAATGGAGAAGGGAACATACGATAAGACAACGTCGCAGATGAAGACTACTTGGACATATTATAATAAGCGTGGAGAAGATTTGGAGTTCATTGGTAAGGTGGATATTGAGCTTCATGTGTATAGCGTCAGTGAGCTTTCTGCGCTTCTTCGTAAGGCTGGTTGGGAGCCTGTTGCCTTTTATGGCAGTTTTGCTACGTTGCAGTCTTTTAATCCTTTAACGAGTTTGAATTTGGTGGCTAAAGCGCAATAATGGCGTATGTAAAAATTGGAGGATTGTTTGAGTGGTTTTAGTATGAGCGGTGGAAGGGGCGTACGAGTTCTTCTAGCAGAGAGAGCATTGTTGGCACTTTGGCGACGATGTCTGTGAAGCTTATCATTCCAACGATTTTTTGATCGTTTACGACTGGTAGCCTTTTGATTTTTTTCTTTGCCATTAGTTTTGCTGCTTCGTCTATGCTGGCTGTTTCGCTGATTGTTAGTACTGGGCTTGTCATTACTTGTCTTGCGGTTAGGGTTTCTGGAGCGAGGCATGGTTCTACTATTCTTCGTAGTATGTCCCGTTCTGTTATTATGCCGACTGGTCTGTCTCCTTGGACGATGAGTATGGAGCCTATGTCGAATTTGTTCATTGTTGCGACTACTTCTTTTATGCTTGTGTCTGGGCGGACCACTCTTACGTCTCTTGACATTGCGTCTCTAACCAAAACTATGCCTGCCATTTTCATTTTCGCCTCTAACTTCTAACCATTTCTTTGACAGCGTCCTTTATTTGTTTTGGTGTGTTCAGAAGGGTTACGGTTTCCGATTTTCATATAAGCGAAGGTTTGGTAAGGGTATATGTGTGATTAGTATGGGCGAGAGCGGCTCTTCAGTTGCCAAGTTTCGCAGCCGGTTGGAGAACGCTAATAGCTATGGTGAAGTTTGGGACATCGTTAGAGACAGCGTAGAGGCTTCTTTGAACAAGCGTCGAGGCGGAATGATGCTTTTCTTGGATGATTTGCCTATTCAGCTTGGCGCTTATCACCCATTGGGGACGAATAATATTGTTTTGAATAGACGTTTGGTTCAGATTGTGGAAGCTGCGGTTGAGTCTAGGCGAGTTGTTAATGCCTTAATTTATAATCTGCTTTTGCACGAGTATTTGCATGCTTTGGGTGAGTATTCTGAATTTGATGTTCGAAGATTGGTCTACAGGGTTGCAAAGCATTGTTTTGGCGAGGATTATATTGCAACCGTGGTTGCGAAGAAGAGTCCGTGGGCTTTGCTTAAGGGAATTCCTCTTGAGACAATTAATGCGCCTAAGCGTGTTATGGAGATTGTAAAGGATTTCGAGAAGACAGACAGATATATAGTATAATGCGTTTGTGACTCTGCCTCTGCCAGACTACCCCCTCCCTTATATATACTAGAACTAGTCCTCAAAACAGCCTAGACCTCCCTTATATGTACTTTGAATTTGTGGTTAGAACTTGTGTGTAAATGGTGGTTATGGGTGGCAAAGGCTAAAATTTTTGAGTTTACAATTATTAGCATTCTCTATGGTGGTCTGTGGTGTCAGCTGAGTTAGGAATTGGCAGAGGGGAGAATAACGTTTTTGTTAAAAATGGCAAGGCATTGATTAGCAAAGTCTCTGCGTTAGGCAATGTTAAGAAAGAAATTCTGCGTTCTGTCAATTTGATTGGCGGTTTTGAGAAGTTTGTTGAGAAAGGCGACGAGATTATGTTAAAGCCAAACTTCAACACAGGCGACGCCCCACCAGGTTCGAGTGAACCTGACTTTGTTAAGGCTGTCATCGAGTTGTTGTATGAGCGTGGTGCCTCGAAGGTA
>Ga0129301_1000497_pt1 | contig 21706 bp, 18 predicted proteins | sample ConPoolayeHmetaG_FD_94489 | JGI IMG/M metagenome (GOLD analysis project Ga0129301, IMG submission 94489) | Hot spring microbial mat communities from California, USA to study Microbial Dark Matter (Phase II) - Cone Pool mat layer H metaG ...
CAGACGAGATCCTCGAGAAGGTGGGCGAGGGGGGCATGGCGGTCGCCTATCGGGGCCGGGACCGCGTGCTGGGGCGGGTGATCGCGATCAAGGTGATGCGGCCGGAGCTGGCGGCCGACGGGGAGTTTCTGGCGCGGTTCCGGCGGGAGGCGCGGGCGGCGGCGGGGGTGGCGCACGAGCACATCGCGAGCATCTACGACACCGGCAGCGACGGGGCGCTACACTACATAGTGATGGAGTTCGTGGAGGGGGAGAGCTTGCGCGACCGGCTGCGCAAGGAGGGCCCGCTGCCTCTGCCGGAGGCGCTCCGGATCGCCACGGAGACGGCGGAAGCGCTGGAGGCCGCTCACCAGGCGGGCATCGTCCACCGGGACATCAAGCCGCACAACATCCTGCTGGGCCGCGATGGCCGCGTCAAGGTTACGGATTTCGGCATCGCCCGCGCCGCCTCGGCCGGGGGCCACAGCGAGACGGGCAAGATCGTGGGATCGGTGAACTACGTGTCGCCCGAGCAGGCGCGGGGCGAGCCGGTGGGCCCGCAGGGGGACGTGTACTCGCTCGGGGTGACCCTGTTCGAGATGCTCACGGGCCGGCCGCCCTTCAACGGAGGCGATCGCCTGGCGGTGCTGCACAAGCACGTCTACGACCGGCCCCCCCTGGTGCGGGAGCTCCGCCCCACGCTCCCTCACGAGGTGGAGTCGCTGGTGGCGCACTGCCTGGAGAAGGACCTGTCCCGTCGCTTCGCCTCCGCGCGCGAGCTGCTGAGCTACCTGCACGCCTGCCCGCGGGAGGAGGCCGCCGCGGCCGGCCGGCGGACCCCGGGGCGGTGGCTGGAGCGGGCGGGCCGGGCGGTAGCGGAGGGCCTACGGCTGTGGCGGTGGCGCGCGCTGTGGATGGCGCTGGCGGTGGCGATGGTGGCGGGCCTGGTGGTGGGCATGACACTGTGGGCTTCGGCGCGAGGGCGGGCGGCGATGGTGGTGGTGCCCGATGTGGTGGGGATGAGCGCGGCGGCGGCGCAGCGGCAACTGGAGCAGTTGGGGCTGGGCTATCGGCCGGTAGGCGGCCGGGCGAGCGACGCGGTGAGCGCGGGGAACATCCTGGAGCAGGAGCCCGCGCCTCGCCTCGAGGTGATGCCAGGGACGGTGGTCAAGGTGGTGCTCAGCGAAGGCCCCAGCCACGTGGTGGTCCCGGACGTGACGCAGATGTCGGTGGCCCAGGCGCGGCGAAACCTCGACGCCGCCGGGCTTTCGAGCGGCCGTGTGCAGCAGGCCTACGATCGAAGCGTCCCCGCGGGCTATGTGGCGACGACGCTGCCGGCGGCGGGGGCGAGGGTGGTGCGGGGCACCGCGGTGGACCTGGTGGTGAGCCTGGGGCCGGAGCCGGAGCTGGTGGTGGGCCCGCCGCTGCCGCCCCCGGGGCCGGCCGACCGCACGCGGCAGGAGACCCTCACCTACACGGTCCCCGCGGGGGAGCCGGCGCGGGAGGTCACGGTGGCGGTGGAGGTGACCGATGCAGGGGGCTCGCGCACCATCTACGAGGGCCGGCACCGGCCCGGCGAGTCCATCCCTCCGCAGGAGATCGCGGTGTTGGGGCCGACCGCGGCGCGGGTGCTGGTGAACGGCCGGGTCCGCGCGGAGTGGGAGTACCAGCCGTAGCGCACTAGCGCAGCCGCTCCCGCGTCGGACCATGGCCGACGCGGCCCCTCTTGCCCCCCCTCGAGCGACCCAAGCGCGCGGCGCGTCGGCGCGCGCCTGCCGGGCGGCGCCGGCGGCGCCGGGGTCGTGGGAAATGTGGAATAAGACTCTGGCTTCTGCGGCAGCGCGGGCTTGTGGGGGCCGGGCGGCTGGGACCGGCGCCGGCGGAGTGTGTGCGGCGACTCGGCCCTGCGTGGAGCCTGCGCTAATCGGGCCGCGGAGGCCTTACGGAGGCCATGCGCAGGGAATTCACCGCAGTCAGCGCGTTCTCCATGACCATCTCCTTTGTGGCGGCCATCGTGCTGTGCGTGCAGGTGGCCCAGCTCGAGCTGCCCGCGGAGTGGCGCATCTCGGGGCCCATCCTGTGGGCGCTCGAGGCGGCCGTGTTTGGGGCTGCGGTGTATGCATGGCGCAGCGACATATCGCTTGGCGGCTGGTTGGTGGGCATTCTGGGCCTGACGGCGATCCGGCTGATGGTGAGCACGGCGGCCGCCTTCGGCCTCGCCGCGCTGCTGGCCGAGGAGGACCTGGGGATGGCGCTGGGGCAGACCTTCGTGCTCGCCCCTCGCCTGGCCGCGGTGGTGTTCTCAGTCATGACCTTCTATCCCCTGCGGGCCTTCCTGCCGGCGCGGCCCCCGATCCGACGGGCGGGGCGACGGCGCTTCGGGGAGAGCGAGGCGGCGCGGCGGGGCGCTGGGGAGGGGGCGAACGGGGAGCAGCCGGTGGTGCTCGTGACGGGGAACGAGAAGGTGGCGGTCTGGGAGGATGGGGAGGCGCCCGGTCGCCCACGCCGAGCGGCTACGCTGCTGGCGGACGTGGACGTCTCCGGGGCGGTTGAGGTCCCCCTGTCTGCGGTGCTGCAGCAGGTGCCTCGGGAGCTCTGGGGCGAGCGGGCGCGCCAGTATCAAGGGTCCGAGCGGGTGGCCATCCCGCTGTCGGCAATCGTGCCGCAGTTGCCGGAGGCGCAGGTGCTGGTGAGGCTGGCCGACCTCCAGGGCTGGCTGCCGACGGGCGCGATCAAGGCGCCGGCCACCCAGGATAGGGACGAGGAATCCTCGATGGTGTCCTTGCCGCTCGAGCTGATCGTGCCGCTGTTGCCGCCGGAGGTGTTGGCGCTGCCGGAGCCCTCGCCGCCGCGGTGGGCGCAGCTCGAGCCCCCCGGCACCGTCTCCTTTGCGACCATGTGAGAGAGCCCGCGAGGAAAGGACCGCGCCGCAATGGCCTCGATCAACTACGCGCTCAAGGAGATCAGCTGCAAGATCGTCTACTACGGGCCGGGCATGTGCGGCAAGACCACCAACCTGCAGTACATCCATCAGCACACGGCGGCGGACAAGCGCGGCAACATGGTGTCGCTGGCGACGCCGGGGGAGCGGACGCTGTTCTTCGACTTCCTGCCGCTGGAGGCGGCGACGATCCACGGGTTTCGCACGAAGTTCCAGCTCTACACGGTGCCCGGCCAGGTGATGTACAACTCGACGCGCAAGCTGGTGCTGCGTGGGGTGGACGGGATCATCTTCGTGTGCGACTCGCAGTGGGAGAAGCTGCGGGAGAACCTGGAGAGCTTCCGCAACCTGGAGGACAACCTGGCGACGTACGGCTACAGCCTGGAGACGACGCCGTACGTGGTGCAGTACAACAAGCGCGATCTGCCCAACATCGCGCCGGTGGAGTACCTGCAGTTTCTGATCAACCCGCGGCAGGTGCCGAGCCTGGAGGCGGTCGCCATTGCGGGCAAGGGGGTGTTCGAGGCCCTCGGCGAGGTGTGCGGCCGCGTGCTCGCGAACCTGGCGGAGAAGCAGAAGGTGGGGGTGATCTAGGCGTGGGGAGCGTGCAGAGATGGCGCTGACTGGGACCTTCGACGACATCGGCTTGGCGGAGCTGCTGCAGCTCCTGCACACGGGGCAGCGGACCGGCCGGCTGACGGTGTGGCGGGGGACCGAGCGCGCGGACCTCTACCTGGCGAAGGGGGAGGTGGTGCGGGCGGTCTCGCACCGAGAGCGGGGGCCAGAGGTGGTCTACCGGCTACTGGGCTGGAGGGAGGGGGACTTCACCTTTGAGCGCAGCGAGGAGCCGGTGGCGCGGGAGATCAGGGAGAGCACGGAGGCGCTGATCCTGGAGGGGATGAAGCGCTTCGACGAGTGGGAGCGGGTGGAGTCGGAGATGCCGAACATGCACGTGGTGCTGCGGCAGCGGGCGGCCGCGGTGACGAACCGGTACGAGTCGCTGAGCGCGGAGGCGCAGGCGGTGCTGAGGCTGGTGGATGCTCGGCGGTCGGTGGGGGCGATCATCCGGGAGAGCGGGCTGGAGCCGGTGAAGGCGGTGGTGGCGGTGACCGAGCTGCTGACGGAGGGGATCGTGGAGGAATGGCGGCCGGGGGCGTCCCCGCGAGAGGTGCTGCAGGCGCGGGACCGGCTGCCGGAGGCGCGAGGGGGCATAGACTTCAGGTCGAGCTCCTACTTCTCATCCAAAGAGCAACTGACCGAGCGCAACCGGGTGGCGCAGGCGCGCCCCGCGCGGGGTGCGCGCGGCCCGGGGGCGCGGTCAGAGTCGGGGAGCGATGAGCCATGAGCTTTGTGTCTAGGCTTTCACCTGGAAGCGTATCCATCGGGCTGGACGTGGGCAGCAGTGCGATCAAGCTCGTCCAGCTTCAAGAGGTCAAGGGAGCGGTGGCGCTGCGGAAGGCGGGCAGCGCGCCCACGCCGCCGGAGGCGGTGAAGGGCGGGGTGATCGTGGATCCGCCGGCGGTGGCGAAGGCGATCCGGTCGCTGCTGGACGCGCTGCAGGTGGACAGCGCGGCGGTGGTGGCGGGGATTGCGGGGCCGACGGTGGCCGTCCGCGAGGTGCCCCTGCCAGCGATGTCGGAGCGACAACTGCGCAAATCCATCGAGTGGGAGGCCCGCAACTACATCTCCTTCCCGGTGGAGGACAGTGTGGTGGAGTTCGAGGTGCTGGAGCGCCCGGAGAAGGGCTCCGGCGGCCAGATGAAGGTCATGTTGGTAGCTGCGCCGCGCGACATGGTAGATAGCCAAGTGGAGGCGATCGAGCTCGCCGGGCTGGAGGCGCTGGCGGTGGAGATCCAGCCGTTTGCGGCGATGCGGTCGCTGTTGACCGGAAATGGGGAGCAGGCCGGGGAGGGAGAGACGCTGGCGCTGTTGGGGATCGGGGCCTCGTACACCGAGATCACGATCATCAAGGACGGCGACTTCGTCCTGAGCCGGATGATCCCCATCGCGGGAAACGCCTTCACGGAGGCGATCAAGAACGCCCTCGAGGTGGACTTCGAGGAGGCGAATCGCCTCAAGGAAACGGCGATGCAGGTGGTGACGAGCGAGGAGGAGCGGGCCACGCTGGACCCGGCCGCGCAGCAGGCGAGCCGGGCCTTGGAGCCGCTGCTGGATGAGCTGATCCGAGAGGTGCGCCGCTCGCTCGCCTACCACGACTACCAGCAGCAGTCGCCGGAGGCCGGGGCGGGGGAGCTGGGGGTGAACGGGATCCTGCTCAGCGGGGGCAGCGCCAAGCTCCCGAACATCGCCACCTACTTCCAGGCCCAGCTCGGCGTGCCCGTGGACGTGGTGAACGTGTTCCTGCCGGGCCGGCTCCAGGCGCACGGGGTAAACCGGGACTACCTGCGGTCGCACGCGCCCACGCTCCTAGTGGGGGCGGGCCTGGCTCTGCGCGAGCTACTGCGGAAGCGCAAGCACACGAAGGCAGCGGAGAAGAGCAATGGCAGTCTGTGATATCAACCTGATCGCCAGTCGGCGCGCGCAGAAGCAGCGCGCCGTCATGATGCTGCGCCTCGGCGTGTACTCGCTGATCGCGCTGTTCGTGGGGGTGGCGATCCTGTATGCGTGGATGGTGGTGGCGACGCGGCTGGTGTCCGGGCGGATCGCGGAGACGGAGGCGAGGCTGAGCGACCCTGCGCTGGCGGACGCGGTGACCCGCATCCAGTTCCTGGAGACCTCCATCGCCCAGCTGGCGCCGCGGGTGGACCTGCTGGAGAAGGTGCACGACAGCGAGCGGGCGTGGATCGAAATCCTGCGGGACGTGAGCGCGTGCATCCCCAAGGACGTGTGGATCACGCAGCTCTCCTCCCGGCGCACGGGCAATGAACACACCATCTCCCTGCGGGGCGCGGCCTACCGCCAGCGCGACGTGGGCGAGTTCATGCTGCGGCTGGACAGGCCGGAGTGGAGCGGCGTGCCCGCGCTGGGCTTCAGCCAGGTGAGCACGAGCCAGACGGGCCGGCCCGTGACCGAGTTCGAGATCACGGTCCCCCTGAGTAAGCCGATAGGGAGCGATCTGAGATGAGCGCAGCCGGTGATCGCAAGGTCGTCTTTGCGCTGCTGGGCATCGCGGCGCTGTGTCTGATCGGGCTCGGCCTGAGCTTGTACCGAAGCAAGTCGAGCGAGCTGCACAGGCTGGAGCGGGAGCTGGCCGAGAAGGAGCTCAAGCTCGAGGAGGTCCAGGCCAAGCTGGCGAGCCAGCCGGAGCTGGAGGCGGAGTACGAAGGACTCCAGGCGCGCCTGTCGGTGCTGGAGCCGGCGCTGCCCGACAGCGCCTACATCCCCACCTTCCTGCACCAGATCGAGGCGCTGGCGCTGAGCACAAGGAACCGGATCCTGATGATCCGCCCGAAGCCCCAGCCGGCGCGGCGGAGGGGGGCCGCCGATGTGGTCGTTGACGATGAGACCGGCGAGCTCCGGGAGGCCTCGGGGGCCGAGGGAGCTCCGAAGGCGCCGAAGGCCGGGGCGGCCCCGGCGCCGGAGCTGCCCTACGACCAGGTGCCGATCGAGCTTCGGACCGAGGGGAGCTACTGGACGACGCTGGACTTCCTCCAGGAGCTCAAGCAGTTCCCGAAGATGATCGCCGTGAACGATATCAGCCTGCAGCCGAAGCAGGCGGGCGCGGACGCGCAGACGTCGCCCGATCTAACTGCGGCCATGGAGTTGATCGCCGTGGTCACGAAAGGGGGGAGTGATGGACCGTCGCGGTAAGGACCTTCTCCTCCTCGTGCTGGCGTTGACGGCCCTCGTCGTCGCGCTCTACACGTTCCGGGGCAAGCCCCGGCCCGCGCCGCCGCCGGCCCCCACGCCGGCCGTGGCGAAGGCGGAGGCGCCGGAGGAGGCCGTCGCGCAACCCGAGGAGGCGGCAGAAACCGCCCCCGAGGCGGCCGGGGAGGCGGAGGGCACAGAGGAGACGCGCAACCCCTTCGCGGGCCCGGGCCTCGCCGCCGCGCCCGCGGCGGCCGAGGGCGCGCCCGCCGCCGAGCCGGCGGCCCCGCGGGAGACGCCCGCGCCCATCCCGGGCGAACAAGCGGAGCCGGGCGCTGGGCTGAGGCTGGCGGGGATTATCGCTGGCCAGCCGACGATGGCGCTGATCCGGCACAACGAGCAGCGCTACTTCGTCGGCGTGGGGGACTGGGTGGCCGAGAGATACCGCGTGCAATCCATTAGCACGCAGCAAGTCGTGCTTGCCGGAGCAGACGGCAAGGTGATCCTCAGGATGGGAGGGAGGCAGTAGCGCCATGACTCGCACACGCAGTCTGTGGGGCACCGCCATGGCCGTCGCACTGGCCCTGGCGCTCGCGTCGGGTGCTGCCCTGGCCAACGGGCACGCCCGGCCGCAGTACAGCTCATCCGCCCCGGGGGCGGCGGCCGCGCCGGCCGGCCGCGCGGGCGCAGGGGCGCCGGCGACCACGGCCCGCTTCACGCTGGAGTTCGTGGACGCCGAGCTGGTGGACGTGTTCCAGGCCCTGGCGACGCAGAGCGGCGTCAACATCGCCCTGTCTGGCAGTGTGAAGGGCAAGACGACGCTGCGGCTGCGCAACGTCACCCTGGAGCAGGCCCTGAACATCGTGACCAAGCTCAACGGCCTGGACTACGCGTGGGTGGAGGCCGCCTACGTGGTGGGCACGCCCGAGGAAGTGCGGGCGATGCGGGTCTCCGAGCTTCGCCCCTCCGTGGTCGTGCTCCAGCACATCCAGCCGGAGTACGCCCAGGAGGTCCTGTCCAAGCTCACCCCGGAGGTGACGGTCTCGACACAGCCGGGCGTGCGCTCGGTGCTGCTGCTCGCGCCGGAGCCCTCGCTGGCGAAGGCGGAGCGGGTGCTCGCCGAGATTGACGTGCCGCCCATGCCCACCCCGCCGACGACGGAGGTGGTGGCGCTCCGTCATCTAAAGGCGGACCAGGTGGCCGAGCTGATCGCCAGTGCGGTGCCCGAGGCGGTGGTCCAGCCCGGCCCGCAGGAGAACAGCCTGCTGATCACCGCCGACAGCCAGCAGTGGCAGTCCATCCGCTCGCTGGTCTCGTCGGTGGACGCCGCGCCGGCGCCGGCGCAGGCAACCCAGCGGGTCCACTACGTCAGGTACACCGAGCCGGAGGAGCTGCAGTCGGCGCTGGTTGCGCTGCTGCCCGACGCGCGGGTGACGCTGGCCCCGCGCTCGTTCACGCCCACGGTCACCCCCCCGACAACGGGGGCCGGCGGGAGCGCGCAGCTCCTGGGCGTCGCGGGCGGGGGCGCGGCCCGCACGGTCGCGCCACCCGTGACCGCCCTGATCGTTTCCGGCGCGCCGTGGACGGTGGAGCGGGCGATGGAGATCCTGGAGGAGCTCGATGTAGCGCCTCGGCAGATCCACATCGCCGCCATGATCACGGAGATCAACAGGGACGACATCTCGCGCCTGGGCATTGACTGGGTCGGCCTGGGCGCGGGGGGCGCGGGGTTCATGATGGGCGAGCCCTCGGCCGGGACCCTGGACCCCAGCGACGATTCGGTATATGAGGCGAGGCGGCTGGCGATCGGGAGGATCCAGCGCAGCCATCTCCAGTGGGCGGGCAGCATCCACGCGCTCGAGGAGCAGGGCCGAGCGCGGGTGTTGTCCAACCCGAGCGTGACCACGGTGGATGGCCGGGAGACGGCGCTCCACACGGGCGAGACCTTCTTGTATCCGGTGACGATCGCGGCCGGCACGGTCGGCGGGGCGATCCAGGACACCCGGGAGGCGAAGGTCGGCGTGACGCTGTCGGTGCGGCCGTACGTGAACGACGACGGCGAGATCACCCTGGCCATCGCGCCCAACGTGGCTGCGGTGACGGGCTTCCTGGGTAACCTGCCCATCATCAGCAACCGGTCGGTGGTAACCACCGTGAGAGTGCGCAGCGGGGAGACGGCGGTGATCGCGGGTCTGGTGACCGAGCAGGAGCGGACCCTGATCACCAAGGTGCCGCTGCTGGGTGATGTGCCGCTGTTGGGCGAGCTGTTCAAGTACCGCCGCAAGAACCCGGCGCGCACGGAGGTGCTGGTCCTGGTGACGCCGACGGTCCTCGAGAGCTAGCGCGGGCACACGGGCGCGCCCGTCGCGGGCGCGCCGGCGGAGGGCCCGAGCGAGAGATGCGATTCATGGCGCCGGCCCGGGGGCCTGCCCCGTGCGGGGTGGGCCCCCAGGCACCGGCGCCCGGCGGGAGCCACGAGCGGGCATGGAAACGCGCACAGTCGCAGACATCGTGAGGGAAGTGACGGAGGTCTCTGACGAGCAGCTCCGGCAGGCCCTTGATGTGCAGAAGGAGACCCGGGAGCCGCTCGCGCAGATCCTCGTCAACATGGGCGCGATCTCGGAGAAGGACAAGGCCCGGGTGCTGGGTAGGCAGTGGGGGATCCCCTTCGTTGACCTGGGCGAGCGCCAGGTGGACCGGGAGCTGCTCAAGCTCATCCCCCACCACCTGCTGCAGCGATGGAAGGCGGTGCCCATCGAGCGCAACGGCATGCGGCTCGTGGTCGCCATGGTGAACCCGCTGGATGTCTACGCGGTGGACCAGATGCGGCTGGTGTCGGGCGCCGACATCGAGCCGGTGATTGCGACCGTGGACGACATCAGCGCGGCGCTGGGCCAGACGGTGTCCACGCGGGAGGAGATCGGCGCTGCGCTACAGGAGGTGAGCGAGGAGGTCGGGGGCGAGGGCGGCGAGATCCAGCTCGAGGAGAAGCAGCGGGAGGAGGAGCTCAGCATTGACCAGCTGCGGGAGATGCTGGATGACGCGCCCGTGGTGCGCCTCGCCAACCTCATCATCCGGCAGGCCATCCGGGACAAGGCGAGCGACATCCACATCCAGCCGGAGGCGAACCGGGTCCGCATCCGCTACCGCATTGACGGGATCCTGCACGACACCATGACCGTGCCCAAGAAGGTGCAGGCGGCCCTCATCTCCCGCATCAAGGTCATGGCGGACATGGACATCGCGGAGAAGCGGGCCCCCCAGGACGGGCGCATCTCGCTGCGGCTGGCGGGCCGGGAGTACGACTTCCGGGTGTCCACCAACCCCGGGGTGAACGGGGAGAAGGTGGTGATGCGGATCCTCGACAAGCGGGGGGTGATGGTGAATCTCAACCAGCTCGGCATCCCCGCGGCGATGATGGACGACTTCGACAGCCTCATCAACCGCAGCTACGGCATCATCACGGTGACCGGGCCCACCGGCTCGGGGAAGTCCACGACGCTGTACTCGGTCCTCAACCGCATCAACAGCCCCGAGAAGAACATCCTCACCATCGAGGACCCGGTGGAGTACCAGCTCCCGGGTCTCACGCAGACGGCGGTGAACGAGCGAGCAGGGGTGACCTTCGCGACCGCGCTGCGGACTTTCCTGCGGCAGGACCCGGACGTGATCCTGGTGGGCGAGATCCGGGATGCGGACACCGCGCAGATCGCGACCGAGGCGGCGCTGACCGGCCACCTGGTGTTCAGCACCCTGCACACGAACGACGCGCCCACGGCGGTGGCCCGCCTCATCGAGATGGGGATCGAGCCCTTCCTGATCGCCTCCTCGGTGGTGGGCGTGCTGGCCCAGCGGCTGGTGCGGGTGATCTGCCCGGACTGCAAGGAGTCCTACACACCGCCGGTGGACGCCTTCCGGCGGCTGAACCTGGCGATGGACCTGGAGTCGGTGACCTTCTACCGGGGCATGGGGTGTGAGCGCTGTCGCCAGACGGGCTACCGCGGGCGGACGGGGGTCTTCGAGCTGATGATGATCACGGATCATCTGCGGGAGCTGGTGCTGCGGAAGGCGCCGACGCACGAGCTGAGGCAGGAGGCGCTGGAGGCGGGCATGATCACGCTCCGACAGGATGCGATGCAGAAGATCCTGGAGGGGATAACGACGATGGAGGAGGCGCTGAGAGTTGTCTACACTGGCTAAGCCGAGGCGGGAGCTCAAGATCGAGGACTACTCGATGGAGGAGGTGCTGGGGATGGCAACCGAGCAGCGAGCCTCCGACATCCACATCACGGCCAACCTGCCGCCGATGATGCGGGTGGATGGGCGCCTGCGACCCATGAACTTCGAGCGGCTGACGCCGAACGACTGCAAGCGGCTGGTCTTCAGCGTGCTGGACGACCACCAGATTCAGGCCTTCGAGACCAAGCACGAGCTGGACCTCTCCTACGGGATCCCCAAGGTAGGTCGCTTCCGGGTCAACGTGTACATGCAGCGGGGTTCGGTGGGGGCCGCCTTCCGGGCGGTGCCCCGGCGCATCCCCACTATCGAGGAGCTGGGCCTGCCGCCGATCGTGCGCAAGCTCACCGAGCGCACCAGCGGTCTCATCCTCGTCACCGGGCCGGCGGGCAGCGGGAAGTCCACGACGCTGGCGGCGATGGTGGACAGCATCAATCGCACGCGCAGCGCGCACGTGATAACCATCGAGGACCCCATCGAGTACCTCCACCAGCACAACCTGGCGATGGTGAACCAGCGGGAGCTGGGCAGCGACACCTACGACCTGTCGGCGGCGCTGCGCTCGGTGCTGCGGGAGGACCCCGACGTGGTGCTGATCGGCGAGATGCGGGACCTGGAGACCATTGACACGGCGCTCAAGATCGCGGAGACCGGCCACCTGGTGTTGGCGACCCTGCACACGCGCAACGCGCCCCAGAGCGTGGACCGGATCATAGACGTCTTCCCTCCCCACCACCAGGAGCAGATCCGGGTGCTGCTGAGCAGCACGCTGGAGGCGGTGATCGCGCAGCAGCTCCTGCCCAAGATCGGCGGGGTGGGGCTGGCGGCGGCGGTGGAGGTGCTGGTGGCGACGGCGGCGGTGCGGAACCTGATCCGGGAGGGGAAGACGCATCAGATCTACGCGCTGATGGAGACGGGGGGCGAGCTGGGGATGCAGACCATGGACCGGGCGCTGGCGGCCCTGGTGAAGCGGGGAGTGGTGGCCGAGCAGGAGGCGGCGCCGCGGGCGATCGACGCGGATAACTACGCGCGCTGGATGGTGGCGCTGTGAAGTTCGGGGGCAAACACGGTATAGACATGGATGTGACGGCCCCGCAGCTGGCCTCGCCGGCGCGGGGGGCCGGGGGGCGCGTGACTGGGGAGACCCGAAGGAGCGGCTACGGTGCCCACTTACCGATATAGCGCGATGGATCCGAGCGGCCGGGCGGTGAACGGGACGCTGGAGGCGGACAGCCTGGAGGTGGTCCGCGCCAAGCTGTCGGAGCTGAGCTACCACGTGATCAGCATCCGGCAGGCGCGGGCGCAGTTCAGCGCGCAAAGCTGGCTCTCGGGGCTCCAGCGGGTGCGGCTGCGCGACCTCACGGTGTTCAGCCGCCAGTTCGCGACCATGATTGACGCCGGCCTGAGCGTCGTCAAGTGCCTGGACATCCTCCAGAAGCAGTGCGCGAACCCGAAGCTGAAGGACGTCATCGGGCAGGTCAAGCACGATGTGGCGGGCGGCAGCAGCCTGACGGAGGCGCTCCAGAAGCACCCCCGGATCTTCTCGAACCTGTACGTGAACATGATCCGCTCCGCGGAGGCGGGCGGCATCCTGGACTCGGTGCTGGACCGGTTGTCCACCTTCCTGGAGAAGGAGCAAGAGACGCGCAACAAGATCAAGTCGGCGATGACCTACCCGGCGGTGGTGTTTCTCTTCGCCCTGGTGATGCTGGTGGCGCTGGTGTTCCTGGTGCTGCCCAAGTTCAAGGGGATCTTCGACGTGATGGGCCTGGAGCTGCCGCTCACGACGCGGCTGATGTTGAACTCCGCGGATCTGGCGCGCAGCTTCTGGTACGTCGGCCTGGTGCTCGCGGTGGGCGCGGTGATCGCCCTGCGCGCGGCCTCGCGCACCGAGAAGGGCCGCTACGCGCTGGACGCGGCGAAGCTGCGGATGCCGGTGTTCGGGGATCTGATCCTGAAGACGTCGGTGTCGCGCTTCGCCCGAACCTTCGGGACGCTCATCAGCAGCGGGGTGCCGGTGCTGCGGGCGCTGGAGATCGTCGCCGACACGGCCGGGAACCGGGTGGTCTCGGAGGCGGTCGCGCGGGCTGGGGTCAGCATCAAGGAGGGGGACAAGATCAGCACTCCCCTGATCGGCAGCCGGGTGTTCCCGGTGATGGTGACCCAGATGATCGCCGTGGGGGAGGAGACAGGCCGCCTCGACCAGATGCTCGTGAAGGTGGCGAACTTCTACGACGATGAGGTGGACGCCACGCTGAAGAGCCTGACCTCGCTGATCGAGCCGCTGATGATCGTCGGGCTCGGCGCCATCGTCGGCTTCATTGCCATCTCGGTGATCTCGCCCATCTACCAGCTCGTCGGCTCCATCGGAAACTAGCCGCGCGCCTGCGGGCGCGCGATAAGCGAACCGAAGGGAGGCGCGGGGCGGTCGTGCATGGCCCCGGCGCGGCACAGGCGACATGGCAAACACACGCAGCAGACGCAAGAGCCCCGATCGGGCAGAGGTCGAGGCCGTCGTGCGGGAGTACCAGCGCACCAGGGACAGCGCGCTCCGGGAGCAGTTGATCGCCCAGCACCTGTACGTGGTCCAGACGGTGGCCCGCAAGTTCGCCGGCCTGGGGGAGTCCCACGATGACCTGCTCCAGGAGGGCACGATGGGCCTCATCAACGCCGTGGACCTGTTCGACCCGGACCGCGGCGTGCAGTTCTCCACCTACGCCACCCATCTGGTGGAGGGCCAGATCCGCCACTATCTGCGGGACAAGGGGAAGCTCATCAAGCAGCCGGCCTGGGTCCAGGAGCTGACCACCAAGATAGTGAAGGCCACCGAGGCGCTCACCCAGGAGCTGGATCGCCAGCCCACCCTCGCCGAGGTCGCCGAGCGCGTCGGCACCAGCCCCGAGAACGTGCGCCGTATGATCGAGGCCCGCGAGCGCTCGAAGGTGGCCTCCCTGGACGCGGTGGCGAGCGGCGACGAGAACCAGGGCCCGGCCATTGACCCCGAAAAGCTGTGTGGTGTGGACCGGGACGAGGTCTACCTCCCAGTGGAGGACCGCATCTTCCTGCGGGAGGCGATGGCGCGGCTGAAGACCCTGGAGCGCAAGGTTGTCCACAGCTTCTACTATCTCGATCTGAACCAGACCGAGATCGCGCGGAAGCTGGGCATCTCGGTCAACTACGCCTCCTACCTGCTGCGGGGCGCGCTGGCCAAGCTGCGGAAGACCTTCGAGGCCCAGGAGGCCTCCGCGCGGGAGCAGGCGGAGGCGGAGGAGCGCGCTGACGCGCCCGCCGGGGATTACTCGCTGTCGCTGCGGCCGGCGCCATATGACCCCAAGACGAAGCTGGCCGCGGGAAGCTACCTGCTGGAGCGGATCGAGCAGGAGGCGGAGCGGGCGCGGCGCTACCCGCAGCAGTTCTCGGTGTTGGTGCTCGAGCCGGATCAGGAGGAGGTCTCCGAGGAGGATACGGTGGCGCTGGGGCGGCTGCTCTATCGCAACGTCCGCAGCATTGACCTGGTGGCGCGCCTGCGGGGGGCGCGCTTCGGTCTGCTTCTGCCCCACACGGGCCGGGAGGCGGGCGTGCTGGCCGAGCGACTGGTGCGCACGGTGGCGAGCCGGCTGGGCCGGGAGGGGCGTGCCTTCACGGCCAGCTGCGGGTTCGCGGTCTTCCCCACCAACGGGCGGACGACGCAGGAGCTGCTGGCGGGGGCCGAGGAGGCTCTCGCCCAGGCCAAGGCCCAGGGGGGCAACCAGTATCAGCGAGCTCCCTCCCCCGCCGCGGACAAGGGGTCCCTGGCAGGGGCCGCGGGCGGGTAGCCGCCCCATTAGAGTGGACCGCAGGGGGCCCTGCCGCGAGGCGGCAGGGCCTTTCATCTCAAAACGGGGCGTCGGTTGTGGAATAACCCGGCCAGAGTGCAGCCCCCGCGCGGCAGCCGCCCGGGGCGGCGCGTAGGGCGGGGGCTGAAGAGACCTGAAGCACCATTCTCGAAGGGAGGTGACGAGACGAGATGATGTCTAGCATCGCGAGTCGCAAGCGCAGGGGCTTCACCCTGATCGAGATGTTGATCGTGATCGTGGTGATCGCCATCCTGGCGCTGATCGTGATCCCGAGACTGCTGGGCGCCGGCCGCAAGGCCAAGGAGGCCGCGCTGCGCGGCAACCTCCACCAGATCCGGAACGCGATCCAGCAGTTCGAGGCCGACTGCGGAGACTATCCCGCCGAGCTCTCGCAGCTCATGACCGAGCCGGCTGGCGGGAACGGCGGCACGGGCGTCGCCCTGGACGTGGAGGGCTGGCAGGGCCCGTATCTGCGCACCGCAGATGGCAATCTCCCGGCCGACCCCTTCACCGGCGCTGCGGACTGGGCTTACACGCCGAGCACGGGTCACGTCCAGAGCAGCTCGACCTTGACGGCGATCAACGGAGAGGCCTACAGCAGCTGGTAAGCGCGCCAACGCTCACAGCACCACTACCGACTAGGCGTTGTTGAGTGTGCGGGGATAGCAGAAGGTAACCTGACCAGGCGACTTCTGCTATCCCCGCGTAAGGCGGACGGGAGTGCAGGCGATGGTCAAGCGGCCGCAGAGAAGATCGAGCGGACTGAGCCTCATCGAGACGTTGACCGCGGTGTTCGTGCTAGGGGTCGGCCTGACCAGCGTGAGCGCGCTGTTCATCGCGGGGGTGATCTCAAACACGAAGGCGGAGCGGACCTCGCTCGCCCTCAACGCCGCTCACCAGCAGATGGAGCGGCTGCGGAGCACCGGCTTCTCCGGCGCTGTGGCTGACCCGGAGATCTGGAAGGCGAGCGACGGCTATACGATTCTGCAACAGAACCCCGACATGACCGGCCAGATCGGCTTCGGGGTGCCGGAGCTGCCTGGGGCAGAGGGCGTGATTGACATCGCCTACTACGTCAGCGCGTCTGGCTACTACCCGAACCTGAAGCAGACGACCGTCACGGTAACCTGGGCTGGCGGCGGCGTGACGGGCGGGCAGGCGGTGCTGCAGACCCTGCTCGCGAATCGGCCCTGATCCTTTGAGGAGCCGCCCATGACCATGACAGGATCACCGAGACGAGGACGGCCGGGCGGGGGCCGCCGGGGAGTGACGCTGCCGGAGGTGCTGGTTGCCTCCATCGTGCTGGCGGTGGTGGTGGGGGTGATCGCGGCGCTCTACAGCGCCTCCATGCGGGCCTGGTATCGGGGCGCGACGGAGACCCGGGCGCAGCAGAAGGCGGCGTGGGTGGTGCAGCGCATGGGCCCGGACATCCGGCATGGGATGGCCGTGACGCCGGCGTCGGCGCCCTATGACACTGTGTGCATTGCCGTCCGCATCCCGGCCAGGAGCTTTGACAGCGACGAGAACACCTACCTCAATCAGGTGGGGACCGATGCGGATGGACGCCCGTACCTCATCCCCGGGGGCTGGGCGCTCTATTACCGCGGCGACGCCAGCGGCAACCTGAGCACCACCGGCGACCGCGTCTGGCGCCGGCTGATAGATGAGGACGGGCAGCTCGTGCGTCAGATGGAGATCGCCGACAACGTCGTGGACAACCCGCCGGACGCCAGCGGCAGCCCCAAGCCCATGTTCATCTACTGGCCCGACATCTACCGGCTCCGCTCGGTCGAGATCACGGTCACCGTCCGGGAGCGACTCGGGAACCGGGTGGCGCAGTCCACGATGAACGGAGAGCTGACTCTGCGCAACAACTGAGGGCCGGAGACCGGCCCGACCAGACAGGCGGCGGAGATCCAGGAGACCGCGATGGCTGTGATTCGTCAGATGATGCAAGGCGACCGGAGGCGAGCGGGAAGCGTGTTCCTGCTGGCCATGGTCGCCTTGACGACGCTGCTGATCCTGGGGGCGACGCTCGTGCAGGGAGCGATGCAGGGCCTTGCGCGCGCCTCAGACGATCTGCGGCGCCGGGAGGCGTATTCGCTCGCCGAGTCGGGGGTGGACATGGCGATCTGCAAGCTGTACGAGAACTATGACAGCATTAACGAGGCGCTGGAGACCTCCGGCCAGTATACCGACAGCTACACCCTCCCCCAGGGCTCGGTGTCGTACACGGTGACCGCGCCGTACGAGGGCATCCCAGACACCTGCCTGATTGACTCGGTGGCTACGACGAAGACGAACAGGCAGGCGCGCATCCTGGTGGTTGCCTCCTATATGCGGGACGTGGACCGGGTCTTCGAGGGAGCGATCTTCTCGAACAGCCCGCTGGTGCTCCATGGCGCCGGCGGGGTCTTTCCAGATGAGACCGGCAAGGGCGGCGACATCTACGCCAATGGCGACATCACGTTCAAGGGCACCTCGTTCACGATGACGCCCGAGGGGTCCATCTACTCCAGCGGCGGCGTGAACTGGGTGCCGCCACAGGTCCCCATGACTCAGGTGCACCAGTACATCGCGCCGATGACCATGCCGGTGATTGACATGGACTACTACGAGAGCATCGCCACCACCAAGTACACGGGCAGGGTGAACTTCACCAACGCGAACATGCAGAACCTCACCGGGGTGATCTACGTCAAGGGCGATGTCAACATCGCGGGCAGCTACACCGGCCAGGCGATCATCGTCGCCACCGGCAAGATCCAGGTCACGGGCTCCGTGACGGCGGAGCACCCCGAGAACGACACGCTGGCGCTGATCAGCCCGAAGTCCATCAAGGTCTCAGGGAACCCGACGGTGCACGGCCTGATCTACGCCCACAGCGTGCTCGATGACGCGGAGACGACCCTGAGCGGTAACTGCACGGTCTACGGGGCGGTGATCTCGGACGTGGTGAAGACGAACGGAAGCATCGAGGTGCACTACCGGGACGTCTGGAAGAACCTGCCTCTGCCCGGCCAGGGCAAGACGCAGTGGGCGCCTGTCTCATGGCAGGAGCTGTATCTCTAGATCGCGGGCCGTAGCAGAACAGCTGAGAGGAGGCGCGTCATTGAGGGGCCTGCCCTTTGGCGCACCCGTAGATCCGGACGACAAGCGCAAGGAGATCCTGTGGATCGCGATCAGCTTCATCGTGATCCTGGGCTGTTGGCTGGCGGTGGTGCTGATCTTCGGCTATCAGCCGCTGCTGTCGGGGCTCACCTACGACGAGCTGGTGATGGTGGTGGGCCTGGGCGTGCTGGTGTTGTGCGCGATCCTCTACCTGGGCGCCAAAGAGCGAGAGCAGCGGCATCTGAACCGCCGGGTGGTGGGGGACCTGAAGGAGGCGGTGACGCGCCTGGACGAGCGCCTCAACCAGCTCCGGCGGCTATACTCCGCGAGCGCGGAGCTGGCCGGGGCCCTGGATCTCGACCAGATCTCGCAGCTCGTGACCGACTGCCTGCTGGAGAGCATCGGGGCGGACTCCTCCTCGCTGGTCCTGGTGGACACGCGCACCGGCGAGGCGGTCTATGAGCGGCATGCCGGCAACGGCCGCGACGATGGACCGGCGTGGTACGAGGAGCTGACTGACGCCAAGACGCGGGCCGGCGATCTGGCGGCGAGGATCGAGGCCTGGAACTCCCGCCGGGGTCTCATCTGCGCGCCGCTCGCGCTCCAGAACGGTTTGGCCGGCGTGCTTGGGGCGTGGCGGGGAGACGGCCGCGCGCCCTTCGGCAGCGATGACCTCAGGCTGCTGACCACCCTCGCCAACATGGCCGCGAAGGCGATCGAGAGCGGCCAGCTCCACGCCGAGCTGCGGGAGTCCTACTTCGCCACCGTTCGGTCGCTGGTCCACTCCCTGGACGCGCGCGACAACTACACGGCCACGCACGGGCGGCGGGTGGCGGAGCTGGCGGCTCGCATCGCCGAGCGCCTCGGCGTGCCGGAGAGCCTGGTGCGGGACATCGAGGTGTTCGGGCCGCTGCACGACGTGGGCAAGATCGGGGTGCGAGACGCAATCCTGCTGAAGGCGGGACGGCTCTCCGATCGGGAGCGCGCGATGTGCCAGGAGCACTGCCTCATCGGGGAGCGGATCATCGGCCCGCTGCGGCCGAGCCGGGAGGCGCTGGCGCTGGTGCGCAACCACCACGAGGCGTGGGACGGCAGCGGGTACCCCGACCGGCTCGCCGGGGAGGAGATCCCGCTGCTGGCGCGCATCCTCCAGGTGGCGGACTGCTACGACGCGCTGATCTCCGACCGACCCTATCAGCCGGCGATCGGGAGAGAGGAGGCGCTGGTGCACTTCCAGGTCAACGCCGGCAAGCGCTACGACCCCGATGTCGTCCAGGCACTCTGCGACGTGCTGGGCGAGCGCCCGGAGTCGGAGGCGGAGGAACCGGCAACCGAGCGAAGGCCCGCCTCCTCGCTGGCGAGGGCCGGCCCCCAGCCCCCCGGGCGCGCCTAGCGTCCGCGCCGCAAGCCGTCATCACCACCGGTCTCACCAATGAGGGACAGCATATGACCACGACCAGAGAGCACAGCGCGGCAGGCGCCGCCAAGGGCCAGCCGCAGACCGACAGCGAACAGCTCGCCGCCATCCTGCTGGCGCAGGGGCTTGTGGATCGCCACGGCCTGGAGCGGGCGATGACGGTGCACCGCACGCAGGGCCGGTGGCTCGGCAGCGTACTGATCGAGCTGGGCACCATCGCGCCGGATGAGATCGTCCGCGTGTTGTGCAAGCACCTGGACCTGCGGCCGATCGAGCTGGACAAGATGCAGTACCAGGCGGAGGCCGTGCGGGCGGTGCCAGAGTCCATGGCCCGCCGCTTCGGGGTTGTACCCCTGTCGAAGGCGGGCGACTTCCTGCACGTGGCGATGGTGAACCCGCTGGACACGCTGGCGTGCGACCTGCTGCAGGCCCGCACGGGGATGCGGCTGGAGAAGATGGTGGCGACCGAGCGCGCGGTGCGCACGGCGATAGACCGCTTCTACAGCCGGCTCGCCCGGGAGAGCAAGCAGACGGCGACCGATCCTGGGGCCCCCGTGAAGCAGGCCCCCGGCGCGGCGCCCGATGAGGAGGCGCCCACCGACGACAGTATGCATGTGGACGATCTGCTCCGCCAGATGATGGAGCGGCACGCCTCCGACCTGCACCTGAGCGCGGGGTCGCCGCCCACCGTGCGCGTCAACGGCGAGCTCCTGCCCCTGAGCAACACCAAGCTCACCCCGAGCAGGATGCACGACCTGGTGTACGCGATCCTGCGGGACGACCAGATCACGGAGTTTGAGGAGACCCGCGAGCTGGACTTCGCCTACAGCGTCCGGGGGCTGTCGCGCTTCCGGGTGAACGTCCATCGGCAGCGGGGCTCAACGGGCGCGGTGTTCCGGGCGGTGCCGGTGGAGCCCCCCTCGCTGGACGGGCTGGGGATGCCGGAGGTGCTCAAGCGCTTCTGCACCCGGCCCCGAGGCCTGGTGCTGGTGACGGGGCCCACCGGCTCGGGCAAGTCCACCACCCAGGCGGCGATGATCCGGGAGATCAACATGACCCGGCGGTGCCATATCGTGACCATCGAGGACCCGATCGAGTTCCTGCACGCGAACGAGCGCTCCATCATCATCCAGCGGGAGGTGGGCAGCGACACCCGCTCCTTCCAGGCGGCGCTGCGGCACGTGCTGCGCCAGGACCCGGACGTGATCCTGATCGGCGAGATGCGTGACCTGGAGACCATCAGCGCCGCGCTCACCGCGGCCGAGACCGGCCACCTGGTGATCGCCACCTTGCACACGACGAGCGCCTCCCAGACCGTGGACCGCATCGTGGACGTCTTCCCACCCCACCAGCAGGAGCAGGTGCGGGTCCAGCTCTCGACGGTGCTGGAGGGCATCGTATGCCAGACTCTGCTCCCCTCGGCCGACGGCCGCAGCCGAGTCTGTGCACAGGAGATCCTGGTCGCCACATCGGCGGTGCGGAACCTGGTGCGAGAGGGCAAGTCTCACCAGATCCCCTCGGTGCTCCAGTCCGGGGCCTCTGAGGGGATGCAGACACTCGACCAGGCGCTGATGGCGCTGGTGAAGGCCGGCCGGATCACGCCCCAGAACGCGATGGCCGTCGCCAGCAACCCGCACGACTTCCAGATCTTCCTGCGGATGGGCTGAGGGCGAGGCTGCGGGGGGCTGGTTTCGCCCTAGAGGGTCGGCAGCTCCGCCGGCAGGGGAGCGCCAGTCAGCGTCTCGGCGGACCCCGGCCGCACGACCAGCAGGTCCTCCAAGCGGACCCCGCCCAGGTCTGGTGCGTAGATCCCGGGCTCGATGGTGACGACATTGCCCACCGCGAGCTCCCTCTCCTCCTGGCGGGCGAGCCTGGGCGCCTCGTGGACATCTATGCCGACGCCGTGGCCGAGCCCATGGCCGAACGCCTCGCCCCAGCCGGCCTCGGCGATGACCGTCCGCGCCGCGCCGTCCACCTCGCCGGCGCGGGCGCCAGGGGCCAGCGCGGCCACCCCGGCGCGCTGGGCGCGGTAGACGAGCGCGTAGAGCTCCCGCGCCCGCGCGCTCGCCGACCCGACGGCGAAGGTGCGGGTCAGGTCTGAGCAGTATCCATCCAGCCTCGCGCCGATGTCCACCAGCAGCAGATCGCCCTCCTTGAGCTCCCTGTCGGTGGTCTCGGCGTGGGGCAGGGCGGAGCGCGGCCCCGAGGCGACGATGATGTCGAAGGCGGCCTGGGCGCCGCGCCGGCGCATGAGGAACTCGCCCTCGAGGGCGAGCGCGCGCTCGGTGGCGCCGGGGCGGACGAGGGAGAGGATGTGGGCCAGCGCCTCGTCGGCCAGCGCGGCGGCGGCGCGGATCGCCGCGATCTCCTCTTCCGACTTGACTGCCCGCAGCTCCTCGACCAGGCCCGGGGCCTCGG
>Ga0129301_1000498_pt1 | contig 21705 bp, 25 predicted proteins | sample ConPoolayeHmetaG_FD_94489 | JGI IMG/M metagenome (GOLD analysis project Ga0129301, IMG submission 94489) | Hot spring microbial mat communities from California, USA to study Microbial Dark Matter (Phase II) - Cone Pool mat layer H metaG ...
CCAGGCGCTTCGCCTGCGATTATGTTTACGAGCGCGGCGGCACAAGTCAAGGCTACCTCCTGCGGAAAGACTTAAGACTGGATTTCCACCGCCGGGTAAAAGACATCGCTGAGGCGCATGGCATGACTTATGCCACCTGCCAGGAGCTGAGCGCCAAGGAAGCAGACTCCGCCGGACTGCCCCACTGTGAGCGGTTTCTCACCCCTTTCTCACGCAAGCAGGAGGACAGCCGCTTCAAGCCGATTAAAGAGTGCACCGCGAACTGCCACGTCTCCTGCCACAACCTTCTTAACCCGCCCTGCGGTCAACCCAAACTGGTCTCCCCGCGACCTTTTAAGATGTGCCACCTGAAATGGTATAATAGATGATATTGCGGATTGAGGTGAGGTGACCTATGACAGCAACAGATGCCCTTTTTATCTTCGGTCTCATCATCCTGGCTATCCTCGCCTGGCTGTTCATACCGGTCTGGATGATAAAGCGGAATGTGCCCAAAGTCATCAAAATCTTTGAGAAAAAGAACGCCATCGGACCGGAGAATGCCAAGACCATTGAGGAGCTGGGTCTCAAGCCCAAGTCCATGCTACAGCGGATGTTCAGCCGGCGCGATTACAAACCCAAAGCTCTGGACTTCCTCATCCAGGCAAACCTGGTCCAGATGAGAGAAGACGGCAGAGTCTTCATCACCGAGGAGACAGCCAGGAACAGGGATAACCTGCTCCAGTTCAAGTTTTTCAAGCGCAAGCAGTAAAGGACTGATGATGAACAAAAAACTCTTTCAGGAATTTATGGCAAGCCCGGATACCCTCCGCGTTTACGCCGATGGCAAAGCAGTTTTCTCCTCCACCAAAGAACGTCTCATCCCGCTCATTGAGTACCTTGACACCGTGGCGCCGCATTATCAGAACGTCATCATCTACGATAAAATCATGGGAAACGCCGCCGCCCTCCTGTCTATAAAAGCAGGGGCGAAGGAGGTTTATAGCCCTCTCGGCAGTGAGCACGCAGTTAAAACCTTAAAGCATTACCACATCGTCCATGAAATCTTGAAGGTTATCCCCTGTATCATGCGGGCGGACGGCACGGACATGTGCCCCATGGAGAAGCTGTCAATAGGCAAGACGCCAGAGGAGTTCTACCAGGCGCTGAAGTCAATGGGCAAAAAGCCGCCGGCAGACACGGCGTCCTAAAATAATGTCATGGAGAAGATACGGCTCGGCAGGACCGGGCTCATGGTGACCAGGCTGGGGTTTGGTGGCATCCCCATCCAGAGGCTGGCGGAGGCGGAGGCTGTCAAGGTCGTGAAACACTGCCTTGACCTGGGCATTAACTTCATTGATACCGCCAATGCCTATACCACCAGTGAAGAGCGTATCGGCAAAGCCATCGCCGGTCGGAAGCGCGAGGACCTCATCATTGCCACCAAGTCCACCGACCGCACCCGCGAAGGCGTGGAGAAGCATCTCCAGCTGAGCCTGAAGCGGCTCGGCACCGGCTATATTGACCTCTACCAGTTCCATAACGTGAGCAATGACGCCGCCATGAAAGCTGTCCTCTCTCCTGACGGTCCGCTGGCAGTGCTTGAAGCGGCAAAGAAGGCGGGCACAGTCAGGCACATCGGCATATCCTCTCACTCCATTGATATTGCCAAGAAGCTGGTGAAATCAGGCAAATTTGAGACCATCATGTTCCCGCTCAACTTCATCACCTATGAGCACGGAGAAGAGCTCCTGCCGCTTGCCAGAGAGCATGACGTGGGCTTCATCGCCATGAAACCGCTCGCCGGCGGGGCGCTGGACAATATAGATGTCTCTCTCTGCTTCAAATATCTTTTCCAGTTCCCGGATATTCTGCTCATCCCCGGCATTGAGCGGACGGAAGAAATAGAGCAGATCGTGCAGATTTACGCCGGACCGCGTGAGCTCACTCCTGCCGATTGGCAAGAGATTGAGCGCATCCGCGCCGCGGTGGGGCAGAAATTCTGCCGACGGTGTGATTACTGCCAGCCATGCACTGAGGGTATCAATATCTCCATTGTCATGCAGACGCGGAGCATCCTCAAGCGCCTGCCGCCGGAGACTACCTTTTCCGGCTGGTTCAATGACGAGATGGGCAAGGCAAACAGCTGTGCCCAGTGCGGGGAATGCGAGGAGCGGTGCCCCTTCAAGCTACCCATCCGCGAGATGATTTCAGAAAACACTGCGCTGTTCAGAGAAGCTAAACGGCAGTGGGAGGAGAGCCGCTAACTTTTCTTCCTCATCCGCGGCGTGGCCGCCGTCAGCACAGCGCCAACATTATAAACGGAACTCATCTGCAGAGATGCCACTCCCCTCAATAATACTTCTAAGTGTACCGAGGGGAAGCTCCTTGCCTTTGTGGCGGGGGACAATTACCTGCTTGCCAGAGTCAGGATGACGCCATTTTTGATGACTGCCGCGCTGAGAAACAAGGATGAAACCGCGTTTTTGAAGGATTCTGGTAACGTCTGCAGCTTTCAGCCGGGGAAGCTTCTCTGTCATTAGACCGGCACTTCCACCTCAACAACTTTACCTGCGGAATCCAGCTTCAATGACGATGGTTCAAGATAGAGCGTAATTGCCTCTTTGATATTGCTCAGAGCTTCTTCCTCAGTATCGCCGGCACTACAGCATCCGGGAAGTTCTGGACAAAAAGCGGCGTAGCTCTTCGTTTCCGGGTCATACTCTATTACCACTCTGAACTTCATGGTATTACCTTTACCTTTAGTTTACTTGACCGCCGGTATAATATCAATGGGCAATTCTCCCGGCAAGCAACGTCTCACTTTTTCTTCCTCACCCGCGGCGTGGCCATCATCAGCACGGCGCCTATGACCAAAAGCCCCGCCTGTGACAGCCAGGCATAAGTATAGCGCCCCCAAGTATCAAAGAACCACCCCGCAAACGGCGGTCCTACCACGTTGCCCAGCAAAAGCATACCCCAGGCAAAGCCGATGATTGTGCCATAGCTCCGGCTCCCGAAGTAGTCCCTCAGTAAGATACCGAGCATGCTCAGGTTGCCGCCGTAGCTGATGCCGAAGAGCAGAGAAAAGAAAACAAGCAGCCAGGCGGTGGCGGCGGTGGTGAACTCAAATAAGAGCATGCTGACCGCCAGCCCCAGGAGAGCACTTGCGGAAAGGAGCTTTTTATTAAGTCGGTCGCCCAGCACCCCGAAGCCAAACCTCCCTCCGATGCTGATAAGAGGCAGAGCCGTGGTCACCAGACCGGACAAAGAGCGGGAAATGCCCACACTGGAAAGGTATGGCATGATGTGGGTAAACACCGCGCCTACGGCAATGAAGTGCGGAAACAGACCCAAGACGATATGCCACATGGTGCGGCTTCTCAGTGCCGCCCTTGCGCTTATACCATCTGCATCAGGCATCGGCTGAATCTGGCTGCTGTTCAGGATTGAGACGCTCTCAGTGCCATCAGGCAGGTAGCCATAAGGCTCCGGCCGGCTCCGCACCACCAGTGTCAGCGGCACCATCAGGACGAACATGCTGACGCCAAGTATCAGAACTGCCATGCGCCACCCATACAGCGCCACCAGTCTGACGATGAGCGGCACCAGCACACCGCTGGCGCCATGACCGCAAATCATGAGGCCGGTGGCAAGCCCGAGATTTCTGCGGAACCACCGCCCGATAACCGTCGTGGTGATTGAGATGCCGGCACTGCTGCTCCCCAGCGCCATCAGGATAGAGGCAAAATAAAACATGCCCAGCGACCGCATCTGGCTCATCATCAGCAGACCGAGCGCCGTTGAGACGGCTCCTGCGAACATGAGCTTGCGGGCGCCCCAGCGGTCAACTATCAGCCCCAGGATAGGCGCCAGGAGCCCGGCTTCCATGCCACGTATAGATGCGGCGAGCGAGACTTCCACATAGCTCCAGCCAAACTCCTCAGCAATTGGCCTGAAGATGGCGGTGAAGCCGTAAAAGACCACGCCGGAAGTATAGAGGGAAATGAAAAAACATGCGGCAACAATCCACCACCCGTAGAAGACTTTTGAGGGTTTACAACGTGTCAGCACGTAGCGTTTTCAATCCTGAATCAGCGACACAGGCAGAGCAATTCACCAGTATTATAACACCTTCAGCTAATCAGGTAAAAATAAGCTGAGCCTGCTTCCCTTTTCAGAAGCATTACTTAAGTACCTAACACCCTTGAACCAATTAACTATTTACTTGTCCCTTGTATTCCGTAATGATGATAAAGGTAAGAGTGTATCTGTCTCTCGGTCAGAAAGTGTTATCAACAGGGGCATTAAGGGAGGACTGGATGTCACGGGCTATTGCTCATTTCAGCTTGAAGCGAGCGCTCCGCAGTGAAAAAGGAGCGCTTTTTCTGGAAACGGCAGTTGCCCTGGTCTTGCTGGGAATTGTCGGCACGGCGTTTTTGAGCGCCCTGGCGACTTCTTCAACCTCCCGCGTGACCGCTGATGAACATGCCACCGGCAGAATCCTGGCTGAATCCCAGATGGAGGATATCAAAAAGCAGAGCTATTCCCTCTCCTATGACCCGGTGCCAATTCCTGATGAATATCCGGGTTACTTCGCGGTGGTTGACACTGAGAGCCTCCGCAACGGACAGATACAGAAAATAACGATAACCATACGGCATCACAATAAGGACGTCACCCGGCTGGAAAGCTACAAGGTGAACCGATGATACGCCGCATCGTGAGGTTGTTAAGTAACAGACAGCTTGGCTTCACCCTGATTGAGCTACTCGTGGCTGCCGCGCTGACCAGCATCATCGGCTTCGGAGCAGCCACCGCCACATTTCAGGTGGTAACACAGAACCAGAGAAATAATCTTTACACCACCGCCAGCCGGAACACGATGAATGCCATACACTGGATTAGCCGGGATGTCCAGATGACCCAGACGGTCACACCAGATAGTGGCACCACCGGTTTCCCGCTTACGCTGAGCTGGGTGGAGTGGGATAACTCCGTGCACCAAATCATTTATTCTATCTCTGGTGATACCATCAGGCGGAGCTACTCAGTTAACGGTGGAGACCCAGAAGAGGTCATGATAGCTCAGTATATTAACTCAACCGGACTGAACACCATGTGTGAGCTTAATGGCGATGTGCTCACCATAAAAGTAACCGCCACTGTGGGGCAGGGCGGTCATGCCGTGACCGTAAGCAAAGTGCGCAAAATCACCCCGAGACCGAGTTTGTAACGATGTTTAAAAAGATACGTAACCGCATGAGGACATGTCTGCACGGAGAGAGCGGGCAGGCACTGGTCACAGTGCTTGTCCTGCTGGTTATCGGCAGTCTCACACTGCCCCCCGTACTGTCCCACCTCGCTACTGCTCTCAGGACCGAGCGCATCTACCGGGACAAGGCTGATGAGCTTTATGCCGCTGATTCTGGAATTGAAGATGCCATCTGGCAGATTAAATATGACCGCCTGCAGGCAATCTTTACTGACCCGCTCTATGACCCTTATGACTACAGCACCGTTTACTCATACACCATGGAAGAGCCCGTCAATGGTTTGACGCCGGATATCACCATCCAGAACATCTGGATTCCCAAGGACGCCGGACCGCTAAGCCCGTCTGAGGCAAGAGCCATTGCTGAGGGCAATAAATTGATGGTAGCGGGCACTGCTATTGATGGCGCAAACTATAAGATAAAGATAAATTTCCTCCCCGCGGAAGGTGAAGAAGATGATTTAATCGTCCAGACCATTGGCATATGGTTACCGCTCGGCTTCACATACAATATGGGCTCCAGCAACCTGGAAGAGAACCCGCTTGACCCCTATTACTCTGTGCCCACGGTTGAACCTCATGCCGGCGGCGAGGCGGTCATCTGGGAGTTTGAATCAGTGCCATTTACCTCCTTCCCCGGCGTGAACCCCATGGAAGAGCCCATGATGACTGAAATCACCTTTCAATATACCGCCAGCAAGCCGGATACTACTCCTGTCGCCATCGCCTGGATGGTGGTCACCGGCGTGCCTGACTTGCCCATGTCCTGGGACATTGACACCCGCATTTTCCGCATCACCTCAACCGTTAACAATACTCAGATTGAAGCCTACTCCGCCAAGTGTGAGCTACGCAAGATGGGCAGCGCCATTTCCGGAGACTATTATGCCGTAGGTGACTCTCTGATGATAGATACCAACCATGACTGGCATGGCGTCCGTGACCTGCTCCTTTCATCCAGCTACCGGGAGATTGACGCCATACCCGCCAGCGCTCAGGTTATTGCCGCTTACCTTTACTGGTCCGGGTGGAAAAACGGGCAAAGCATATTCTCAGACACATGTACCAACTTTAATAACTGGGACAGAGGTGATTTAAGCCAGACAAGAGTCCCAACGGCTGATGGCGACATCAGCGGCACCTGGAACCCCTATCCCTCAAACCCTTCAACGCGCTGGGATAAGGTGGATGAAACGACGCCAAACGACGCCGATTACATGACCGGCACGACTGATTCAGGTGGTTACATGCTGTTTAGCTTTTCCCCATTTTCAGTGCCCCCCGGCTCCACTATTATTGACCTCACAGTGTATGTCCGAGCCAAAGATGTCAGCAGTGGCACCAATAACATCCGCCCTTCTATCAAGGTGTACGGGACCCGCTATAATACCACTGCCACAAGCAACAACCCGGGGACCAGCTTCACCACTTATAGCTATTCATACACTACCAATCCCAGCACCGGGGCAGCCTGGACGGTGGCGGACATCAACGGGACGGGCAGCCGCCCACTCCAGCAGTTTGGCGTTTACAGCAGTGACCTGAACCCTGATATCCAGATATCAATGGTCTATGCCGAGGTACATTATTTTGCTGATACTAGCCGCTGGAGCATTAATTCTGACCGCTTCCAGGGGCAGGGCACCAGTTCAGCCACCACGGAACAGAGAACTATCACCATGAAAAACAGCGTGGACCTGAGTTCCTATGCTTCAGGGACAGTCAGAGCCTATTGGAACCAGACCAAGAGCGGGACTCTGGAATCTGGTGATGCCCTTTACTACGCTTTTTACAACAGCAGTGGATGGAGCAGTGATTTCGTGGCATTTCAAGGCAATTCTACGCCTACCAATCCTATAACTGTCGTCATTCCTGATGCTTATCTCACCAGCAATTTTAAGATGCGGTTTTATTTCAACTTCAATGACACCGCCGAATATGTGTACCTTGACAATATCAAACTATTAGCCTATACCCCGGATACCTCCGTTGTCTTCAAAATCAATGACGTCCAGGTCTATCTTGACGAAAATGGTGAGCCCCAGCAGGGCGCCCAGGAGCTGACCGCCGGTGAAGCGGAAACGCTGGAAAACCAGCCCGGTGAGTATTCTTATGCCTGCCACCGTGATGTTACCCGGCTGGTCAAGGCTTACTCTGACCTGGGCGAGGGTGAAAACCGCACCGGCAATGGCAAATATGAGGTCGGCGGGGTGGACGGAGATACTGGCTCAGAATGGTCTTACGCCGGCTGGTCTCTGGTCATCATTTACTCCAGTCCTGAGACGGCGGGGCATATGCTCTATCTCTGGGACACGTTTGCCTTCAACCATGGGAATGAGAACCTTGACTTTGACAATGATGGTCAGCCGGGCGGCGATATCAAAGGCTTCTTCATCCCCGAGCCCATTCAGGGTGAAACGATTGCGGCAACGTTGACCGTCTTCGTCGGGGAGGGGGACAACTGTTATACCGGTGACTATCTGAGGTTCAATGGCACCAACCTCTCTGACGGCTATAGCACCAGCAATGTCTGGAACGGAAGGTCAATTGGGATGAATGAGGACGGCGTGGATGTGGATACCTTTTATATCACCTGGGCAAGCAACTTGCTTGAACCGGGAGATACCACAGCTCATATTGATTTGCCTTCCGGGACAGATAACTGGAACCTGATATACATTATCCTCTCCATGCGCAGTGAGACCACCACGGGCGGCACCGTGCATTACGTCATCCGCCACAACTAGCTAGTTTGCCAGCCTGCTCCTAAACTGAAAAGCTCACGTAGTAGTTACTGCCTTCAACTGTCAGCTTCAGCGCAGGGTCATATTTGCGGAAAATGCTGAGCATAACCACGTTATCCGCACTCAGTTCAGCCACAAAGGTGATTATCCCTTTTGCCCTGGCGATTGAGGCAAGCTCCTTAAGCAGGTGAGTTCCCAGACCTTTCATCTGCTCCCTGTCTTCAACCACAAAGGCAACCTCTGCCCTTCTACGGTCAGGCAGGCGGTAGTAACGCCCCACCCCCACGATGTCTGTTTTCCCTTCCCGGCACATTTCAGCCACCAGCGCTGATTGTTCCTCATAGTCCACCTTACAGAAACGCTCCAGTTCCTCTCCCGTCAATTCTGTCTTGACACAGTGGAAGCGCAGGAAGCGGGTTTCCGGGCTGAGCCGGTGAAACAGCGTCAGCAGAGCAACCTGGTCATCAGGGCGGATTGGGCGGATGAGGGCTTTCCTGCCATCCAGCAGGGTGACCTCACACCGGTAGTCCGGCGGTGGACAGACTTTCTCCCTCGCCATTTAACCCTCAGTACAGAAGGTTTGATGCCTACCTGAACTGAAAAGCAACGCCGCTTCTTATTTTTTGAAAAGCCGCCTGATATGCTCAGTGGTCAAATGTCTAATAGTCTTTACGGCTTAATCCCTGCCCTCTATCGCCACCGCCCTGATGGGAAAAGAGTCCAGACCACCCATCTTTGCCGGAAAGCAGAAAAAGAGGAACCTCGGTTTGGTCAGCTTATCCATATTGGCAAGTCGCTCAATGATGGGGATTCCATTTGAAAGCATGAGGTCATGGGTAAATGCCGTCTTCAGGTCTTTCAGGATGAGGGGATTTTCCGGAATGACGGTATCATCAAAGCCGACAAGTTTGACTTTCTTCGTCAGAAGATATTCTGCGGCATCTTTAGTCATATAGCTCCGCTCCTCTCCTTTCAACCCGGTACGGCAGTTCCCGAAGAGCACGATGTCACGCTCCTGGATGGGAAATCTTTTCAGCACTGCGGTATCAATGGCAGTTTTCGGCTTGAAATCTTTGCCGTTCACAAAAGTCGCCATGCCGAAGAAGCTTGAAAGCGGCACCTCGCTCAAGTCTGGAGCGCTTCTGCCATGGCGCGCCGGGATGAAGTGAGAGGGGCATTCCACGTGGGTGGAGATATGGTTTTCCATGTCAATGTAATGCATGGTCTCTCCCGGTCCAGACCACGGTTTTACCGGGGCATAGTCAAACTGCTTGATTTCATAACGCCGGGGAGGCGCGCCGAACGGGCTCTCCGCTCCGCCGGGATTCACCTTGAGGGAAAGGTCAACCAGCCGGCTGTTAACCAGGTAATCTGCCACCATATTTATGTCCATTTTATCAAACCTCCTTAATTCCATGACACAAAACTATTTTATCATTTTTCCGGGAAGCCACAGGATTATCTCCGGAAACAGGACACAAAGCGTCACGCCAACAAGCACCAGCGCAATAAAGGGCATCACTCCACGCACGATATCTGCCATGGTAATGCCCAGCTCCGGGCTGGCAGTCCCCCTCAGGAAAAAGATGCCCGGCGCAAACGGCGGCGTCATGAATGACGTCTGCAAATTGACACACACCATCAGAGCAAACCACAGCGGGTCAAAGCCTAGCGCCGGCACCATCGGTGAAATGATGGGGATGATGATGAAGAGAATCCCAATCCAGTCCAGGAAAAAACCGAGCAGGAAAATAATGGCTTGTATGATGATAAATGCCCCCCATTTCCCGCCCGGCATGGTGAGAATGAGCTCTTCTATCACCTTGCCACAGCCGGCGCTGAGGAAAATGCCGACAAAGGCATAAGCACAGGCACCGATGAGCAGAATCATACCGGTCAGCCTCAGCGTCTCCAGCGCCGTACCGGTGAACACCTTGAAAGTCAATTTGCGGTAGGAGAGAGCCAGCAAAGTGGCGACCACTGCGCCGGATGCCGCCGCTTCAGTGGGTGCGGCAACACCAAGGAAAATAACGCCGAGCACCGCCAGGACGAGTACCACCGTGGGCACAATAGAGGTGAGAAGCAAGACCGTTCTTTTCATAAAAGGCACATTTCTTTCCTCAGTCGGTATGGGGGGTCCATCTGAGGGGTTTAGCCAGCAACGCACCGCGATGTAAAAAATATAAAGCCCGGAAAGCAAAAAGCCGGGCATAAAAGCCGCCATGAAGAGTTTGCCCACAGATATCATCGCCATAGGACCGTAGACGATGAGCATAATACTTGGTGGGATAAGGATGCCCAGACAGCCCGCGGCGACAATGGTGCCTGTCGCCAGGCTTTTGTCATAGCCGCGCTTGACCATTGCCGGCAGAGCGACAAGGGCGAGCATGGTGATGGAAGCCGCGATAATACCCACGCAGGCGGCAAGAACTGTGCCAATCACCACGGTAACAATTGCCAGGCCACCCCGGAGACCACCAAGCCACAGATAGAGTGAGTCATACATCTTTTCCGCAATACCAGAGCGCTCCAGCATCCCGCCCATGAAGACAAAGAGGGGCACTGCGAGCAGAGTGTAGTTCGTAACCAGTCCATAAATACGGGAGAATATCAAATCAAATGAGGTGCTACCATACAGCAAATAACCCATGACGACTGCCACACCGCCAATAGGAATTGCCAGGGGGAAGCCGGTGATGACCCCCAGGAAAATACCGCCCAGCATGATAACGGTCAGTATCTCTGGACTCAGATTAATCATACGGTTTACTCCTCACGAGCGTGTAGACATCGCGTACAAATTGAGCCATTGCCTGCAGGGCAAAGAGGCAGAAACCCACATAAATTGTGGTCTTTATCGGTCCGGCGGGAGGTAGCCAACTGCTCTCAATGAGCTTCTCATGCACTCTCCAGGCAAAGCTCACCCCGGAATAGCCCCCGTAGATAAGGACGAAGAGAAAAGGAAAGAGAAAAATAACAGAGCACACCACATCAATAACTGCCTTACCCCGCGGTGACAGGTGAGAATATAACAGGTCCACCCGGACATGGCTGTGATGTTTGTGTACGTAAGACCATGCCAGCACGGCCAGTGCACCACCAATCATGTATGAGGTCTCATATACCCAGCGGGTGGGCGCATTGAAAACGTATCTGGCAATGGTTTCAAAAGCAAGTACAAATATAAGTGCAATGACCAGCCAGAGGAAAATTCTTCCGGTGTACTCACTAATGGTATCAATAATCTTTAGTAGTGTCCTCATAGCTTTCCCCATCTTTAATAACCCCACCCCGAGAATACCTCCCGGGGTGGGGTCTCATTGGGCATTTGATAGCAAGGTGTAAGTTACTGTTTTACTGAATGCCCATTTCCAGACATGCCGCCTTCCAGGCGCGCTGTGACTCCAGGACCTTCTTGTAGAAGGGGTTTTCCGCGGCAATTTTATCGTATGTTGCCGGAGAGACTTTGATGATTTCAGCATCAATGTCTTTGGGCAGAGGAGCGACCACGCAGCCGTAATCTTTCATTTTCTGGATTGCCGCGATGTCCTGAACCACCCCCTCAGCAAAGTAGGGTGCTACCAGAGAGTTAGCACAGGTAGTGACCAGTTGCTGAAGCTCCGGACCGATGGCATTCCACGCCTTCTCGTTCACCCAAAGCTCCTGGCTATCTGACGGGGCACGCGTGGGCGAAAGATAAACGTACTTCGCCACTTCATGGAAAGAATTAGAATAGTTGACGGCGGGGGTAACATACTCAAAGGCATCAATGACACCGCGTTTTAACGCGTCATACACCTCAGCACCGGAGAGAACCACGGCTGATACCCCCATCTTGCCCAGGATTTCCACCAGGACCGGCACGCCGACTCTCATCTTCAATCCCTTGAGGTCTGCCAGGGACTTAATCTCTTTCTTGGATTGAACCCAGACCTCAGCGGTATAGAGAGTAAATGGTGAAACAAAGCGTTCACCAGAGCCGGCAACCATCTCATTAGCGAGCTTCAACCCTTCACCCTGATAGTACCATAGCATGAGCTGGGTGCCGGTAAGACCATTGACCCACTGGGCGAAGAGAGGTCCTGCCCGGTTGTAAGATTCAAGCCAGCCGCCGCCCACGTGGCCTATCTCAATGCTACCTTTCATAAGTGCTTCATGCTCAGACTTTACCGGCACGTAGCCCCCGGCAGGCTGGGTATCAATGACCAGGCGTCCACCTGCCATGCTGTTTACCAGTTTGGCAAAGTTCGTGGTCTGGGTATAGCCGCGGTCTCCGGCCGGCGCCCAGGAACACATGCGCCATTTAATCGCCTGTGCGGGCTGTGCCGGCGAGGGCGCTGGTGAAGGAGCGGGTGCAGGCGCTGGGGCTGGTGCTGGTGCAGGAGCAGGAGCTGGGGCTGGTGCGGGTGCGGGAGCCGGTGCAGGCGCAGGTGCGGGAGCAGGCGCCGGTTTAGCGCAGGCGACCAGAATGCTGGTGAGTAAAATGACAACCATCAATACGGAAATAAAGATTTTTTTATTCATTTATCCTTTCTTCCTCCAAATGAAATTGATAAAAGGATACCTGTTTGTGACCTTATACTTTAGCCGCTCTCACCTCCTTCTGATAGAAAAATAGATATCTGCAATACCAGTGTGAGCTAAAAGACAATACCAGATTATGACACGCATGTCAAGGCTGAAAACAGGGGTTCATTTTGTCATTACGGTCTTTGGCGGAAGGGCAAAGCAATTTCTGTCAGCTTTCTGAGATTGTCATTTCCCACAGACTGGGCTGGTGAAGGGCATTGACAGCACCAGCCAAAACCGCACATTTCCCGCAGGAAGCATTATCAGTCTTTTTCAGCATATTGACCGGATGGAGTGAATGTGCCATAGTCTCTTTAGTTATGTCCAAATCGTTTAAGGGGGTCAGCATCATGGATAAGAATCTGAGGAAACACATCATCATGGTACTATCATGGGCACTGGGCTACTTTGGGGCAGACCGCTTTTACCAGGGACAGGTTCTATGGGGAGTGCTGAAGCTCATCACCCTCGGCGCCGGTGGAGTGTGGTGGATAATTGATGGCATTTACTATACGTATAAAGCGGGAGAGCAGCCACAGGCGTGATGCGTCAATGAGATGATTTTGAATCAGTAAAAGGAGTCTGACTGCACCCGCCTAGCTATCCCGGGAAAAAGCCCAGACCAGCGCTATTACCCAGCCAATCAGGCTCCAGCCCGCTAAAACATTGAGCAACGTGATGCCCAGCATATTTCTCTTATGCCTGGCGGCGGCAATAATGGTCGGCAGGAAATAGAGCGCAAGACCGGGCAAAATGAAGAAAAGAGTGCCAATTTCCCAGATGCCGATGTGGGGTGAAAGTCCCAGACAGCTATTGAGCGTCAGCAAGGTGGCAAGCAATAGCACCAGCAGTATTAGCCTTTTCATAAAAACCTGCCAGAGAAAATATTAATGGTAGCGGGTGGATTCGAACCGCCGACCAAGGGCTTATGAGTCCCCTGCTCTACCACTGAGCTACGCTACCAGACAAAAGATACTTTAGCATTAACAGGCTGAGATTGTCAATTTCTTTTGAGAATGTGGACGCCGGTCGCCTTGAAGCTGGCATAGACCTTTTTCTCTTTATCCAGCCCCATCCCCTCTGCTGACTGCTTCGTCACCAGCGCCACCAGCGGAAACCCGCAGTCAAGCTCCACCCGCGCCAGTGGTCCTGACACCACCACCCGGCTGATGGTTCCCTCAAACGCGTTGCGGGCGCTGCTGGGCGATTTTGCAAGTGAAAGAGTGATGTCTTCCGGTCTGATGCAGGCACACACTGAATCACCTATGGCATAAGTGCCGATAGCCTCAATGGTCTTGCCCCCGGCGGCAATGGTCACCATGCCGTCCCGGCTCGCCAAGACCGTCCCATCAATCATGTTTTCCACCCCCACAAACGCCGCCACCTCTTGGTTCCTCGGTGCAGAGAAGACGTCCCAGGGACCGCCCACCTGGACCAGTTCCCCGTTCATCAGCACACCAATCCTGCCCGCCAGCCGTTGTCCCTGCGCCCGGTCATGGGTGGACAGGATGACAGTCGTCTTCCCCTGCTGAATGATGCCCAGGATGAGCCGCTCAACATGGGCGGCGGAAACCGGGTCCAAATTAGCAGTGGGCTCATCTAAAAGCAGGACTTCAGGCTCAAGAGCCACCGCCCGTGCAATGGCAATCCTCTGTGCCTCGCCGCCGGAAAGCGTCCGGGCGTTGCGGGCACGGTAAGCCGTCATTCCCACCATCTCTAGCGCCCGGTTCACTTTCTCCCTGAGCCTGTCCCCACCGAAGCCCCGCCATCTCAACCCGTAAACAATGTTCTCATAAACACTCGCTGTGAAAACCACCGGCTTCTGAAGGACAAAAGACATGCGCCGCCTCAGTTCCAGCCTTACTCTGGCAGAAGCCGCAGTGTCCGTGCCGTCAATATAGACCTTCCCGGTGGTGGGCACATCAAGCAGGTCAATGAGTCGGAGGAGAGTGGTCTTGCCGGCGCCGGTGGGCCCGATGAAGGCAATAACTTCGCCTCTTTCAATGCTGAGATTGATATCTTTCAGGATATCTCTGCCATCTACCCTCTTGCCCAGATTGATTGCTTCTATGAACGCCATAGCTACCTCTGCTGTATCCGGTTCAGCGCCAGATTGATGATAAGTGCGATGAAGACAAGGATGATGCCCAGCGCCAGGGAAAGCTCAATATCCCCTTTGGATGTTTCCAGAGAAATCGCCGTGGTCAGGACGCGGGTGAAACCTCTGATATTGCCGCCCACCATGATGGCAAGTCCCACCTCTGATATTGCCCTGCCAAACGCCAGAATGACCGCCGCCATCACGGCAAAACGGGCTTCTCTGACAATCACCCAGGCGGTCTGAAAACCGCTGGCACCCAGTGAGCGAGCGGTATCTGCGATGACCCGGTCAACTCCGCTCAATCCGGAGATGATAAGCCCCAGAAGGACCGGCGTAATGAGGATTACCTGACCGATGACCATCACTGTGGGCGTGAAGAGCAGTCCTAATCCGCCCAGTGGTCCCGCGCGGGAGAACAGAATGAAGACCAGCAAGCCCACAACCACGGTAGGCATACTGTAAAAAGTCTGGATGAGATTGATGAGCACCCGCCTGCCAGGAAAGCGGTAGAAATGAATAATAGTGCCCAGAGGCATGCACAAAACAGCGGCAAGGAGGGTGGCAGTCACCGATATCCCCAGTGACCTCCCCGTAATCTCCATCACCTCCGGGTCAAGCGTAACAATGAGCTGAACTGCCCGGCTCAGACCGTACCAGATTTCTTCCATGCGATGCGCTATTTCTTTCCGAAAAGGGCTTTATATTTGCCAGCGCAGACGATGGTATCGCCGCATTTGGGACAGTGTTTCCAGTCCGACCTTATCTCGCCTCCGCACTTTTTACATTTGACTACTAACGCAATGACTGGCATCTGGCACCTCCTCTATTTGATTACTGCGTTGGCTCATTGCCGGCGCACGGCGTGAACAACCGCATGCCGTACTCTGCAGTGCCGTATTCGCCGATGAGCTTCTGGATTTCAGGAGAGGTCAGAAAAGCCACCATGTTCTGCGCCATCTCCGGGTTCCTGGCGGTGGTGACTTTCTGCGGATTGACGGCGATGACGGAATAAACATTGAGCAAGATGCTCCCGTTCTCCACCATGGACTCCAGGGCCAGCTTGCCTTTATAGGAACTGAAAGTGCTGATGTCCGTGATGGTGTAGCCCTGTTTTTCACTCGCCATAAGCAGGGTGGGACCCATTCCTTTTCCCGCCTCAATATACCAGGCACCAGCCTTACGTATCTGAGTCTCGTAATCGTATCCGGAAGCTTTCCAGACGGCTTTTTCTCTGGAATGCGTGCCGGAGTTATCGCCGCGGGAAATGAACGCCCCTTTGCCGGACTCTTTCAGGATTTTAAAAGCCTCTTCAGGGGTTTTGCCTTTTATGCCCGCCGGGTCAGCGGGAGGACCGACGATGAGAAAATGATTGAAAGCGAAAGGCACGCGCGCAACGCCATAGCCATTTTTCACGAAAGCTTCCTCAGCGGCTTTATCATGGACAGTGATGGCATCCACATCGCCGCGTTTGCCATATTCAATGGCGATGCCGGTGCCGGCATAGATGATATCCACCTCAATATTGTACTTCTGCTCAAAAATCGGCTCAAGGTAGCTCCAGAGACCGGTGTCATAGAGGCTGGTGGTGGTGGCAACCCTGAGCCGCGGGCGCGGCGCAAGCGGCGCACCAGTGACCGGTGTGGGCGATGGCACAGGATGGCCGGTTACTGTGACTGCGGGTGCCGGTGCAGGTGCCGGAGTCGGTTGAGCACAGCCGAAAGTAAGCGCCAGCACCGCTGCAAGTACCATACAGACACCGCTAGCTTTTATAGACAAATGTTTGCCCATATGCTGATTGTTTTTCTTCACCATAGCTTCTTTGAAAAGGAAACCCATGCGGCATCATTCGGGCGCGCGTGCACAGCGGCGGACGGAGAAAACAGTGAGACCCTGTCTGTGGTTGCCCGCAATAACCAGAAGCATGCTGAATCTCCTTTCCAAGTACGGGGGGCAGCGCCGTTTCCCTCGCTACCTATCGGCCTGTCTCCATGTCCTTTATGAGGATTTAGGAAAGCAGGCTCGGAGAAACCGTAACCGGGGTGCATTATAACATACCTGTATGAGGCACGCAAATAACTCGTTCTACATCTTGACGCTGTCCAGACCTTCTGTTAAAATCCGTTCATTGCCAGTGAAATAGAGGCAGATGCTATGGCGATAGATTATAAAAAAGAAAACCGGATTGCCATCTTCACCATCAATCGCCCGGAAGCGCTCAATGCCATCAATGTTCAGGCACTGCGAGAGTTACATGATGCCCTGATTGATTTCCGCGATGACCCGGCCCTGTGGGTGGGCATCATCACCGGTGCCGGCGAGCGGGCTTTCTGCGCCGGAGCGGATGTTAAAGATATGCTACCATTCTTGAAAGAGCACCTGCAGGCGAACCCCCAGGCAGTCCCCACCAGCCACATGCGCGGTCTGGAGCTGTGGAAACCACTCATCGCCGCCATCAATGGGCTGGCGTTCGGGGGCGGACTGGAGATTGCCCTTGCCTGCGATTTACGCATCGCCTCAGAAAAAGCCAGGTTTGCCCTGCCTGAGGTCACTCTGGGACTCATCCCGGGGTGGGGAGGTACACAGAGGCTCCCCCGCCTCATTCCGCAGTGTAAAGCGGCGGAAATGCTCTTCACCGGCAAACCCGTTGACGCTCAGGAGGCTTACCGCATCGGACTGGTCAATTGCGTTGTTCCGTCAGAGACAGTGATGACGACGTCCAAAGAGTGGGCTCAAATCATCTGCCAGAATGGTCCCCTAGCCGTGCGCGCCGCCAAAAAAGCGATGCTGATGGGAATGAGCATGACGCTGGAAGACGGCTTGGCGCTGGAAAATAACCTGGAAGTTTCTGTGATGCAGACGGAGGACTTCATTGAGGGAACAAAAGCGTTTCTGGAGAAAAGAAAACCGGATTTCAAAGGGAAATAATGTCAACGGCAATTAAAAAGATAGGCGTGGCGGGCTGTGGGCAGATGGGCTCAGGGATTGCCCAGGTCTGCGCTCAGGTAGGCTATCAGGTCACCGTCTCTGAAATCAGCGCTGACCTGCTGAAAAAAGGGCTGGAATCAATTGGCGCTTCCCTCAGCCGGGCAGTGGCAAAAGGCAAGCTCACGGAGCCGGAGAGGAATGCCATACTATCGCGTGTTAAAGGCACCACAACCTTCAAGGACTTCAGCCAGTGTGACCTGGTCATTGAGGCAGTGGTGGAAAACCTTGACGCCAAGAAAAAGGTCTTTGCGGAGCTAGACAAAATCTGTCCACCGCATACCATCATCGCCTCAAACACATCTGGTTTCCCCATCATTGAAATGGCAATGGCAACAGGCCGACCTGATAAGGTGCTGGGCATCCATTTCTTTAACCCGGCACCGGTGATGAAACTGCTGGAAATCGTGAGGAGCATCGCCACCAGCGCTGAGACGCTTGAAACGGCGAAGGCTTTCGGCGCGTCCATCGGTAAGACAGTCGTCGTCGCCCGGGACATGCCCGGCTTCATTGTGAACCGCCTCATGCTGCCGCAGGTGCTGAACGCCATCAGGATGCTTGAGTCAGGCGTGGCGACCCGCGAGGACATTGATACCGCTCTCACCCTGGGCTTAAACCACCCCATCGGTCCACTGGCACTGGCTGACCTGATTGGGCTGGACACGCTCTATTCTCTGGCAAATACCCTGTATGCTGAATATAAAGAGCCCCAGTATGCCCCGCCGGTAATGCTGGCGCGCATGGTTAGCGCCGGCTGGCTGGGACGCAAGAAGGGGAAGGGATTTTACGATTATCCTAATCAATAAGGGGAGGACATATGAGCATCAAAGATAAAGTTGCCGTAGTTACCGGTGGCTCCGGGGGATTGGGCAGGTTTCACTGCCTTTCTCTCGCCAAAGCAGGTTGCCACGTCGCCGTGCTCTGTCACAGCCAGCTGGAAAAGGCAAAGGCAGTGGCAAAAGAAATCCAGAAGCTGGGCAGAAAAGCCATCGCCATTAAAATTGACGTCGCCAATCTGAAGCAGGTACAGGATGCGGTAAAGAAAATTGAACAGGCATTGGGACCAATCAGCATTCTGGTCAATAACGCCGCCTCCGGCATCATCAGGGCAGTGACAATTGTCAATATGAAGAAGAAGGATTGGGACCGTGACCTGAGCGTCAATCTGGGCGGGGCTTTTAACACCATCAGAAGCTGTCTGCCCGGGATGATAGAGCGCGGCTGGGGACGCATTATCAATATCTCCTCCATCGCCGGCACTATGGGCGGCTTCGGGCAGTGTAGCTATGCCACCTCAAAAGCAGGACTCATCGGGCTGACCAAGACCGTGGCGCTGGAAGCCTCACGGAAAGGGGTCACCTGCAATGCTCTGGTGCTCGGCTCGGTGGACGGCGGTGCCTTTGACAAGGTACCCCCAGAGTTCCGCGACCGCATCACCAGGCGTATCGCCATGCGCCGATTGGGCAACCCGCAGGAAATCAGCAACGTGCTTGTCTTCCTTGCTTCTGAAGAGTCAAGCTATCTGACCGGCGAGGCAATAGAGGTAAGCGGCGGAGCGGGTCTTTTTACCTTTTAGCGGTGCTAGAAACAAGGAGACTGTGGTAAAATAACTATAGCCGGGAACTTAAGGATGAGCGCAACTCAGGTCAATAGCAAGGAGCCAAAACTGGAGTCCCTTAATTGGGGCAGGCTCCAGTGGATTCATATCCAGCGCCCCACCAAAGCAGAGACTGACTATCTGGCACAGCACTTTCCTTTCCATCCGCTCAATCTAGAAGATATCCTGAGCGTGGTACAGCGCCCCAAAATTGACGAATATGATGACCACCTCTTCGTCGTGCTTCATTTTCCCTGCTTCATGTGCGAACACGTAACCACGTTTAACGAGCTTGATATATTCATCGGGAAAGACTTTATCGTCTCCATTGATTGCCCGGGCAACCTCACCACGCTGGCTGATTTCTTCAAGCTCTGCCAGGAAAACGAGGAGGCGCGGCGGGGCAATCTCAGGCACGGCACAGGGTACCTGCTCTACCGCATCATTGATAAGCTGGTGGACGATTGTTTCCCGGTGATAGATAGGCTCGCTGACAACGTAGAAAAGATTGAGGACAGGATTTTCTCAGAGCGTGTCCATACTGTGGTAAAAGACATGTCCCTCATCCGGCGGGACATCATCACCTTCCGGCGCATCATCTGGCCCATGCGTGCGGTCATCTCCAGCCTTGAGCCGAAGATAAGCCGCTTTTCTGATATTGACCTGACGGACTACTTTGGTGACACTATTGACCACGTGGACAAAATCTGGGACGCCCTGGATGAATACAAGGAAATCGTGGAGGGGCTCAGCGATACTCAATATATCTTATCATCCAACCGCATCAATGATGTCCTCCGCGTCCTGACCATTTTGACCGTTATAGCTAGCGTGCTCATCATTGTCCCCAGCTTCTACGGAATGAATGTGCCTCTCCCCGGAGGGTCTGACCCGGGCGGGCACCCCTTCTCATGGCTGATGGTGCTTATCTCAATGGTGCTTAGCATGGCAGTGTTACTACTCTACTTCCGCCGTAAAGGTTGGCTCTAGCCAGACGGTTTCCTCCGATTAGTACTATGAATATATCGCACCGGTTGCTCATTATTACAGCGCTTTTTGTCACCTGCCTCATTACGGCAAACGTTATCGCCGTGAAGATGGTCAGTCTGGGACCGTTTATCCTGCCGGCGGCAATCTTTGTCTTCCCGCTAAGCTACATTGTGGGCGATGTGCTGACTGAGGTCTATGGCTACCGCTGGGCGCGGCGGGTCATCTGGCTTGGTTTCCTGTGTAACCTCGTCTTCGTCTTCTTCGCCTGGGTGGGGCAAATTCTGCCGCCCGCTCCTTTCTGGCAGGGACAGGAGGCTTACCGGAGCATCCTCGGCTATGCGCCCAGGCTTCTCAGCGCCTCATTTGCCGGCTACCTCGCCGGTGAGTTCACCAACTCGTTCGTTTTAGCCAGAATGAAAATCCTCACCCGGGGGCGATTCCTGTGGAGCCGTACCATCGGGTCAACTATCATCGGTCAGGGCTTGGATACATCAATTTTCATCACCCTGGCTTTCATCGGCACCCCTTCTTTTCTGCCTGTCATAATCCTCTATCACTGGCTGGGGAAAGTGCTGATAGAAGCGGCGGCAACACCGTTCACCTATTTTGTGGTGAACCGCCTCAAACAGAAAGAGGGCATTGACACTTATGACTACCAGACTAACTTCAATCCTTTCCTTGTCACCGAAAAATAGGCTCAGGGATAACTGATGAAACTCAGAGTGCTCGGCGCGCATAACTGCGAATCAAAAAAGACCCGGCTCGTCACGCTCCTTATTGACGATGTGCTTGCCCTTGATGCCGGCGGGCTTACCTCTTCCCTCACCTTCAAAGCCCAGCAGAAGATTAAAGCCATCTTGATTACTCATGCCCATTACGACCACATCCGTGATATTCCCACCCTCGCTATGAACTCCCTGCTCCACGAGAAGCGCATGCACGTCTATGCCACGCAGGAAGTCTATGATGCCCTCGCCACGCACATTTTAAACGGCACGGTCTATGCCGAATTTTTCAAGAAACCGGTGGACAATCCGGTCATCAAATTCACTTTGATTAAGCCCCTCCAGAAAATAGCCATTGCCGGACATGATGTCCTGCCTGTCCCTGTTGCCCACTCTCTGCCTGCCGTGGGCTATCTGGTAACTTCCTCTGATGGCAAAACGCTTTTCTACACCGGTGACACCGGACCGGGTCTGAGCGAGTGCTGGCAGTATATTTCGCCACAGCTCCTTATTATTGAGACCACTGCGCCGAATCGCTATGAAGAGTTCGGGAAAAAGAACCGGCACCTGACCCCCAGCCTGCTCAAAGCTGAGCTTCTTGACTTCAGAAAAATGAAAGGCTATCTGCCGCAGGTGGTGTTAGTCCACATGAATCCCAACCCGGAGCAGGAAAAACAGCTGGCGGAGGAAATCACCGCGCTGGCGCAGGAGCTTAACGCTTCCATCACCCTCGGCTACGAGGG
>Ga0129301_1000504_pt1 | contig 21436 bp, 24 predicted proteins | sample ConPoolayeHmetaG_FD_94489 | JGI IMG/M metagenome (GOLD analysis project Ga0129301, IMG submission 94489) | Hot spring microbial mat communities from California, USA to study Microbial Dark Matter (Phase II) - Cone Pool mat layer H metaG ...
TTCTGGAAGAATTTGTGAGAAAGCTTTCAGACCAGCTTTTTCTCTCTTCCAAAAAGCAAAAAGGGGATAGAGAGAGGGGATGTTCAGAAAATCCACACAAGCAATAATAGTGTTAACAGCGTTTCTGCTTTTCACAAGCCTAACGCTTCCCACACAAGCATGGGTCTACCCAAACGGCAGCGAAGATGGAAGGTTTGAACTTTATGGTCCTCACACCAGCGGCATTTTGATAAAGCTCTACGAGAATTTGGCAGACGAATTGCTTGCAATGGATAATGATCTGCTGGATTTTGAAGACTTTGCACTGCCCACAGAATGGGTTAACAAATGGCAGAACGATTCAAGGTTTCAACTTAAAAACGACGGAGGAGAAACAGGATTTTACATCTTAGATATCAACAAGAACGGCGACCCAGTTCTGCCCGATGGAAGCCCAAATCCTGCGTACATCGCTGGACTTGGAAACCCGTGTAGCGTGCTTGAATTTAGAAAAGCCTTAGCTTACATGGTTAACAGAACATACATCATTAACAACATTCTCTCAGGATATGGCTTGCCAATCTGGACACCCATGCCAGCCTACATGACAACATACATTCATCCAGACATAAAACCGAGCCAAGCCTTGGAAAATCTCACCTATGGAGGCATGCAAGGCAACACAGTAGCCGCTACCGCAATACTAGCTGAAGCAAACTTCATCTACAACGCATCAGAATATCCGTGGAGATTCTGGGACAAGAACAAAGACGGCCACTATCAATCAGGCGAAGAATTTTCACTAATATTCTACGCGCGATATGATCATAAACATCGCTATGATTTTGCAGTCGATTATGCGCAGAGGCTGAGAAGCGAACCAGTAAATCTTAATATTGACCTCCGCACGCCAACTAGAATAGAATGCCATGATAACGTCATGGAAAAAAAGAGATTCCACATCTTTACAGGCGGCTGGATGTTTATCGGTCCAGATCCAGAATACCTCTACGACTTATACCACAGCAGCATGTATTGGCATCCAGGACGCCCGCCCAACTATTGCGATGGGCACGATGATCTTCTGGATCATTATGCTGAGGAGCTAAAGTTTGCTCCAAACATGCCCTACGGCACACAAATGACATTAAAGTTTCAGGAACGTTTTGCAAGCCTAGTTTGGAGCATTCCGCTCTGGAGCGCCTCAAATTTTAAGGTGTATAGGCGTATACCCGTTGAAGAACCAGGTTCTGCACAATGGTTAGGAGTTGTTAATCAGATTGGTTTTGGCATTAACAGCTATTGGACTTTTCTAAATCTTATGAAAGAATGCGAATACTACCCACCAATATATGTTACATACGGCTTCTCAACTTCGACAATTGATTCGCTTAACCCGCTTTATGCTGAATGGTACTGGGATTGGGAAGTCTTGGACAAAATCTACGACACATGCGCATCAAGAAACCCGTACAGCCCAGGCGAATGGATCCCTCAATTGGCTAAATCTTGGGAAGTAAGCACATGGAAAGATTTTGTGACCGGCACAAACAAAGTTAAAATTCATACAACCTTACGACCTAACCTCTACTGGCAAGACGGAACGCCAATAACTGTAGCTGATTTGATTTACAGCTATGTGGAATGTGCTGGCGACCTTATAGCAAAGGGTCTGGGACCTCCAATCTGGTGGCCGATGGCTCAGTTCTTCAAAAGCCATTACATACTTGATCCATTGACCGTTGAATTTCTTATAGATGACACTTCCATTTGGGCGGTAAACTGGGTTCTCGATATGACCATCTTTCCAAGGCATATTTGGAAACCAATAGTTGACTCTTCATCACCATCTAACCCCATTGCCAAAGGACATCAACCAGACCCCAACTGCATCGGCTCTGGTTCATTCCGCTTTGTGCAGTACATTCCATACGACAAGGTTGAGCTTGTAGCTAACACTCCAGGCAGCGTAGTCAACGGCATAACAAGCCCAGGATACTGGCAATACTGCCCAATTCACGTGAACATAAAAACTGAAAACTTTCGAGTGAAGCTTGACCCTGGCTTCCCAAACACAGCGAAGCTTTTTAATTTCTCTGCCAGTTTGCACAATTTGTGGCTTAATCAGTCCACTGATGGAGTTTTGATTGTCAGCAAATACGTCTATGTTGATAACAATCTTATCGAAGAAAAGCACGGTATATCTTTGCTGTCATGTCATCTTGAAGAAGAACTATTTGGAGTGTTGCTGACTAAATGTACGCACAGCATTAAGGTTGCAGTTCACGTTGATGGGCCAGCTTTTCTGGATGGGATTCATGCGAATCCATGGATTTGCCAGTGGATTAATGTTACATTGCCGTTGTGGATAACTATTAAGCAAGATGTTGGCGGAACGCTCTACGACGGAGTGGTGGTTGTGCCAGATTGCAAGGTTGATGGTAAGGATATTGCCTTCGTAAGCTCAGCTTTCAACACTGTTCCTGGTGTGAAGAAGTGGAACAGTGCTGCAGATGTTACGGGAGACTATCGGGTTGATGGAAAAGATTTAGCTAACATTGCAAGATACTTTGGCAAATGGTAAACTGCTGTAATTTTTTCTTTTTGTTTTCGCTTTTGTTATCATAATTGTTCATTGTTTCATTGAAGGGTTTTCGGTGAAGGTTTTTAAGGAAGAAAAAATAGTGAAAACTCAAATCTGGCGTTAAGCCCTCTAGAGTTAGGTTTGAACCTAGCGTAAAGTGCTCTCCATCAGAGAGGGATAAGGACTAAAACGTGGATGTTGGTTGATTGGAATAGATGAAGCATAAGCTGCAGAGTCTCAGTCATAATGGGATTTACGTTCCGCAGTACGATTACAAAGGGTTCTCTATAAAGATTCAGGGAAAAACGGTGAAGTTGACGCCGAAGATGGAGCAGATGGCTGTGGCGTGGGTTAGGAAAACGCAGTCGCAAACATCTCCTCCGGACAGAGTTTTCTATTTGAATTTTATTCAAGACTTTTTGGAACGGCTTAAGGCTGAAATTAATCCTTCTGTCTTTTTGGAGCAGTTTATTCCAGAGTACTTGCAGAGACTGAATAATGGCAATTTTGAAATTTTGAGCAATGGAAATATTGCTGGCTCTTCGGAGATTGATTTTTCAGAGATTGCTGAATACTTGTTGCAGGAGAAGGCGAAGAAGGAAAGTATGAGTAAAGAAGAGAAGAAGGCTCTTGCTGCAGAGCGGAAGGCTCAAAGGCAAGCGTTGAAAGAGAAGTTTGGCTATGCTGTTGTTGATGGAAACCAGATTGAGGTTGCTAACTGGACTGCTGAGCCTTCGTGCCTTTTTGCTGGAAGGGGGAATCATCCGAAACGTGGAAAGTGGAAGGAAGGCCCATCTGAGGAGGATTTGATTTTGAATCTTTCTCCAGACAGCCCGAAGCCTGCTGGAAAGTGGAAGGCTATCGTTTGGGAGCCGGAGAAAATGTACTTAGCCAAGTGGCAGGACAAGCTTTCTAGAAAGATGAAGTATGTGTGGTTTTCTGATTCCGCCTTTTTGAAGCAGAATCGCGAGAAGGAGAAGTTCAGCAAGGCTGAGAAGCTTGGCAGGCTGTTTCCGAAGATTGAAGAGCATATTATGAAAAATTTGACTGCTGAAGATGAGCAGCGAAGGAAAATTGCTACTGTCTGTTGGCTTATTCTCGCCGTAAACATGAGGGTTGGAGACGAAAAAGACCCTGGCGAGGCGGATACTGTTGGCGCTATTACTCTTAGACCAGAGCATATTAAGATTGAAGGGGAGACTGTTCATTTTGATTTTTTGGGAAAGGATTCTGTTCGCTGGACGAAGAGTGTGAAAGCTCCGTTGGCTGTTGTTAGGAATCTTGAGGAGTATGCTAAAAAATGTAAGGAGTATCTTTTTGAAGGGATAGATTCTAAGAAGGTTTCTCGGTTTCTTTCGGAAAAGATGGATGGGTTGACTGGTAAGGTTTTCAGAACGTGGACAACTACAGAGGTTGTTAGAGAATATTTGAGCAGGAATGAAGTGAACAGAGAAGACCCTGAGTATTTGAAGAAGTTTCATGCGAAGATGGCGAATTTGCGGGCAGCGGAGGTTGCTAATCATAAGAAGAAGATTTCGCCGAAGTTTGAGGAAAGCCTAGCTAGAAAGGAGGCTCAGCTTCGGAAGCTGGAGGCTCAGTTGGAGGAGAAGAAGGTGAAGGGAAAGAAGACGGATGCTTTGATTAAGCGTATTGAGAAGGCGAAGTTTGATATAGAGTTGACGAAGAAGACTAGAGAATATAATCTTGGGACTTCGCTTAAGTCTTACATTGACCCTAGAGTATATGTTAGGTGGGCGAAGAGTGTAGATTTTGATTTGGAGAAGTTTTATCCAGCAACTTTGAGGAAGAAGTTTAGCTGGGCTTTGGGCGCTGGAAAGGCGAAAATCTAGTAAGTGTTTATTGCTTGTTTAAGAGCTTCAACGGCTTCTGTTAAGCATGGTTCATCGGGGTTTACGTTGCCGAGACCCAATCTTATTTTGTCTGATTTTTTAAGCGTGTAGTCGTTTTTGAATAGGAAGAATGTTCCAGGGACAGGTGCTAGGCTATAGTGTGGTATTGTATGTTCGTTTGTCCATCTGTAGGTGTCTTTTACTGGAAGCTTGACCCAGTATGTGATGCCAGCCTTGTTTGGATAGAATTCTAAGCCTTGTTCATTCAGGAGTTTTTCTGTTTCGGTTTTTAGTTTTGTCCATTTTTGTTTGTGTTTTTCGAGGGTTTCTTTGCCTTTCGTTAACAGTTCATTTGTGACTAGGTTTACTATGTTTGGGCTGTTTCCTTCGTTGCTAAGCATGTCTGCGTAGAGTTTGTCTACTAGGCTTTTTTCTGCTAGGGCTATGCCTATTTTTAGTCCGCCGAGTCCGTAGGCTTTCGAGAAGCTTGTGGTAACTATGCTTAATTCTGAGTTGATGTGGAAGGCTGATTGAACCGTTTTACGTTCGAATTCTGCGTAGATTTCATCGCATATCATGTAGAAGCCGTATTCTTGGGCTACTGTCATTATCTCTTCAAGTTCGCTTTTGTCGGATATTGTTCCGCTTGGCGCATGAGGATTCGTTATCATAAGCAAGCCTGTTTTATCTGAAACCATTTTTCTTAAAACATCTGCATCAAGCTTATACTCTTCGTTTTCTTTTCTCTCTAATCGTTTTACTTGTGGAAAATGCTCTTGCACTTGTCTCAGCAGTGGCTCGTAGGTTGGATATTCTACTATGGCTTCGGTTTTTTTGCCGTTTACCTCTGCTAGGAATTTGGCTATGCGTGCGTTTTGTCCTGAAGCACCTGATCCTGAGACGAAGATATTTTCTGGTTTTACATTGTATCTTTGGGCTAGCAGTTTTGCGGTTTCTGGGTTGCCGTGAACGTAGTTTGCGCTTAGGTCAGCCTTGTCTAAGGTCAGAGCGTATTTGAAGTTGGATAAGCCGCTTGACCTGAAATCGTATTTTACGTGTGGTATGCTGACGTACCATTCAAGATAGGCTGAAGGAAATCTCATTTTCGAACGCCTAACCTACTGTAGAAGCACAGTAAACGCTTATCCTTTTTTATTGCAACTTGGCAACTTAAAAGCCATAGTCCTAGCAAAAGCAAGGTATTCTGCTTGCCACTTGTGCTTTGTCGTTTACAAGATGATTTGGGCTATCACTAGGATGATTATGAGTATGGGAAGTATTTTCAGTGCTCTCTTGTTGAACTTTTGTGCTTCTTCTGTTTTCTTTGCGTCAACCAGCTTCATTATGTATACTGATGCAGAGAGGTTGTAGAGGAAAATCGTGTAGATGGAAAGCATCATTCTATCAGCTAGAGTCAGATAGCCGACGGGAGGAATACCGCTGAGGAGCGCCAAGTGAAATGCCGTAGCCGAGAGAAGCGTTGTCACACCTAAGCCGATTCTTTGAGCGAAGTTCTGGGGTGATATGAAAAAGGCTAGCAGAGAGATTGTTGTTATGACTGAGATGGGCAGAACGCTTTTGATGAATGCTGAAATTCCGGGGCGTTGTAGTGTGATGCTGAAAACGAATCTGGAGTATGTTTCTTCAATATAAGAATGCTCGGTTACGAGTGTTTTGAAGTCTCCGATGTTCCATCCAGCCATGTTTGCGGTTTCATCGACTTTTGTTGTTGGGTCGCCTTGGAATGATAGGTATGAGGCGTTGAGGTTTTTGTGTTCCAATTCTATGGTGAGCTCGTGTGTTTCATAGGGGTATCGGGAGAAGTCAAAAGTTTTAATGAAGTCTCCTTTAACCCGATATTCTAAATACCCTTTCGTTTCGTTTGCGTCGATTTCGTATTTTGTTGGGAAACCGTTGATGAACTCGAACTCTCTAACATCATCCAATCCTATTTCAGAGGAATTAAACCTAAACCACAAGTAGAAATCCAGCCTATAGCTGCTTGCAGCTAAATCCACTTTTTCGATGTTTACAAGCCAAACTCCAACCTCAACGTTTGTAGGATGCTCCGCCGAGGCTTCAGCTTGTACATTCAATGCTAGAATAGGCAATAAAGCTAACATTAGAGCGAACAGCAATAGGCATCGTGTTTTCATGCTTTTTCACCAAGCAGTTTTTGTGCAGATTTCGCTTCATATTCCGACAGGAATATATAAAAATTACGAACTAAAAAAGCCCAAATAAACTAGAAACTTAGACTTATGCCTCTACAAAATCACAAAAGCAACTAAAAGCCAACACTTAGCTATATTTGAGCCCTATTAAAGAGGGCTACCAGTGTTGCTCACACACAAACACAAACGCTACTGCTTAAACCGTAATATCGCTGCTATTCCGCCGAACGATTTCTTCAACATCTGCCCTTCCTCAGTCTCCTCACTAATAACCTCCACATTCGCATTCCCAGCCTCAGCCAACCCAGCTAAATTCTCCACCAAATCCTGCCTATCAACAACAACCAAAGAAGTAGCATTACACTTCGGGCAATTCCTCCCCGAAAGCTCCTGCTCAAAACCCGTCAAAAGCTGACTCTTCAAATTCTCCACACCCTCATACCCACACGAATTACACTTAATCTTAACACGCACAACATCCACACTCTCAGAAATCAACAAATCTTTCACAGCCCCAGACTCCAACGCACGCCTCACATCCTCTTCGCCATAAGTAGCCAAACCAGTATCATGCCCAACCTCATACAAAAACTGCTGCACAATCCTACGCTCCTCAATATACCGCATCTTCCGCATAATCTCAGGAGCCTTATCCACAACCTCCTTAACCCCCTGCTCACCCACATAAGCAGTATCAACAACATCCAAAACCTTATTCTTCAACATATAATTCAAATAATCACCCTTCTCAAAATCAAACTTCGTCGGACCCGGACCAGCAATAATCAAACCCTTCAAATTCTCCAAGCCCAAAAAAACCTCATTCGCATGCTCACCCAACCTAGTAAAATACTCCTGCAAACGCATCTCCCTCAAACGTTCATAACGCCTAGCAGACTGACCTCCAGCACGAGTCTTGCCAGGAACGCCAGAAGTAATCTCCCTAACAATCTCCAAACGTCTACCCTGCAAAACAGCCAAAGTAGCCTCAGAAGAATCCACAAGCAAAATCCCATAAGCCTCCTTTTCCCTCAGCATCTCCTGCAAATGCTCAGTGTGAAAACGAGCATCACAGCGGTAGAGATAGATGCTGATAGGCTCAGGGGGAACAATCACATAAGTCTCCATCCTCTCGCTTCCAGCGCCATTCTGCGGAATCGCTCCACAGAAAATCACAAGTCCGGTCTCAGGAGTTTCCTTAAAAAGCTTCAAACGTTGCTGAACCTTCACAATAGCCTCCTGAACATTCTTGCGTGTTGTGGTTGATTTAATATTCGAAGCTGTTCCATACTCCTGCCTAAGCGTGTTCATAACGTCGCTTATCTGCTTTCCAGGCGGAACATACAACGAAACCAGCTCAGTTCCTCGCCCTTCCTTGCTAGCCAAAGCTGACAATGTCTTCTTTAACCTGAACAGTTCCAGCGAAGTTCTTTTTATGTTGCTCAACGCTTCTCACTAAGCCAAATAGATAGTCTTAAGCTACATGGCAACGTTTCAAATAAAAGTTTAGGAAAAAAATAGCCTATCTAAGCTCCAAAACCTCTTTCAAGAAAGCCTTGTAAGGACCAAGCTTTCCGCCATAGTTTCCTGCAGTAATCCTAACAACCCCGTTGATGCTTGCAGCTGCCCTCACGCCTTCACTCATTGCCTTTTTGACAGCATCCACAGTCAAACCATTAATAACCACTTCATAAACGCTGTCCACGCCTTCAGGCAACTGCGAATCAGAAACAACACTCCTCAACGATGGACAGAAAGGATGATTAGTAGACGCCTTAAGCTTATACTTCAACGAGCCAGCCTTCGAGCCTGAACGGCAAACCCCGCCTGGAAATGGCAAAATAACATCAAAAGTTTTAGACTTAATCGCGTTCACAGCCTTCTCAGCAGCTAACAATCCAGAAACTTTGTCTCTTGCTAATATGAGAAAATTGCCTCCAGCCACCGCCTCCAAAGCACCGAAAGAATCTTCAACCACAAACTCGCCTTCCATAACAGGAATCTTCCAAACCTTTCTGCCTCCCACAATTCTCTTCTTTTCAAAGCCATCACCAAAATAGCGTAGGCTTCTGCCAACTTTCATTCTTCTCATTGCATTAGCGGCAGCGTCAAAAGCAGAAGTCGTTGGGCAAGTCATTATGCACTGTCCAATGCGAAGAATCATCTGAGCCTTAAGCTCAAACCTATTACGATTGTAAATTTGAATTATAGCGCCGATTCGGTTGTCTGGAGTTTGGTTTGCGGGCATAAGGGCTTCTATTCCTGCCTCTGCTGGAGACATGATTACACTTGTTGCAAAGCCCGTTGCAAGCTGTGCAGCGGTCAGAGCCCACTTCTCATTATCTGCAGTAATCAGAACTCTTCCAGCCCAAAGAGGAAACATTTCAGCGAAAGTGTCAACTATCTCGCAAGTGTTCCCGTTTTCCGCTTTGTACGTGAATATCCGCTCGTTCATCTTAATCCATCTTTGCCAAGCTATTATGCAATGCGATGTATAAACTTAAAGCTTTTAATATTTTATCGGTTTTCTTAAATACTGAAATAATCTAGTATGCGAACATATCGTAGGAGAGTTTGAAGGAATTGACAGAAGTTGTAGAAAAAGGTTTGAAGAAAATTGGAATAACGATCTCTAAACCGTTGCTAGCGATAATATGCATAGTCTTTGGCGTAATAGTAATTGTTGCGCCTGAACTGTTGGCAATTGTGGTAGGCATTTTCTTTATAATTGAAGGTGTTCTGCTACTGACCGAGTATTTGGAGCTTCAAAAGCAACAGCAATCGTAACTGTTAGTAGTGCATCAGCAGATTAGCATTCTTGCCTTTTTTCTTTTTCACAGTCGGTTTATATCCAGCCAATTATCATTGATGCCACAACCGCAACTATGATTATGGCAACTGTCTCAACTAACGTTATCTTCCAATGAACTTTTGTCCGTTCAGAACGGTAGCGAACAAGAAAAACGCCTACTATGAAGCAGACAATGCTTATGGAAAGAATTATGCTTAAAGGATAAGGCAATAACAGATAAGCAATTATGGGTATCACGCCAGCCAAGAAAGTGGTTATTCCGCTTATTATTGCGGCATAAATGTTTGATCTGCCAATTTCCTTACGCAACAATACGAATAATTGCTTTACAAGTCTTAATGATTTGCCTCTCTCCGTAATGTCAGGAATGTCACTTAGACTGTAGCGCATTAAGGTTTCAAGTGTCAGCAAATCTGCTATGTCCTCGGTTTTTCCGCCGAGCAGAAAGCTGGAAAAGTTTGTTATTGCAACCGCTGACAAGCTTAAGATGCTGGCAAAAGCAGCCATGGAAGTAGTTAGGCTAGCTAAGAAGGCGGAAATAATCACAACAAGCCCAGTTATTGAGCCAGCTGTTAATCCGGCAACAATCTCCAAAATTGGCTCTTCTTTAATAAGCAGATTTCTCCATTCCTTTCCCAGCTTCATGCCCCTTTCTGTTAACTTTATGGCGCCATTTTCTTCTAGAAGCAAGCCCTCGCGGCGCATTTCGTTTAGCGCCTTATCAACATCTTTAACATCTATGCAGAATTGACCTGCGCAATGCTTGTCTATACGGCGTTTAAGCAAAGGCTTTGTTAGAATGTTATCTTTGCTTAGGTCTAGGAGCACGAAGATTCGAATGAGGTCTGGCAGTTCCTGAATTTCAAAAGACAAACGGAAAATCACCCTTGATGCTAGCAGAGCCAATAAAAGTCATAAAATAAGCTAGCTTGTCTGATTTTTTGAAAGCTGGTGGAGTTTTACTCTTTTCATAGCAAGATAGGAAGGCTCTGTTCAACAGTTATCTGTACAACCTTCTGGTTTGGCATTATTGCCCATTTCTAAATCGGTTGTAATACCACAATTGTTTAATATAAAGCTTCAGAATCTATCTAGCCTCTTTAAAGAGGGCATGCAATGACGCTTGTTGAAGTTTTGGAAAAGCTTTCAAACGCTTGCGGTGTTGCTGGCAGAGAAGAAGAAATCAGAGAATTAATGCTCAAAATGCTGAAGCCACACGTCGATGAAGTGAAAGAAGACAAGCTTGGAAACGTAATAGGAATGAAAAAAGGTAAAAAGAGTGCGCCAAAAGTCATGCTTGCAGCGCACATGGACGAAATAGGCTTAATGATAAAAACAATCTCAAAAGAAGGCTTCTTGCAATTCACAAAGATGGGCGGAATAGACGACCGCATCCTACTAGCACAAAAAGTACTTGTCTATACTGAAAAGGGTTCATTACACGGCATAATCGGCTCTAAACCTCCACACATACAGAAAGAGGAAGAAAGAAAGAAAATCATGGGATACGACGAGCTTTTCATCGACATCGGAGCTGAAAGCGAGGTAGAAGCAAGAAAAATGGGCGTAAAAATTGGAGACACTGTAGGATTCGATTCAAAATTTGCCAAAATCGGAAAAGACTTGGTGATTGGCAAGGCATTAGACGACCGAGTGGGATGTGCAGTAATGATAGAAGCAATGAAGAGATTGAAGAAAGCGGATTGCACTGTGTTTGCTGTAGGAACAGTTCAAGAAGAAGTCGGCTTGAGAGGAGCGGCAACCTCAGCCTTTGGCATCGCTCCAGACGTTGGAATAGCTCTTGATGTCACTGTGGCAGGAGACACTCCTGGAGTTAGAGAATTTGAGGCTCCGGTGAAAATGCGGAAAGGCCCATCCTTAAGTGTTGCTGATGCAGGATTGATAACACATCCAAAAGTTTTGCGGTTGCTTGTTGATGTAGCTGAAAAGAACAAAATTCCCTATCAGCTTGAAAGCGGTTTGGCAGGCTCCACAGACGCTGCAAGAATTTCTTTGACGAGAGAAGGTGTTCCTTCCGGCGTTATATCTGTTCCAACACGCTACATTCACAATCCAGTTTCAATGCTCTGCCTAAAAGACGTAGAAGATGCAGTAAAGCTAACGGTTGCGGCAGTTCAAGAAATTCCTAAACATTTCTAACTCCCTTTTTTCTTCGCTGAAAGCGCTAAATTTCTCTTGCCAAATACTTTACGAAAAGCACTGTTAGTACAGCCGCAATAATATAAGGCAATATCAACGTCAAAATCTGGCTATATGCGGGTATGGTTTGAAAGATTGTGTCTGCTGATTGGTTGTGAACTATCCCTTGTGAAACGGAGTTGAAAAGCCCATGAGCGAAGATTAGCGGAGTAAGATTTCTTGTTTTAAGGTAAAAGTATCCGAACAGTAAGCCTATGAAAAATGTGGAGAGAACGTATTGAATCATGCCGAATGGTTCGAAAGGCTGTAAATTCCACACGAAATGCCAAAATCCGAACAAAACTGCTTGCATTAAAATAGCTTTTTTCGGAGTATAGACCTTTTCCAAATGCGTCTGCATATAGCCTCTGAAAAACCCCTCCTCACTTATTCCAACACACAAGGTCATAAATGGCATTGTTAACAAAAAAGGCACCACATCATAGTACAATATTGGTATCTGACTTGTAAACACGTAAAACAACAGCCAAGTCAGAATGAAAGCTAGTCCATTAAGAAAAAAGAAGAACAAAAAGCCGTAAAGTAAGGATTTTCCAAAGCTTCTGGTTTTGAAGCCGAAAGCTGACACGCTAGTTTTTTCAATAGCAAGTATCGTCGCAATTGTCAAAAAAATGAGAGGCGTCTTTTCATAAGGCTTCCCAAAAATCAAAACAGATGGTATCCTAATCGCCAAAGCAAGAAGAAAAAGAAGCAGGCTCCAAAAAAGGACAGCACTCTTGCCTTTTCCTTCAATCTTCTGAGAAAGCTCTGTCTTTTTGCGATAGTTTCTATACCATGCATAAATGGGAATAAGCAACAACACTGAGAGCAACGCTGGAATAGTGTTCAAGTATCCGATGTCATTTTCTGGAAACAAAAACCCAGCAACAAACAATACGCAAGAGAAAGCAAAATACCCTAAAAGAATCTTGGCGAATGCCCAATCATTTATGGTTTGTGCCCTCATGAAAGGTCAATTATCGCTTATCAATAGCCTAATTAAACTTTTGCAGCTTTCAACAAAAACAAAACGGTTTTAAAACAAGTCAATTCCTCTAGTCTATGGAATAAAACCATGACCAAAGCTAAGCGCTTCGAATTTCTGGAACACACCGCAGACGCCTACATTGCTGCTTACGGAAAAGACTTAGCAGAAGCATTCGAAAACGCTGCATTAGCGATGACTGAAGTTATGACAGAGGCAGATAAAGTTGAGCCAAAAATTGAAGAGCACATCGAAAGTGAGGCAGAAGACGAATATGCACTACTCTATAATTGGCTTGAAACACTAATTGTCAAGTTTGAAATTGAGGAAATGCTCTTTTCAAAGTTCAAAGTTCTAAAGCTGGAAAAAACTCCGAGCGGTTTTAGGCTTAAGGCAAAAGTTTTCGGAGAGAAATTTAATCCCCAGAAGCATGTGTCGAAAGTTGGAATAAAAGCAGTAACATACCACAGAATGGAAATCATTAAAGAAGCAGATAAAGTCACATTAAAGTTTATTCTAGACATCTAAGCCAGCTTCAGTTTCTTCAAGCCTTTCAGAATTTCTTCCACCGCCACTTCAGGAGGCATTTCAAGCGATTCAGTTTTAAATTCTATTATCGGAACCTTTTGTTCCTTATAATATTGGAGAATCGGCTCTGTCTGACGCTCATAAACCAAAATACGATTCTTAATAACTTCCGCCGTATCATCAGAACGCTGATACAACTGTCCACCACACTTATCACACACACCCTCCACCTTTGGCTTCAAATAGCGGACATTATAAACTTCCCCACAACTTTTACAAATTCTGCGCGTTGATAACCGTTCGATAATAATCCATTCCGGCACAATAAGCCTAACAACAACATCTATCCTTGCAACGCTTTTCAAAGCCTTAGCCTGGTCAAGAGTGCGTGGATAACCATCCAAAATGAACCCTTTTCCCTTTGGAATCTTGACTAACCGTTGCTTGAGAACCTCCAAAACCACATCATCTGGAACAAGCAAGCCTCCATCAACATAGCTTTTCACTTCCTTTGCCAAAGGAGAGCTTTCTTTCATAATTTCTCGAAAAATATCGCCAGTAGCAATCACATCAACGTCAAGTTTTTCCTGCAGCCTGGAGGCATAAGTGCCCTTGCCTGAACCCGGAGCGCCGAAAATAACAGCATTGACCATTCTAGCCTACCTCTCTTAAACTTCATTTCCGTAAGAATTCGAAAAGTTCATAATTAAGCATTGCTATTTAGAATAGATAATCAAATGTTTTTCACTGCAAACTTTTTTCAGCAACATCTTAACGCACTCAGCTCACATTGCACAACTATACAAATTCACACCTCAAAAATTACACCAAACATTTTAACGCAACATACTTTCAAAACAACTAGATTAAACCCATGTTTGAAGGTATATATAGAGGGGTTTTAGACGCCTCAGAGAGCAAACCCTCTAAAAACCAAAACATGCCAATCATGAAACAACAAACCACACGAAAGCCATACTAAAGAACCCAAATGTTTCACACACGCAAACAGCACCCGTTCTATTCAGTTTTAGTCGAAACCTTCATAAATACGAATAGTTGATAAGACTGTGCAATTAAAAAGGGTGAGGCTTATGTCCAAACCATTTTACGTAAAAATAGAAATACCAAAAGAACTCGCAGATGCGGCCTATGAAGCCCTGCAAATCTCCCAGAAAACTGGGTCTGTCAGAAAAGGCACAAACGAAACAACAAAAGCCATCGAAAGAGCACTAGCAAAACTAGTCATAATCGCAGAAGACGTTGACCCCCCAGAAGTTGTAGCGCACCTGCCCCTATTATGCGATGAAAGAAAAATTCCATACATATTCGTCCCAAGCAAAGAAAAACTAGGCAACGCAATAGGCATCGACGTCCCCGCAGCATCAGCATGCATCATCAAAGAAGGCGACGCAGCAGGACTCATAAAGGAAATTGCAACCAGAATCGAGCAGTTGAAAAGAGGAGCCAAGTAATGAGCAAAGAAAAAGCATCAGCAACTTCAACAGAACTTACTCCAGCAGAAGTAATCCAAGTAATCGGAAGAACAGGCGTAACAGGAGAAATTGCCCAAGTCAGAGTACGCATACTAGAAGGCAAAGACAAAGGACGAATAATAGCAAGAAACGTTAAAGGACCCGTAAGAGTACAAGACGTTCTAATGCTAAGAGAAACTGAACGAGAAGCAAAGAAAATAACCAGATAAAAAAAGACAACCAAAAACAGGGAGAGGAAGGCACAACTTTGCCGAAACCGAGAAAATGCTCATTCTGCGGCGGCGAGTTCCCAATAGGCACAGGACTAATGTACGTAAAAACAGACGGAACAATCTACTGGTTCTGCTCAAGCAAATGCAAAAAAAACTCCCTAAAACTCGGCAGAGACGCACGCAAACTCAAATGGACAAAATACTTCGGCAAAGAAGAGAAAGGAAAAGCATAACCAAACAAGCCGCAACCATATACTCTTTCATTGCCTAGATTTCTCGCTTCAACAAGGCTTAGTATATCGTTTTTTGATATATTTTAGGATGAGAAGAAGCAATTTATTAAGACTTGCGATATGCTATAGTTGTGAATAAACATGATCTTCAAGATCAAAAAGACAAAAAGTCGAAACCTGCTCGAAGTTTCAGATGCTGAGCGTGTAAAGCTTTTGCGTGAGGCGCAAGCTGCCTTACGACAACACGCTATCGAAGCAAGACTTTGGAAAAGTCTAATGGACGTGGAAAATCTGGTCGTTAACGGCGAACCAGTGCTCCACGACATGAGTCATTTGACGGGCTTCATGCTTGAGTGCAAACTATAAATCGCCATATGCTATGTTTTCTTTATTTTTTGTTCAAAGCCTTTCTGTTTTTATTGGAGTATACGCTGCGCATAGCATTCCGAAGTAGGTTGGCGCTTGATAGGATAATAGCAAGCTTTTCATTGGAGCATATTCTAGGATTCCTTGCAGCATAGCCATTTGCCATAGGCTGTCTGGTTTTGCATCTTCTATAAACTTTGGCTTTAGGCGGAAGAGAGGTTCAAGATTGTTCTTTTTGACTGCAAGCGCGACGGTTTTGTCGAATTTTGCTGAGGCTGGGCTAAAGCCATAAGGACCATCAGCTTTGTGAGCATGCCCTTGGTCAGCACTGGCTACGAAGGCAACTTTCTTTCCTAAGATGTCAACAGTTTCGGCCGTGGCGTATCCAAATTTTATAAGTTTTTGAAAGGTTATTTCTCTTGACGGTGTGACTATGATGATTTTGGTTTTGTCTGTTCCTCGGTTGGTGAGGAACCATAAAGGAATTAGTGTGCCCCAGTCCATTGGCATGCATGAGCTTGGCCCTTCGTTTGTGCCGTAGTTGGCTCCTATGACTGGAAGTTTGGCTTTTTTGGCGCTTTTTAGAATTTTGTTCGCTAATTGGCGGTCGCATTCTAGCCTAAGCTTAACTTGTTTGCTGTTAGCCTCAAAGCTTCCTTCTGCAAACTGAGTGGTTATGATGCCGATTGTGGCTTCCAGTCTCAGGTTGTGAGGAGTAGCAATGATTATTGTTTCAGGTTGCTGTTTCTTCATTAAACTTGCGAGTCTTTTCATGCTTTTGCGAGTTTCAGCAAAAGCTTCAAGCTTGTCGCCAGCTAGTTCTGGAATTGTTTCAGCGCCATGAGGAGCGATGCAAGCGAAAACTATGCCCATCTTTTGGTCTTCTCCTTGCAAGCTTGCTGCAATGTTGTGTAGGTAAGTCTTGTTTTGTAGAAATGAGTTTTGGTAGCGGGGAGTAGATTTGAACTACTGATCTCTGGGTCTCTCGGAGCATATAAAGCTCTTATGAGCCCAGCGGGTTAATCCTGGCTACCCCACCCCGCTCTGGTTTGTATGCTGAATGTTTGCTTGTTTAAATCTTTTTGGTTTAGGTTGTTTATGGGTTTATGGGTTTTTGGGTTTTAATGCGTTGCTCTCTGTGTGTCTAGACCCTTCTCCAGGGTGTTTATACATTTTGTTTATATAAACTGTTGAAATTAAGGCAAAATTGTGGAAAATTTTTTTGTTGCTACTTCTTCGAAGGAGTTTGGATGATCCTCTTTTCCTCAATTCGCATCTTTTAAACTTGAACAAACGATTCAAGGAGTTCGATAAACTTGGCTTGATAAGGTTAGTCTTGTTTTGTCTTATTTTCTTGTTGGGTCTTTTGTGAAGAATAGAAACACTGGCGCGGAAATTATGCCCATCAAGCCTAATACAATTCCTAAGCCTTCATAATTGAAAAACAGTAGTACTACGCCTCCAATTGCGGTTCCGAAGGCAGAGCCAAGGTTTATGGCCGCTGAATCGACAGACATCATCATTCCTCGCATTGTTGGAATTTGCTCGAGAGAAAGACTGTTAGCAGACGAAACTACCATTCCAAAAAACCAGCTTGCAGCAAAAACAACAGGCAAATAGATTATCTCAAGAGGCATAAACACGTAGGCACCTCCAAGCGTTCCAGATAGGAAAGCAGTCAAGACTGTTGCGCTCTTTCTACCAAGTTTTCTTATAACTCTATCAGAAACCAAACTGCCCAAGGTATAGCAAAAAGCAGCCACCAGTATTATGAGAGAGGCGGTTTCTATCGACTGAAAAAACCTCTGTCTGCCAAAAGATGCGGCATAGATTAAAATAGTCACGAACGAGGCTGAGCGAAAGAAGTCTCCAATCAGACATGAAAAAGCAGAACGATTCGAAAGAATCTCTCCAAAACTGCCAAAATAAGCTTGCCAATCAACCGAACGCGAAATAGAACCACTACGAGCAGACCGAAGACCGAGCCAGACAAGCAAAAGGCTTGTTAATGAAATAGGTATCACGAAAGCTAAAACTGCAAAACGCCAACCCCCAAAGTTAGCAACCAAAGCAATCAATGGAGCGCCTATAAAATAGACCATAGCGCCGCCAGCAACAATCCATCCAATTGCACCTGCTCTTTTTTCCAGCGAAAAATGCTCACCAACCAACGCAAGAGTCATTGGCGACACCAACGCAAAGCCAACACCGCTTAATGTGTAAAAGGCAAGTGCCATCGAAAAATTGAAAGCCATTAGACAGCCTACAGCGGAAACGTTAATAATCAATAAACCAACGAGTAACAAAAATTTATGCCTAAACCGAACGCTCAAAGCACCGATTAACAACGCAAAAACCGCTGCAATTATAGAATAAGTGGTGTTAATCTGTGAAGTACTTCCAACGACTATGTTGAAAGTGTTACCTATATCGACCATAAGAAGCGTAACCAGCAACGGTAACGCTCCAACTGCAAAACTTGCCAGAACAAGAGAAAACAAGAAAAACCTTCCGCTGAAAACACTTCCCTCTTTAGATGCCAAATTGTCTTCCACATTACCAACTCTAAGCTAAATCAATGCAGACTATAATGACGCAGACTTTTTTTATAGCTTGTGGAAAGAAGGGAGAGTGCTAATGTTATGCTAGAATCTTGTTAAGATTCAATATGCACATAGGTCTAGGCGCTGTAGTCTAGTCCTGAAGGCTTCTTTTCAGAGGGCTGCTGGGCTGGTGGAATCTGCGGCAATGGAATCGGCGGCGGAATACTCAACGACCTAGAAACAATAACGCTCTCAACAAATGCAACATTCGAAATAGACTGCACAATCGCTGGAGGCGGAGGCTTCTTCGCCTTATAATCAGCAAAAACCTTATCCAGCTCTGCCTTGTCCCCAGCCACGTAAGCTCTTCCCCTTAGGTTAATCTGGGCAATAGAAGGACTATAGCTAACAGTTAACATAAAAGGAACTTCAAGCATCTCGTCGCTCTTCTTCTCTACATCAACCAGATTCAAATTAGTACTAATCTGAATAGGCGGAACAGGCTTCTGAATATCCCAAAAACGCTCCGCAGAAATATTAGTGACAGATACATTCACTCTAATCATAACAACCCACCAAAAAATAACAACTCTTTCCCAGATTTAAACATAATTACTTCTCATTCCCAACTGGCTTATAACGAGTAAAACCGCAATGCCCACAAGCCCATCGATTGCCGTGATCTGCCATGAAATACCCAGTTCCACAGCGTTCACAAGTCGGACGCACATGTGAAACCTTGTCATTCTCTATCTTGTAAAGCGTAAAAATCTTCTTCTCCTTCTTCTTCCGTTTTTCCCGCTTTTTAGCTGCAGCCTTCTCGGCAGGCTTCTCTTCTACAGGCTTCTCTTCCACCGCCTTCGTAGCAGGCTTTGCAGCTGGCTTCTCTTCTGCTGGCTTTTTTTCGGCTTTCTTCGACATAACTACTTCTCTTCCTTCTTCTCTTCTTGTTTCACAGGCGGGGCATGACGCTTAACAATATATTCAGGCTCAATCCGCTTCGATTGTTCAACCGAATCATAGACATGCGCCACACCAACTGCAGTACGAGTTCCCGTCTTCGTTGCCATCTTTTTGATGAAAACCAAATCCGTATCCTTCTTCATAACGCTTGCCAAAGACTTCCTAACCTCAAGCCTCGGCGGAGTACTTCCAGTCTGATCATGCTCTACTTGAAACACTACTTCAGCCCGCTTCAGCAACGGATTATCCTTCTTCGACACAATCTTGACTTCCATAAATTTCCCCGTCATGATGTTGACTTGATACCCAATTCTCTTTATTTAGTCTTTCGAAACAGTTTTCATAGCATTCAAAATGTTAAGCATCTCAATCTTCTTCTGCTGCGTAACTTTAACAAAAACAATTCCTACACGTGGCTGACCATAAACCACGAAGGAATCTTCTGGAGCGTATAAAACAGCAATCAGCGCAAGCAAATCCTCCTCACCTTTTACAACAATTTTAGCGCTATGCTTAGCTTTCACAGCGACTTCTATTGCACTCATCGCCTCTACGGTTATTGTTCCTTGCGGATTGCAAACAAAAAGTGTCTCGTCAACCAGAAACTCGAAAGGTTCAACATCCTTACGCATGACTTTGTTATCCACGATCAACAAGCTTGGAAAAATCCCACTTTCAACAAGAGTTCTTGAAACACAATCTCCAACTGAAATTATCCTTGAAGGCTTCTCCCTTTCAACAATTTCCTTAAACTTCTTAATGGTTTCCTTAAACGAGCCTTGAATCAGTGTTCCAATCGGTTCCTTAAGTTTTATGCGCATCTCAGACGTTAGAACATACCTTAAAGACAAGTTTACCTAACTCTCAGCGCATAACGCCCTTTATCTTTAATCCCCATAGCCCTAGCAATAGCAGAGCCCGCAGGATCAAAGATTATCACTATTCCAGCAAAATCATCACTTAAGCTTGTGGATCTGCACTTAGGACAAGTGTTTCCGGTGGAAATAAAGCGGCATTCAGAGCAAGCCTTCTCACTCATTGCTTAACCCCCTTTACCACAGCCTGTCCCTCTTTTTCCACAGCTTTCTCAGCTTCTTTTGGCTTCTGTACTTCCTGCTCAATCCACTCCAATTTACCCAAAAACGGCTGTCTAGCAGTCACGCCTATCTTGCCAGAAGACCCAGCCTTGCCAAGCGAAACGGCAGTTATGCGAACACGGACCTGATCCCCACTCTGCAATTTTCTTCGAGTTTCCTTTCCAAGCAGAACACCTTGCTTCTCATCGTATGAAATGAAATCGTCCATAAGCTGCGAAACATGAAGCAACGCATCAATAGGACCGATACGCACAAAAGCTCCAAAATCAGCAATCTCCACAATTTCACCTTCCACTATCTCCTGCAGTTGCGGATAGAACGTCAATAAAGAGAAAGAGACTTTATGATAAATCGCTCCATCTCCTGGAATGATTTTGCCGATAGGATTTACTTTTACATCCACAACAGCAATCACGTAGCCTAACTCTTCGTCAACCATTCCTTCATACTTTGACTTCACCTGTTTATGTCCAACCGCTTCTATGGGATTTCCGAAAGTTTCTGGTGGGATGCGAATCGTGTCCTCGAGAGTTATAAGCTTGAACAAATGTTATATCCTCCCATCGATTTCCAAATGTGATTTTTGCCTCACATAAATAACTGGCACATTTATATCTCTTAGCCTCTTTCTAAGCGCTCTGTCATTCGTAAAAACTGGGCAATTCCATTCACTAGCTACTTGAACAATAGTGTCATCTACAGAATCAGAGGAAACCGCTTTTGTCTCCACTAATTTGCATTTTTCTCCAAGCTTGAGCGCATAAGAAGCTTGCTTAGCAGTCTTTACACTGCTCGACTTCACCATTTTCTCCAGCTCTCGACGAACCGACGAAAGCAGAACAAGCTCAAAATGCCTATTCAGAAGCCGTTTTAGCTCCTCAAAAATGTCGATTTTGAATTGGAGCGGAACAAACAAGGCGTTCGAATCTGCAATGATTTTCATTTGCTCTCGCTTTGACACTTGCGGTTGTGTCATGCTATTTAGTCATTCCGTACCCTATAAGTCTCCATCTGCCCAATATCTTCCTGCTAATTGCAACTCTTGAGCCAGACTGGGCACAAACTGGTCTTCCAAGCTTCAAAGTAACATTGTCTCCTCTTACAGAAGTAACTTTTCCAACAGTTATTGCAGCGCCAACATGCAAAAGCAAGCTCTCCCCCATGCTTATATTTGCAATCTTGTCAAGCTCTTTCGTGCCTACAGCACGCTCCAAAACACTCGTTTCCATAGTCAACTCAGAAAGCGACGGCGGAAGCATGCCTTTCTTTCCAACCATGTTTCCCGTTAAGCCATCAGCCTTAGAATAGGACGGATCTAACGTTGTTCCCAAACCCACTAAGCCACCACAATAGGCTTCTTTAATGCTTCTTCCGCCAGCATGCAAACTGGTAATCTCACTAAACAAAGTGTTAAA
>Ga0129301_1000505_pt1 | contig 21391 bp, 21 predicted proteins | sample ConPoolayeHmetaG_FD_94489 | JGI IMG/M metagenome (GOLD analysis project Ga0129301, IMG submission 94489) | Hot spring microbial mat communities from California, USA to study Microbial Dark Matter (Phase II) - Cone Pool mat layer H metaG ...
GAAGGTATTTTAGTGAAAGTAAAAGATGAACTCTACTTTCATCGCTCGGCAATAGCCGAACTTGAAGGAAAAGTAATAAGGTTTCTCCAAGAGCAAAAAGAAATGAGTCCAACCCAGTTTAAAGAATTGACCCAGGTTTCCCGCAAGTTTGCTATCCCTTTAATGGAATACTTCGATGCGCAAAAAATAACTTTGCGGGTGGGCGATAAAAGAGTGCTGCGAAAGTAAATAGGTAAAAATCAATGGCTGAATCGACCAGGAAAATAAAAATTTTATTGGCCGAAGAAGATTTTTCTTTTTTACAAATGGTCGAAGAATCATTGTTGGCCTCGGGCCAGGATTATATTTTGGAAAAAGTTTCTTCCGGAGAAGAATGTTTTAAAAAACTGCAAGGGGAAAAATTCGATATTCTCCTCCTGGACTATCAATTAGCAGATGGAGATGGACTGACCTGGTTGCGCTATTTTAACCAGCAGGGTTTGGAGATCCCGACTATCTTTGTTACGGCCAAAGGAGATCCTGCCTTAGCCATCGCGGCTATGCAGGAAGGCGTCTTCGATTATATTAACCGCTCTGCCGAATGTGCCAAGGCTTTTCCTTTCGTGGTCCATCGGGCCCTCGCCGGCTATAACTTAATGGTAGAAAAAGTCCGCCTCCAAAAGGAATTAATCATTACCAAAAATTTTTTGGAGTCCATTATCGAGAAAGCTGGTGAGGCCATATCCGTAATTGACCTGGATGGCCAAATTCTATATTGGAACGAAGGTGCCGTAAAAATATATGGCTACAGTAAGGAAGAAGCCTTGGAAAAAAAATTGTTTGACCTCCTTTCTCCCTGGGATGAATTCGCCAGAAGAGAAGAGGAAAAGCTGCATTGCGCCCTTATGGAAAGGATTAAAAACGGCGAGGTGGTTACCCACCGGGAAGTGAAAAGAAAAACCAAAGATGGCCGAGAAATTATTATTGACATGACCATCTCTCCTCTACGCAATTCTGAGGGCCAAATTATTGGAGCTTCCCGGATCTGTCGAGATGTGACTAATTTAAAAAAAGCTGAGGAACGTTTATTTTTAGCGGAAAGATTATCTTCTTTAGGTGAACTGGCCGCGGGGGTGGCTCACGAACTTAGGAATCCTTTGGCAGGCATAAAACTTAATACCCAGATGCTCGCTCGCCAAAAGGATTTAACGACTATGGAGCGACGAATTCTCCAAAGCACCTTAGAAGGTATTGAAAAGATCCAAAAAATAATTGATGACATGCTCAACTTTGCTCGACCTAAAGCTGCGCATTTCCAAGAAGAAAAAATCAACGAAGTGGTCGCTAAAAGTTTGGCCATAATCCAAGGGAAATCGAAGAAAGAAAACATTACTCTGGTGTTTGAAAAAGAGGAGGGTTTGCCCAATTTATTTATTGACGCCCATCAAATTCAACAAGTGCTGATTAACCTCATTATCAATGCCATCCAGGCCATGGAAAAAAAAGGAGGAACTTTAACGATCCGCACTTTCTCCCTTGCGCAAGGTGGCGTGGGTATAGAAATTAGGGACACCGGAGTTGGTATCCCGGAGACTCATCTAAAAAAAATCTTCGATCCTTTCTTTACAACTAAGTCGGAAGGCACCGGGTTAGGTCTCTCTATTAGCTTGAAGATCTTGGAGAATCACGGGGCTTCTTTAGAAGTGCAAAGCCAAGAAGGGAAAGGGTCGACCTTTACCATCTTTTTCCCAGCGGAGAGAACCAGTGGCCTTTAAGATTTTAATCATCGATGATGAACCTACCTTGAGAGATTCCCTGCAGATGGCTTTGACGGCCACGGGCTACGAAGTAGTCACCGTAGTTTCTGGGGAAGAAGGGCTAGCCATTATGCCCAAATTTCTCCCTGACCTTATCTTATTAGATCACTGGTTACCGGGGATAAACGGAGATCAAGTTCTGCAAAAAATAAAAGAAGATTACCCTGATTTACCAGTTATCATCATGACTGCCCAGGGATCAATTGAATTAGCCGTTAGGCTAATGAAAATGGGCGCCTTTGATTTCTTAGTTAAACCATTTGAGCTGGATCAGATGGAAACCTTAATCCAAAAAGGTTTGGAGCGCTGGCGCCTCAAAAAAGAGTTAGCCTGGTTGCGCGCTCAATATGCAGAAAAATTTTCTACGCGCCAGCTTATCGGCGTTAGTCAGAAGATAAAAGAAATCTGGCAATTGGCGGAAAAAATAGCCCAAAGCGCTGATACCACTGTGCTTATTGAAGGAGAAACGGGCACGGGGAAAGAACTTTTAGCCGAATATATCCATTATTTAAGCTCTCGTTCTTCTTTTCCCTTTGTGGCCATTAATTGTGGAGCTTTTCCTGCTGATCTCTTAGAAAGCGAATTATTCGGTTACGAAAAGGGAGCTTTCACTGGGGCTGCCGAAAAAGGGAAAATAGGCAAAATAGCGGCCGCGGAAAAGGGTACTCTTTTGCTCGATGAAGTAGGAGAACTTCCTTTACCCGCGCAAGTCAAAATTCTGCGGGTTTTAGAAGAAAAAGAATATTACCAGTTAGGAAGTGTGGAGAAGAAAAAAGCTGATGTACGCATTATCGCGGCCACGAATAAAGATTTAGCTGCCGAGGTTAAAAAAGGAAATTTCCGCGAAGATCTTTACTTCCGCCTAAACGTAATCCGCGTCTCCATTCCACCTTTACGTGAGCGGCCTGAAGATATCTTAGCTCTCTTCAAATTTTTTATGAGTCGCTTTAATGAACAATTTCAGAAAAACTTTATTAAAATCTCCCCCGAAGCCGAGGAGTTTCTTTATCAGTATCCCTGGCCTGGCAATGTTCGTGAACTAAGAAATGCCGTGGAACGTATTGTCCTCTTGGAAAAAGGAGAGGTTATCCTCAAAAAGCACTTATCTTTTTTAAATATTCCGGAAAAACAAAATTTCTACCCTTCTTACCAAGTTGCTATTCCACCACAAGGAATTATCCTCGATGAAGTAATGAAAGAATATATTAAGCAAGCTTTGCATTTAAAAAAAGGCAACAAAATGCAGGCCGCCAAGCTTTTAGGAATCTCTCGCTCTGCCCTCCTTTACCGCATGGCCAAATATGGCATTAAAGATTTTTAACTTCTTGAATCTCACTTGCTAAAAATTATTTGGGCGAGAGTTTTCATTTCCCTGTCTATTTACGGACAAAATAGACGAAAATAGACAGCGCTTTGATCATCATGTAAATTCACGATTTTTTACCTATTCTGCTATTCCCTTTGTCTATTGGCCACTATGCCGAGGTTTTCCTAAAAATTTCTTAGAAAAGCTTGGTGGTTTCCCCAACAATTTTTCTCAATTTAGTAACTCTTTAATTTTTAAATAAATTTTCTCGTCGGGGGAGCATTTAATATTTATTATTCATAAAACGGCGTGAGATTTGCTTAGCCTTCTTATCGAAAATGAAAGTTTTAATAATAGAGCGCGAAAAAACTCTACTATCTTCTCTGTTCCATTTTTTGGAGAAGCAAAAGAACTTTGAGGTATACCAAGCGCAAACCAAAAAAGATGGATTAGACTTATGGAAGGCCTACTCTTTTGATTTGGTTCTCTGCGCAGATTATCTTCCCGATGGCCGTGGTTTGGATATTTTGCCGGAATTTATCTGCCAAAAGCCAGAAATAATTACTATTTTGATGAGTGGGCAGCATGAGGAAACAACCAAGCAAGAAGTTTGGCAAGCTGGTATTAAAGGTTATCTAAAAAAGCCCTTTGATTTAAAAGAATTAGAAGAAGCCATAGGTTTAATAAAAGATTAACCTTTGGCCAAAAAAGAAAAAAAGAAAAGGAGAAAAAAATGAAGAAGTTATTGACCAGTATGGTAACGATCACTTTAGTTTTTGCCTTAATCGGCTTGGCTCAGGCTCAACAAACTGCTCCGGCAGGCCCCCCTCCGATAGTAATGGATATGGTGGCTAAAGCCAAAGCCTCTGTTCAAAAAGTCTCGGCCGCAGATGTAAAGGCCATGATTGATAAAAAAGAGAAAGTAATCCTGCTTGATGTTCGTGATCCCCAAGAATTCGCTGCTGGCCATCTTCCTGGAGCAATGAACATTTCTCGCGGCACTTTAGAGTTTGTAGTCTTTAATAAAATTACCGATCAAAATGCCAAGATCGTCGTTTATTGTAAGACGGCAGCCCGCTCCGCTTTAGCCACAAAGACTCTGAATGATTTAGGCTATAAAAACGCCATATTAATGAATGCCTCTTATGAGGACTGGATTAAAGCTGGCTATCCTGTAGAACGGTAGGTTTTGTTTCCTCGCCTCTCCTTAGGCAAGGAAGGGGCGAGGAGTTCTTATAAATCCATGATCACCCGTAGAAATTTCTTAAAAGCAAGTACTCTGGCCTTGCCGTCTTTGGCTCTCAGTGACCATCTTTTAAGTTTTAAAAGTTGGGCTCAAAGACAGGCCAACGCTCCCATTTCAAAAATACCCACTCTTTGCAATGGATGTGGTAATAGGTGTGCTATCTTTGCTTATGTGAAAAACAATCGTCTTTGGAAGATCGAAGGGAATCCAGAAGCTAATGGGAATCAAGGGTATATTTGCCCTAAAGGCCACGGTTATATCCACGACTTATACAATCCTGACCGAATCCGCGGCCCACTTAAAAAAGTGGGCGGTCTTTTTCAACCAATTTCTTGGGAGCAGGCTTATAAAGAGATCGCTCAAAAGATCAACCTTATCCTTATGGATCATGGGCCTGAATCTATCTTTTGGATTAATTATCCTCAGCCCAATCACGCTTATGCTCTGCGTCTTATGCACTCCTTAGGAAGCCCCCACTATTTTACTCACGGATCCACTTGTTATACAGCTCGCAATGCTGGTTGGCATTATACTGTGGGCAAGCTGCCGGCGAATGATTTGGCTAATTCCCGTTATATTATTATAATTGGCCGTAATCCCGCCGGTGGAATTGACTTAGGCCAGGTAGCAGACTTGATGAAAGCCAAGAGCAAAGGCGCCAAAATAGTGGTCATCGACCCTCGGCATAGTGAAACTGCCATCATTGCTGATGAATGGATACCAATTAAACCTGGGACCGATTTGGCCTTCCTTCTGGCCATGATCAATGTCCTGATTAAAGAAGAATTGTATGATCGAGAGTTTGTAGAAAAGAAGACAATTGGTTTTGCTCAATTAGACGATGAAATGGTCAATTATCCTCCAGAGTGGGCAGAAAAAGTGTGTGAAGTGCCCGCCCATACTATTGTTCGGATTACTCGGGAAATAGCTGTTTTGAAGCCTAAAGTGTTACTTCATCGCGGATACCATGGCGCCTTCGGTTCTCAATATCTGAATAGTTTTCAGACGGCTAGGGCCTTGGCGATTGTCAATGCCCTTTTGGGGAATATTAACCGGGAAGGCGGCATTTATTTTCCCCAAAGCGCGCAGCTGGGCGAGCTGCAACCTAAGCATCCTGCTCCCCCAGGTCCGCAAAGTCCTAAAGCCGATGGAACTGGCATACCTGGGAGATACCCCCTCGGAGCTTACGGCGATGGGATTGCTCATGCTATCCCCGAATTGGCTCTGCGGGGCATTTTGAAGGCGGGATTTGTATATCATAATAATCCTCTGCGCACCAATCCTAATCCCAAAAGAGTAATTGCTGGCTATAAAAAATTAGAGCTTTTAGTGGTCATCGATACGGTCCTCTCCGAGACAGCCTCCATCGCGCATTATGTGCTTCCGGAATCTTTTTATTTGGAAAAGGACGAGGCGGTAGACACAAGACATAGCGGAAAAATAGCGCAGGTTTCTATTCAGCAGCAGGTAATTAAGCCTTTATTCGATACACGACCAGGTATGCAAATTATCATTGAATTAGCCCACCACTTAGGAGTTGGGAAATATTTTAATTTTGATCTCAAAGAAGCTAATGAACTGCGCCTTAAGCCCTTGGGTGTTTCTCTCAGCGAATTGAAAGCGAAAGGAGTTCTTCCGGTAGGTGAGCCATGGCAGGAAGGATTTACTAAATTAGAAACAACCTCGGAGAAAGTAGAAATATATTCTTCAACCTTAGAAAAATTAGGATTTCCTCCTCTCCCCCGGTGGCAAGAACCTTTAGTTTCTCCTGATCCCCAAGACCCCCATTCTTTCCGTTTGCTTCACGGAAAGCAGGCTTGTCATACCCATGCGATGACGGCTAACCAGCCTTATCTTATGGAAATTAGCTACCGCTATGATTTAATTCGGTTATGGATGAACCGCCAAAGGGGGGAGCAGTTGGGCTTACACGATGGAGACTGGGTGCAAATTAAATCAATAGTAGGGGAAGGAAAAATTCGGGTAAAATTAACGGAAGGTATTCATCCTTCTTGTGTTTGGTTGCCCAGTGGTTATGGAAATTTTTCTAAATATTTAACCACGGCCTATGATCAAGGTCTATCCTATAATGATTTTTTACCAACGCTTTTTGACCCCACTGTGGGCCACGCCATGTCTTCAGAAATAATTGTGCGGGTGACCAAGGTATAAGAGAAAATATATGCCTCGCTACGGAATGATCATTGACGAAACTAAATGCGTAGGTTGCTTTGCTTGTCGGGTAGCTTGCCAAAACCAGAATAACTTGCGCCCCAACGAAGCTTATAATCATCTCGAAGAGAGAGAATACGGAAATTTTCCTAATTATACTCGAGAATTTCTGCCCGTTCAGTGTCAACACTGTGATAATCCCCCTTGTGTTTCAGTCTGTCCCACAGGTGCCTCCCATAAACGCCCAGATGGTGTAGTTTTGGTAAATGAAAAGGATTGTATTGGTTGCAAGTACTGTATCGCTGCTTGTCCTTACCATGTGCGCATAATCAAAAAAGAAGGTTACATAGAGAAATGCCGGTTCTGTATAGAATTTATCGAGAAAGGAGAAAAGCCGGCTTGTGTTACCACCTGTATGACTGGGGTGCGCTTGTTTGGAGACTTAGATGATCCGCAAAGTGAAATATCTCTGTACCTGGCCAAGAATCGCCGGCAGCTCAAACAATATAAAGTTACTCTAAACACTAAGCCGCGCATCTATTATCGCAAAGCTTGAAAATGACTAATACCGAAAAAGAAAAATTTTGTCTGCTCGCGGCCCAGCTCATTTCCCCACCTGATGAACAACTCTTTGCTGAGCTGGCCGAAGGGAGCATCTGGTCATTTCTCTCAGAAATAATCACGGAGTGTGGAGGTTATCCACAGAATTTTGCCCATCATTTTTTTCCCAATCCCAGCCAGGATTTTATCTTAAATCTGTCCAGGGAATATGAATTTCTTTTTACGGATATCCAAGGTGAAAAAATATCTCTGGTGGAATCAACCTACAAAAAATGGACGACCGACCAAAGCTGTTCTTTGGCTTATGCTAACCACTATGGCCTGCTCCAGGGAGATTATGCTCTCCATATGGCTGAAATATATAGGCAATTATCCATAAATGTACCTCCGGAATTTCGAGCTACTCCTGATCATTTAATTCTGGAATTGGAATTTCTTTCTCTTCTTTTTAGGTATGCAACTCCCCAGCAAACTCAGATTTTTATTGCCGATCATTTAGATTGGGTTGCTGAGCTAAAAGAGGTGATTGACCGAGTTCGCCCTAATTCCTTTTATAGCAGGATAATTGAACTCATAATTTTATTTTTAAGTTATGAAAAAAAGGAAGGAGCAGATCAAATTTATGAATCGTCGTCTATTCCTTGAGGCTCTTTTCGGGATCTTTGCTTTGAGCGGGTTTTCTATTCTTGCTGGCTGTTCAAAAAAAGAAAAAACTCCGCGTTCTGGAAACCAAGAAAAATTGTGGCAAATGGCCGCCATTCAAGAAAAATCGGATGAACCTTTAGAACTTAGTTATGCCAAGAATACTCCCGCTTTTTATCGCGATGCTTCCTTAGGAAAAGCGGATCCTAATTTTAAACCAGTAACTGGCGGGGGCTGAAAATAAAGTTATTCGCCGGCGGCGAATAGCAAATGGTTTTCACCGCAGAGGACGCCAAGATCGCTGAGTTTTTTAAAGCAACGAAATTTATTCCGGCGGAGATTTTAGCATCCTTTGGTGAGCAAATAGGAGCGAAATATGGAAGGAACGATTTTTATTTTTTGGAATTGGAGTGTTGCTGTTTATCTCTTTGTGGCTGGGGTAAGCGCGGGCGCTTTTTTTGTTTCTTCCCTGGCCTTCTTTTTAGGTCATGAAAAATATAAAAATATCACCCGTATCGGAGCTTTCATAGCGCCCTTCCCTCTGCTCTTAGGAATCCTTTGTCTCATTTATGATTTGGAAAGACCCTCTCTTTTTTGGAAATTATTAGTAACTTTCCAAAGTCATTCGGTTATGTCTTTAGGATCTTGGCTTCTTTTAATATTTTCCTTTCTTTCCCTTTTCAATTTTTACCTCTGGCTGCCCGAACGGTTTGAATTGGTGGACTTGATAAAACTTTTATTGTCCCGCCTTGAAAAAATTAAGATTTTTAGCCGCCTTAAGCATAGTCTTTTTCTCCAGCGTTTTCATCGCCATAACTTAAATGGTTTGCGCAGATGGGTACTTTTGGCTGGCATACCAGTTTCTCTCCTCGTCGGTATTTATACAGGAGTCCTTTTGGGAGCATTAGTGGCCCGTCCTTTCTGGAACAATCCTATGCTGCCTATGCTTTTTTTAGTCTCCGCCCTAAAGACCGGAACGGCTTCTATTTGTTTTATTGGCTGTTTTATTAAGGGTTTTGGAGGAATGAGTCAGGAAGAAGTGGAAACCAACAAATTTATGGTGCACTCCATAGATTTTGTGCTGATGATCCTTTCCCTCATCGCGGTGATGCTCTTCATATTTGGGCTCTACTCTTCACCCCGAAGTTCGGTGGAAGCAGTTAAACTTATTATGGGTGGCGAGTTCACTTTTCTTTTCTGGGGCTTGGTAGTTGGTTTGGGAATCTTATTTCCTCTTTCTTTAGAGATCTACGAATTAGTCCCCCACTTTATAAAAGGTTTGCATCTACGGGAACATAACCCATGGGTTTCCGGAGCAGTAGCCACCTCGGTACTCGTGGGTGGCTTCCTCCTCCGGTATGTAGTGGTCTATGCTGGGCAGATGGCCCAAATTGTTCTTTCTTAAATTCCGGGCACACACCCGGGAGCCCGGACCATTAAAACGGGGACACAAGAAGATCTCAGGATCCGGTCAGCGACACTTCCCCACACCCAACGGCTTACGCCAGATCTCCCGTGCGTAGCAATGACTATTAAATCAATCTGATTTTTATCCACAAATTCAGCTAAGCTTTCCGCTACACTGCTATGAACCATTACTTGGTAATTAATTTTCACGTTTTCATAATTTAATTCCCGCGCAATTTTTTTCAGATATTCTTCGGCAGCTGTTTTATAAGCAGCTTCGATTTTTTTAATTTGTTCTTCTTCAATAACTTTCTTAACCTTCCCTTCTTCAAAAATATAATCTGTAAAAGGCGGTTTTTGATAAGGTTCAATCACTTGCACCAGATAAATTTCTTTGGTTACTCCATTAGCCGCCATAGCTTGAATATGAGGGATAACACATTCCGCCAATTTTGACCCATCTAATGGAACCAAGATTTTCTCATACATCCCTTTCTCCTTTCCTTTATTCCACTCGGTTCCTAAATTAAATTCCGGGCACACACCCGGGAGCCCGGACCATTAAAACAGGAACACAAGAAGATCTCAGGATCCGGTCAGCGATACTGCCCCACACCCAACGACTTACTCCCGATCTCCCGTGAGTGGCAATGACAATCAAATCGACCTGCTTATTGGCCACAAATTCTGCCAGAGTATCAGCTACGTTACCGAAGAGCACTTCATAGCTAACTTTTATACCGTTAAATTTCAATTGGCTAGCTAAATTCTTTAGATATTCTTCAGCCGCTGCTTTATGAGCAGCTTCCATCTTTTTAATTTGGGATTCCTCGATGACAAAATCTCCTCGCGGGTAAAAAGGTTCAACAACTCTAACCAAGACTATCTCATTCACTTCGCTTCCCTGGGCCAAAGTCTGTACATGGGGAAGGACACACTCGGCTAACTTGGAGCCATCTAAAGGAACCATAATTTTCTTGTACATTTCTTTCTCCTTTCTTTTTTTAATCACCCTTCTTCTCGGGGCAGTTCAAACAATATTCTGCAAATTAATAAGGGCAGCATATTTCGGATCTACCTGAATACTTTCTACTCTGTTCCTAAGAACACCGATGCCCTCTATTTCTGCTTCAATTATATCTCCCGGCTCAATAGGTCCTGCTGGGGGAGTGGCCGTAGTAATTACATCTCCTGGTTCCAAAGTCCAAAAATTGCTCACAAACTCAATGATATCGCCAAATCCTAATCTCATGTTAGAAGTATTGGAAGCACATTCCACTTTTCCGTTACGTCTCCTTATGGTCTGGAGATTATAAAGATTAGGAGGCATTTCTTCAGGAGTCGCGATCCAGGGACCCATAGGGGCAAAAGTATCCATATTTTTTCCCCAAGGTTGAAATTCCCTGTTGGTAGCTTCCAGAGATCGGGCCGTAATGTCGTTGAGAATAGTATATCCGAATATTACCTCGGAAACCTTTTCTTTAGGCACCATGCGGCATCGTTTGGAAATTATACAGGAGAATTCCCACTCGTGATAAAAAATTCCATATCCCTGGGGGATATAAATAGTTTCCTCGTGGCCAATCACCGCGGATGGGGACTTAAGGAAAACCAAAGGGACTGGAGAATAAGATATACCGATGAGTTTACGGTAATCCTCATAATTAACCCCTGTACAGATAATTTTGGGTGGGCGATGAGAAGCGCGAAAGGTGATTTGAGAAGTAGGATAAGCGCACCCTGGAACCAGAAAGTTTTTTTGGCGCATAAAATCGATAGCTTTATTAGCAGCGGGCAGAGAGACCTCGCTCTTTTCAATTAAAGCCAACATATCATTAGGAATCTCGGTTCTCGCTTTTTTCTCGGCTTCTTTATAGCCCTCTTCAGCCAGAAAAGCACAATAAGCGGCAAAAAGATCAATAGCCCAATCTCCTTCAAAGGCCCCTAAAATTTTTCTGCCCCCGACTTCAAAAGTTCCCAGCTTCATTTATATCCTTCATCAAAATTTCGTTGATCTTTTCCATAATTTCAGCAGATTTTTGTTTTATCTTAGTATATAAGGATAAAAAGTTGTCGTCAACAAAGAAGGAAGTTGGCCCTCTTTAAAAAAGAGGGAAAATTTAGTCAATAAATGTACTGCGTACAGCATAAATAAGTATACGAAGACGTAGGGCAACCCTTTGGGGGTTGCCTGTTTAGGCAAGGGATAAACCCTTGCCCTACGTCAATTATAATTGATAGACAATCAGGATGGGAAGCCTTCCCTCCCTTTAAATTAAGGAGAGGGAAGGGGTAATTTTAGGGTATATTAATCAGGATTGACGACCAAGACAAAAGCGTGGAAAGGGTTCCCAGCTTGGCAATCGGAAAGGCCAAAGTAAATCACATAATCGCCGACATTAATATCATTAAATTGTTTTAGAACAAGGTTACCATTATTATCTACTAAAATAGTTGCTCCAAACTCAACTTTAACTTTCTCTGCGACATCATTTTGCAAGCTTACGGTCAGAATTCGTTTCGTTGAGTCTATATCGGTAACTTCTCCTTCATGTTTTTCCGGTTCTACTTTGACGAAAGCCGCCGTCAAAAATGGAGATGTCCATGGCCATTTGATAAAAATTCTCACCTGTCGTCCTTCGCAAATAAGACTCAGAGGAACGGCCCCATCTCCTTCAAGATAAATGGGCGTGCCCATGGGGATTAAGATTTCCAGGGTAGATCCATTTTGGTCAACCGTAACCAGTTTTCCTCCATTATAGTCGCTGGCCTCAGTTATTACTCCTTCTATTACGCGCTCGCAAAAAAGAATTGCCGCAGCCTTGAGAACACCAGACTGGGTATCGAGTTTTCCAAAGACTCTTGCCTTCATGCCCGCTTCAATAAATTCTACAACTACCTTGGTATCGCAGCCGATTAAAATGAAGGTATTATTTGGATCCACTTTTACATTAACAGATCCCACAATTTCTTGCCCAGAGGCGGGGGTAAATGGGAAAATATAGGTTGAATCATCTACGGCTCCTGCAACTATTCCTGAAATATCCAAAAGGTCTCCAATTACTACCAGGGATGCAACTAACGCCCCAGTACTATCAAATTTGCCTCTTACCTTAACTTTATCTCCCACCTCCAAATTATTTGGTTCCACAAAATCGCCATTTTCATCAAAAACTCTTGTGTCTCCGTTGATAGCCACTTTAATCGAGCCTCGGTCATTTGGCAATTGCAGATAGAAACCAGTCACCTGATCATTTGCCATGATTAGGCTTTCAATCGTTCCATTGAGAATTTTTGGGCATTTGCCAATAGGCATTCCTTCTTTGATGTCAACGAAGACCACTGGCCTAAAGATACATTTTCCAGATTTTCCTGCCTTATGTAAATTTATAGATTTATTGGCATCGATATCCAAGCGAATAGAAATTGTTCCACCCGCACTTACCATAAAAGGCTCCCGCGGGTTGAGGTCAATCTTGCCACTGGGTAATTTGATTTCAAGATTACTGCAAGGGGCGCCTAATTTGGGTTCCACCTCCACATCTTTAATGGCCAGCCTAATCTTAGCATAGAGGCCAGCCGGAACATTCTTTTTCATAGTCAACAAATAATCTTCATCTCGGTATTCGAGAAGATCTAACCTAAGCCCTGATGGGTTGCTATAAATCACCACTGGCGGTGCGCTATGGGCGACGGGAATTAAAGATACTTCTGTGATAGTTATCCAAATACGTTCATAATCATCTGTAGGAGCATCAGTTAATAAAAAAGCTACGGTCCCAGTTCCAGAACTTGAGGTGCCCTCTGAAGAGGAAAGCCCTGAGGATCCGCCTCCTCCACCGCAGCTTATCAATGAAACTACCAACCCAGCAAGTATTAAGATCCCGAACAATATTCCCAAACTAAATTTCTTTTTCATGTTATTACCTCCATTTATTATTTGAGTTTCTTTGTTTCAGCTTATTTTTCCAAAATAAAAACAACTTGAGCCAACATTACTTTGTTCACGACTTTCCCTTTCAACCGTATTTTTATTCCCTTGCGCAAGTCTCTCCTTTCGCCATTCATAAATCTCGTGTTTTCTTGAATTTTTACCCTGAGGAGGCCGATAGAAAGTTCATCCTCAGAATTAAGGTCCGTAATAATAGCTTCAACATCAGCCCTCTCCGCATTGTTAATTTTGTTCTCCTCCGTCAATCTGAGCATAGATGCGGAAACATAATTTTGGGAAACTCTTCCCCGCACATGGATTTGTTGACCTGGGTTCATTTCCCCTTCGGTGAAATTAACCAATTGGGCTTGGCTATAAGAAATTTGCAAATCATTTATAGTGAAAGTCTTGTTGGCCAAGTTCAAATTCTGGATAAGACCTTTTACCTCAATTTCTCTTCCTGGGTCGAAAGAATTTGCAATTCTTTTTATGTATGTAGCCCGAATTCTTCCTTCATCGTCCACTAAACCGCTGACTTCTAAAAGATTGTCTTCCCTTATGGATTCCATAGAACCGGAACTAAAGATTGTGTCAGCATTAGCCATGACTGTTTGCCCGAGGATTCTGAATATCTTTATTTTTGGGGTAACATCATAAACAGCAGTAACCGGGCCAATCACATTAGGTGAATATATTACTCTTTTGGCAATTCCAGATGAGGTCTCCCCATCTCCTGTTCCTTCAACCAAAACAACCTGTCCAACACCTAAGTTTTCTCTAATCGCTTCGTCGCCCACTCCTTCTTCTTGTCCGCTAATATATAAAATAGCCTCGGCAGTATCAAAAGTAACTTCATTGACCACGATACTGCCGAAAGCTGTTATAGCGCCGCTGCTTATATAACCAGTTCCGCCAATACCTCCCCCTGCCACTAAATCCGTACTATCGCTCCCACAGGAGATGAAGAGACAGAAAGAACTTAAGATTATTAAAATTAGGCGACATGCCAGCCAGATTCTTTTCATCTTTTTTCCTCCTCTGAGCAGGGTTCTTCAAAGTAGTAAATGCCTAATCCGGCGCGGTGGCGGCCAGTCCCTTTGATTTCCGGGTTGGTATCGCGATCGTGTTGGGCCAGCCACTTGTCCAATTTTTCCAATAAACTTTGGGCTTTTTCCGCAGCCATCTGCCGAAACCGCGGGAGGATCTCCTGAGGAAGATTGTCATAGGCGACTTTTCTCTGGAAAAAGGGCTCAGAAAGGTCTGTTTGTAAATTATGATCAATGGTGGAAATGAGAAAAGCCACATCTGTTCCCAAGATATGAATTTTGTCTTTCTCGCTCCTTTTCGGAATATAAGCGCGGGCAAGCAGACGGACTCTCCCATCATCAAGTTCTTCTATGGCGCCTACGCGCAAAAGTTCATCTTTAATAGCCCGCGCAGGTATGTCTCCGCTGAATCTCCGCACTAACTCGGTAAAAGAAGCTTCCTCCCCAGCCATGGGCAAAGCTTTGGGCTGGCCATCTGGCTCCAAAAACTCTGCTTCTCTTTGCCAGGCGGTAATAACCCGGGCTGCCCGATTATACCTCTCTGCACTGGCTTGGTCTTCCGGATGTTTTAATTCACTTATTCTTTTTACTTCTTTCCTGGTAAGCCCCGTTAGGATGGAAACTCGAGAAGTTGTCTGTTTCCGGCCCGGGATAGCAAATTCGCGGGTGGCCACATCAATATAGGCCCATTTAGCTAAGTCAGCGAAAGTATTATAAGAAATGCCATGGCGCAAGAGAATGCGCACAAGGGGTTTGAGTATTCTTAAAACGGCCGCCGATAAAGCTTTTGTCTCTGTTCCATTCATAATTTGGGATTTTATTCCCAAATTTTTATTTTGTCAAGAGAAAAATTATACGGACCTTTGAAACAATCTTCTCAAATAATTATGTCGACTCTTCTTTATGAGTTGCTTCAATTGAGGTAAGGGACAAAGCCTTACTCCTACATTGAATTAGGGATATTTTTTGTAGGGTAAGCCCTTGTGGCTTACCGTACACCCCCGGGTTGGTCTCTTATCAGAGGTCTTCCCGTAATGGTATGGAGTTTAAACCTTCCTTTTTAAAAAAATCAATTTAATATCTCTGAAAAAATCCCTCGGGATGCAATTCCGTCATTCCTGCAAAGGCAGGAATCCAGTTTTTTCAAGGGATTTCTAGACTCCCGCTTTTGCAGGAATAGCAGAAAATTCGGTATCTCAGAGATCTCAATTAAGAGGATAAAAAAATTTATTCTATGCAGATAATTCCTTTAATTTTTTAGATTTTTTTGATATTTTATTAAAAGTAGTTTTAAATGGAGGATAAAATGAACGTAATAAAAATCATGCCTTGTTTAGATATGAAAGATGGGCGGGTGACCAAAGGGGTGCATTTTGTAAATTTAAGAGATGCAGGTGATCCTGTAGTTCATGCCCATTTTTATCAGGAAGAGGGAGCTGACGAATTAGCTATGCTCGACATAGCGGCCACTTTGGAAAATCGCTCAACGCGGCTGGAATGGGTACGGCAAGTTTCCGGGGTGATTAATATTCCCCTTACAGTAGGTGGCGGGATCAATAGCTTGGAAGATATAGAATTAGTTTTAAAAGCCGGGGCCAGCAAAGTCTCCATGAACAGCGCCGCCGTAAAAAACCCGGAATTAGTCCGCCAAGCCGCTCGAGAATTTGGCTCGGCTAAAATAACTATCGCCATTGATGCTCGCCGGAACAAAGAAATGCCTTCTGGTTTTGAATTGGTTATTGCCGGCGGGACTAAGCCGGTTGGTAAAGATGCTATAGACTGGGCCAAACAATGTGTGAATTTAGGGGCAGGCACAATTCTACCTACCAGTATGGACGGAGACGGAACTTTAAGCGGCTATGACTTGGAATTTACCAAAGCCATCTCTGCCGTTGTAAACGTTCCAGTAGTCGCTTCTGGGGGGGCAGGGAAGTTAGAGCATTTTTATGAAGCAGTGGTTAAAGGGGGAGCGCAAATATTATTGGCCGCCTCTGTTTTCCACTTCCGCACCATCAGAATAAAGGAAGTGAAAGAATTCCTCCGTGCTAAGGGTTTGCCGGTAATCTTATAAAAACACTTCTTTATCTTACCGCATATCTTTCAACAAAATCTTGGTTGATGAATACCCCTAATCCAGGACTGTCCGGAATAACTACTCTCCCATCTTCGGCCATTATAGGATTCTCTACTAAATCATCATGGAGTGGGTTCGGCAAACAAGAATACTCCACGATAAAAGCATTTGGAGATACCGCACACAAGTGCAAACCCGCGGCGAACATAACCGCCCCTCCCCACAAATGAGGAGCCAAGCCAATTTGAAAAGCTTCCGCCAGGGCTGCTATACGCATTCCTTCTGTGATTCCTCCACATATGGCCAAATCTGGTTGAAAAATGTCCACTGCTTTCAGAAGCGCTAAGTCCCGAAAATCAAAACGAGTAAATTCACTCTCGCCAGCGGCAATAGGAATATCCGTGGCTGCTCTTACCTCCGCGCAACCTTCTTTATTATCTGCCGTTACTGGCTCTTCAAACCAAGACAGGTGATAACTGGCTACTTCTTTACAAAACCTCTTAGCTTCGGCGACGCTGAAAGTGCCGTGGGCATCAACCATTATGGAAATATCTTCTCCCAAAGCTTTCCGGGCCGCCCTTACTCGCCGCACAGAGGTGGCTACGTCTCCATCCATCACCCCCACCCGCATCTTAACCGCTTTAAAACCGCCTTTTTGAATATACCCCAGAAGCTCATCACCGATTTTTTCTTCATTGGCCCACCCGCCAGAAGCGTAAGCTGGAAGATTATCCCGACACTTGCCTCCCAAGAGTTGGTGCACAGGGCAATTTAAAGCTTGCCCCAAAATATCCCAAAGGGCCATATCAATGCCACTTAGGCCTGATATGGTGATTCCACGACGGCTAAGAATAGGGAAGACTCTCCCTCTGGCTAAGGCATAATGCGCCCGCGAGCCATTATACATTATTTCCCACAGGCGGGCTATGTTCCGGGGATCTTGACCAATTAGCAAAGGAGCAAGTTCTTTTTCTATTACGGTTACTAAAGTGCTCTGATCTCCAAGGCTGCCCACGCTTGCCTTAGCTTCTCCGTAGCCAATTAATCCTTCATCCGTCTCTACTTTAACCAAAGTGGTATTGAAAGAAATATTTCTTCCAAAGTCACTAACGGAAGCTTTATCTTCTGGAATAGGTACTTTGAGCCAATAGGCTTTAACCGACGTAATCTTCATCTTCCCATACCTCCTTCAATAGCAAAAACGCGTGCAGCATTTTCTCCTAAAATCATTTTCTTCTCTTCATCCTTGAAAGGTAAATTCTTTATTTTTTCTAACGCCGGCAGCGGGTCAAACCACGGCCAGTCTGAGCCGAAAAGAACTCGAGAAACCCCAATCTCCCTGATGAATTCAACTATTTCCTCATCGGTAAAAAATTTTTTATCGCTTTCTAAGCCAGTAATGACTGCGGAAGTATCCAGATATATATTGGCGAATTTTTTAGCCACTTCTAATGATTCGACAAAGAAACCTTTACCCAAATGAGCCAAGATAATCTTTAACTCAGGAAACTCCTTCGCTAATTCTTGAAAATTAGCCGGCCGGGAATAATCAAATTCTTTATACCCAGCGATATCCGCTGTACCAGCGTGGAATAAAATGGGCAGATTCATTTTCTCAGCTTGCGCATAAGCGGGCCAAAATCTGCGGTCCTGAGGGTAAAACCTATTAGCCACGGGGTGCAGTTTTAGTCCCTTTGTTCCTTGCTGGACCATTTTTTCGATTTCTGCTTCCATTTCTTCAACCTTCTGCAAAAGATCAATACTGATCAAGGCAATTAAACCACGATTTTCTTTAGCCACCTGGCATGTCCAAAGATTACGCCTTTGCATCCTGCCGATTATTTCCTCATCTATCTTCTTCTCGGCAGCGTCCCTTTCTTCAGGGCTAAGGGAGACAGGCAATCTTTTTAAGGCCGCTTGTTTCATATCATAAGTAGGAGTCATATTCGCTTGAACAGCATGGGTAATTCCCCCTTTCGCCATTACCTCTAAAAGTTCAGGGATGGTTCCCGAGCATCCCGAACGACCTGCTCCTTGAAGGGCTTGTTCACCTATGGCTGCCGTAGGGTAAGTATGGACATGAGCATCTATAATAGTAAAAGAATTCATCTGCGCTCCTTTTTTTCTTCCGGATCAAAACGGTTTCTTAACTCTTTATACAAAACCTTGCCTAACTGGTTTTTAGGTAGTTCCTCAACAAAAGCCACTTGTCGCGGCCGTTTATAGCTGGCCAACCTTTCCTTACAGAAATTAATGATTTCTTCCTCGCTTACTTGTGCTCCAGCCCTTAAAACCACCACCGCCATAACCCGCTCTCCCCATTCTTTATCCTTTATGCCGATTACGGCAGCTTCTTGGACTGCCGGGTGCAGAAGGAGGACCCTCTCCACTTCTGCTGGATAAATATTTTCTCCGCCGCTGATAATTAAATCGGCACGGCGGACAGCCAAATATTGGTAGCCTTCTTCATCAACGCGCGCCAGGTCGCCTGTATAAAGCCATCCATCCCGCAAGGATTTAGCTGTTGCTTCTGGATTTTTATAATATTCTTTCATCACTGCTGGACCTTTGACGATAATTTCTCCTACTTCATCGCCTTTTATATCTTCTCCTTTTTCATTTACAACTCGAACCATCTGGCTGAAATGGGCGCGGCCGACTGAACCGGGTTTGCGTAGAGCATCCCGATGAGGCAAAAAAGTAGTTAAAGGACCACCTTCGGTCAAACCCATCAAATCATCGAGAGTAGCCTGCGGAAAAGATTTCATTATTCTTTTTTTCAATTCCGGAGTGGTAACCGCGCCTCCAGTGAAGAGCAGCCGCACAGAAGAAAGATCATAGGAGGAAAATTGAGGATGGTCCAGCATCCGCTGAAACATGGTGGGGACAGCAAAGAAAGCAGTTATTTTCTCCCGGACGATGATCTCAAAAAAATCTGGTAAAGAAAAAGAAGAAAGGATGACCACCGTCCCCCCTATAAAAATAGTCGAAAGGAGCATCGTATGACCAGCAGCTATATGGAAAAGCGGCGTAGTAATAGCAAAGATATCTGAATGCCGCAATCCTGTATCTACTAACATATTTAAACTGTTCCAGATGCGGCTTTTATGAGTATGCACTACCCCTTTAGGAAAACCCGTAGTCCCCGAAGTATACATTATGGAGTGTTCATCATCTTCTTTCACTTCGCTGGCTGGTTCTTCGGGATTAGAATTAGCTAAAACACTTTCATATTCTGAATTCCCGCCAACTTCCATGGATATCTTTATTTTAGGTAATTGGGGGAGTAGTTTTTGCGCTGTTTGTTTAAATTCTGAGCCGAAAAAAAGAAAAGAGGAATCGGAATTATCTATCACGTACTTGAGCTCTTCTCCTTTAAGTCGAAAATTCAAGGGAACGGAAAGGGCGCCTATTTTACTCAAAGCAAAAGATATTTCAACAAATTCACTACAATTGGGCAGAAGATAAGCTACTTTATCCCCCTTCTTTACGCCCATCTGCAAAAGGGCATTGGCTAAGCGGTTTACCCTTCCATTAAAAATCTTATAAGAGTACCGCTTCTCCCCAAAGATCACCGCCGTTTTATGGGGATATTCATGGACATTCCGCAAAAGAAAATAAGGCACATTAATATTCATCTTTTTTCTCACCGCGGAGAACGCAAAAAGCGCCGTGGAAAAAATAACAATTTTTTAAATTATGAATATAAAATTTATTTTTCTTCTTTTAGATATATTCTTGGCCTGCTCCGTGATCTCGGCGGTTAATAAAATTAACAAATAGCCACGGGTCTTACCGGAGAAGCGGTGCCCCCTATGATACGTAAAGGTAAAGCAATGAACAAAAACTCATAAACTTTATCCAAGGCCAACTCTTCAAGATTAAGCATCTCTAAGATCTGTATTCCCTTTTGGGTTAATAAAAAAACATGGACGGGAAGATCGTGGGCTGGTGTTTTCTCATAGGCAGTAGTATCTGATCCGGTGAAGGCCATGCCGAACTTGGCCAGCCATTTAGCACCTTCCAAAGAAACCCCAGGGGCTCCCGTCTCATTTGCTACAAATTTTTTCGGATCAGACCAATATTGGGCCCATCCGGTACGGATGAGGATAGCATCACCTTTTTTAAAAGAGATTCCCTCTTTTTTGGCCGTTAACTCCAATTCTTTTGGACCAATAGGGAAAGCTGCCGGAAGGACTTTCTTTTTTAATGCCCCAGGCACATCCAAAAGGACCCCCCGGCGAATGACCGGAGGTGTAGCATCAATGCCAATCCTTTTTAGGCCGCCTGTATAACTTTGAAGTTTTTCCGCCTCCTGCCCACCAAAAAGTTTTCCTTTCCAAGAAACATGGCCCAAAGAATCAAGGTGGGTTCCGGTATGGCTTCCGGTAGCAAAAAGGTCATTGGCCGTACTTACTTGGTTAGGGTACATAACATCTCCGTGCTTTTTGGTCAAAGAAAAGGCGAAAGGTGGATGATTGGGATGGTGGGGCATTCCGGGAAAATAGGGTTGCCCTAAATCATAAACTTTACCCTGATTAATTAATTTTTTTATCTCTTCGGCTTGCATATGCTTCCTCCTCGGTAGCGCCTCACTTCATCCCTTCCCTTGGAGACTGTGTCATAATTAATAAATAGCTAATTTTTGGTGAAGAGGCCGGAGGCAGGCCAGAGGCAGGCATTCATTCAGAATCATGAGGCAATGGCTCTTTCATAGGTCCGGGCGGATTTAGAAGTTTAATCATCTTGTTCAGTTTAACTATCCGCCCGCCCTTTGCGGAAAATCGTTGGTCGATTTTGAACATCTTCATCTCCCGCCGATGCTTCTTCATTCATGCCTGCCTCATGCCTGCCTCTGGCCTGCCTCTGGCCTGCCTCCGGGCCCTTTCTTGCTATTGCGAAACAGTCTCTCGTGGCGAAGAAATGGTGAGGGGTAACCATTTTTTTATCTATTTTTTTTCTCTTTTAAGAAATGATTGGCAATAATAAGTTGCTGAATCTCTGATGTCCCTTCATAAATTCGCGGGGCACGTACTTCCCGATAGAGACGTTCTAAAGGAAAATCATCTACTAATACGCCATAGCCACCGTGTATTTGCACGGCCTGATCTACCACTCGCTGAGCCATCTCGGTAGCGTAATATTTAGCCATGGAAGATTTGAAGGTTACATCCGGCTGATTATTATCTTTGGCCAAGGCCGCTTGATAA
>Ga0129301_1000507_pt1 | contig 21368 bp, 20 predicted proteins | sample ConPoolayeHmetaG_FD_94489 | JGI IMG/M metagenome (GOLD analysis project Ga0129301, IMG submission 94489) | Hot spring microbial mat communities from California, USA to study Microbial Dark Matter (Phase II) - Cone Pool mat layer H metaG ...
ATATTCACGCTTGCGACAGACTGCAAACCTCGCCACCCAGGCTGGCTATTAACCTCAATAACTAATGGTCCTCTCGAACTTTCTAATATGTCCACGCCAGCTATCTTGCATTCTATAAGCCTTGCCGATTTGACAGCCATATCCTCCAACGCCTTATCAAGCTTTAACGGTTCGGGACGGGCTCCTAGGCTATAGTTGGTTTTCCAGCTGTGTGCAATGCGTTTCATGGCTGCAACAACACGGTCGCCGACCACAAATGCGCGAATGTCAAAGAAGCCATGATGCACATATTCTTGAAGGTAAATGACGCCGTGATGGAAGGCTATTGCTCTGAAAACGGTGGAAGCAACTTCTGCATCATTAACCCTTGTTGAGCCTATTCCTCGAGAGCCGAAAATTGGCTTAACAACAACATCTCCACCCAATTCACTGAAAGCCTTAATGGCTTCATTAACATTTTCCGTCACTGCAGTTCGGGGCACGGATATACCGTTCTCCTCCAAAATTGCTAGAATATCATACTTGTCAACGCAATGTTCAATAGCCTCAGGCGGATTTACGACGTAAAATCCCAGGCGCTGAAGCCTATAAAGCATGTCCATTCTAAACACGATTTCTTCAAGAGACCCACGTCCAATCGGACGAATAATTAAGGCATTTAAATCATCTAATACACTTGTGGCGCCAACGTTTAGATATGGCTTGTAACCCACACGCGCAATCAAACGTGGAAAGCTAAAGCAAACATGCGGAACTTCTCGCCTGTTCATGGCTTCTCTAAGCTGGGTTGAACCCCAAGAATCCCGATTTCTCGTCACAATTCCAACTTTCAAAAGCAAACCTTCTGCATCGCATATTCTGAGAAAAGATGCTACTGGATTATATTCTTAAAGTTATCGCGTCTACGCAAACGCTAAAACTTGTGAATGAAGGGGACAAGCTGAGACGCATCCTCAAATTTCTCAGAAAGCCCAACCTCCAAGTACGCCCCAAAAGCGTTAAAGTACGGTGTTCCCTTCCGCGAAAACAGTGTTAAGATTTTGCCATTGTGGTTGATTTTGAAGCCTTCCGCAGTGGGTTCATGTCCCCTAATTATAATCTTAACATCTAGTCGTTTCAAGATTTCAGCCGTCAATTTTTCGCCGAAGAGCTTTCCTGCACCTCGCGGAGACGCAAATGCCTCTTTCACCGTATCGTCTGGGTCGCTCCACAAAATTTCCTCCAAGAATCTTTGCTTCGGATGCGTGATATGTGCGTATGCTAAATCTTCCTTTGATTTTGTTTCGCACGGCACGCCTCCATGAACTATTAAAGAGCGTTCTTCGACCAGAACTGCGTTGTAGAGGCAGTTGAAGAGCTCGCGAACCTTCTCGTATGCTTCGTTCCATTTTTCACCGAATTTTGCTTGGAACTCGTAGGGCAAATCGTGGGGTGAAGCCATAAGGTCTTCTGGTCCTTCATGATTTCCACGCATCAAAACAACCTGCGTTGGGAAGAGCAGTTTCAGCTTTAGGACTGCGTAGTAGATTTCTTTTGAGTATTCGCCTCTGTCGCCGTAGTCGCCGAGAAATATTAGAACCGTGTTGCTGTTTTGGCGCAGTTTTTGTAGGAAGCTGCTTTTTGTGTGAATGTCGATGAGGCTTTCGAGGTCGCCATGTAAATCGCCAATAACTAATGCTTCGCCTTTTGGCTTAAGCTCGACAAGTCTCCCAGTGATTTTTAGGTTTCCGATTTTGCCATCTTCGCTGCATATTGAACGTGTAGCCTCTTCAACCAGAATGACAAATTCGTCTGAATCAGCGTCTAGAGCCTCTTTGACTATTTGGGAGAAGTTAATCTGCAATGCTACGCCTCATCATTTAATGATGACTTTTTTGTCCATAAAGCTGAAGATGTTCTTTTCTATCTGGCTCTTGTGATTCTGAATCCTTTCTAACGTTTCATTATAGGTTCTTTCTGTCATGTTTATTTCTAATTCGATGCTGTCCTTTTTTCTTTCCAACGTTTCAATTAACTCTTGAAGTTTTGCAAGGTCATCTCTCGTCTCTGCTGTTTCTGGGGATGTTGACAGTTGCTTTCTTCTTGCTGCGGCTTCGATGCATTTTTGCTGAAGATTATAGAGAGAGTTCTTGTTTGCCACATTGTCTATGGCTTGTTCTGCTTTCCGCATTTTATCAGACTTCAGCTTCAACTTTTCATCAGCCATCAGTCGACCCAGTTTTTGCAGAATCAGCCTTAATAGTGGATAGCCAATCTCCTCAGTTGCTAGAGCCTCAAATGGTTTCTCCAGATATTGCCCAAGTTTGCCGATTTCTTCCTGTGTTAAGCCGCTTCCTCCTCCGTGAAGGCTTAACGCCCGCAGTTTTTTGAAAGGTTTCTGGAGGTGTCGCAAGTTTTGTTTCACTTCGGTGCTTAAGGCTTTGATTTTCATGTTTTCTTGGGTTAATTCGCCTATGCTTCCTTTGTTCTTTAAATCCGCCATTTTCTGCTGTGTTTCGGCAATTTCCCTTTCAACAGAATCCCGCATTCTCTCAGCCTTGCCCATTTCCTCTTTCAAATCTGCCAGTTTACCTTCAAGCACTTGAAGAGCGTCTATGAGTTGAAAGGTTTCTTCCAACGTTTTTGTTTTAACATACTCTTTTGTCAGGAAATTGGTCATTTCTTTGAGCTGTTCCTTCGCTTTTTCAAAGACTATTAGGAATTTTCTTCTGTCAAGGATGAAGAATGGTGAGATTCGCGAGAACCAGTTTCGAATATCAACTTCCGTCACCAGAAATGCCTTTTGAAGTTCTTGCACAAACGCGTTAAAGCTGTCGTAGGTGACTTTTTCTGGAATCTTGATTTGTTTGGCTCTTTCGATAAACAGTCTTGCAAGCTTGTTTAGGGCTCGGGCTCGCCCATAAGTTTTCATGTTTCTTTTCTCAATCTCTTTTCCACTGTTGTCTAACAGCATCTTGCTTACGTCGGCAAAATTGTCAAGCGTCTTACGCATGTCATTGGTTAGCCTCTGTGCTCGTTCATGGACAGGGATAAAAATAGAACTAGTTTCCTCTTCAAGCCAACCTTTTACTTCTTTCGATGAAAATTTCAGAGTTTCAGACACCGTATTTCCCAGAAAAAGATATGTGCAAGCTATATTTATTTGTAAAGTTTTTTGGGAGCTACTCTTTTTTGAGTGGTTACTCTTAAATAGTAAACAGATTTAAAATGCAATAACATTTCGAGGTGAAAAATATGGATACTAAGCAGACAGCGTTCGTTGCTGTGATGAGCGCCTTAGGACTTCTTCTTTCAGCAATTTCGCTCAATGTGGCGCCTCTATTAAGAGGAGTCGGTCAAAGCGGAGCAGCCTTAGACTTATCTCACATTGCAACTTTTATAGCGGCTGTTTTCGGTGGACCATTTGTTGGGGCGGTTGTTGGATTCCTTAGTGGAATCTATGCTGGTTACTATTTTGGTTATGTAATGGGCTCATTGGGAGTGCTCTCACTTATCGGAGTGCCTCTGGGAAAAGCCCTAACTGGTTTCACAGCAGGCTTTCTATACAAAAAACTAAAGATAAGCAATAATTTGCGCTCCTCAACTTTAACAATCCCAGTAATACTCTTGTCATATATCCCAGAATGCCTTTTCACAATTGCCTATTTCCTATACGTGGTCCCCTACGTCTACGGCGGCACATGGGAATTCATGATACCTATAGTCATCCCAAAAGCATGGATAGAAATAACCATAATGGGACTTTTGATGGGTGCGCTTGTGGGAAATGTGGGCTTCAAAGAATTTATCACAAGATTCTTTTACACTCCAAAACTGAAAAAAGTATATACGAAAAGATAAGCCAAATCACTGAAGACTTCGGAAGCCGAACGACTCTTCCAACGCTTTAATGTTTATTTCTCCCTTTGCAAATGTGTTTCCTGTTTTTGTATTGTTAATGACTATTACGGCTGGGGCGAAGAGGTTTGGGTCGATTTTGTAGAAGTCGTAGTTTGCTTCTTTGAAGATTTCTATAAAGGTTTTTCCATAACTCTTAGAAGCATTGGAAGGCGCTTTATCCACAATTGCTTTCAGCTCCTCTTCATTTTCATACTCAACTATGTAGTAGGCTACGCTGCCGTAGAGTATGGCATCATTTGTTCTTGCCATTGCCTCCGTAAATTTTGGATGAATGGGCGGAATTGGAGCGCATCCCCAAGCATATTCGATAACGTTCGGATTCAGCCCCACCCTGTCAAGTTTGTGAATGCCAGTTTCAACTATTCTTCCAGAAACCTGAGTGGCGCCGACTATGCTGGCTGTAGGCGTCAGAATTACCGCTAAATCTTCTGGTTTAACATGGCAGTCTTTTACAAAACGCTCCATAAGCTTCTCAGGTGGAGGCTTGTCTGTTTCTAAAACAATAATTGCCTTGTCAAAATCGTCTTTGTAGCCGATTTTTTCGTAAATGTCCTTAGGCTTCAGCGCCAAAGCTCTCGCTGGTCCAGAGCCTATAGCAAAATAGTCGCCCTCTTTAATTTGCCATCCAGCATACTGTGAACCCAAAGTCGAGATAATCGGATGGTCTGAGTAAACGAATACTGATGGAAGCTCCAACTCGCCGTACTGTCTATAAGTGATTTCTACTTTTGCGCATCCGCCCATGCAAATCTCCGTAATAGCAGTCCCAGCCTCGAAACCGCCTTTAGCTTGGATTCCAGCATCTACAATGGTCGCTCCAGAGCTTGATTTTTCAATCTTAACTCTATAATAATCTGATTTCTCGCACAGTTTTTCGAATAGCTTCCATGCCAACTTGTTAACGCTCAAGGCTCTTTGCATAGTTCTTTCGTCCTAAAGGTATTTTTCATAACTTTGTAGGTGTGGATTTTTCTCTTTTGAAACAAAAAGTTTGCCTTCGCCATGCTCTGTCAAATCTCCAAGGAACAAGTATAATGGGCCTTCAACAGTTTCGCCCTCTTCCACTTTGACTTTGGGTCTTACGGTATCAATGGTGAATGTGGGTAGAACAGACTCTAAAAATCCTCCGACAACGATTTTTCCGCCAGTCATGCAAGCACCGATTCTCGATTCAGCGTCTTTCTGGACATAAACTGTGCCATCACACATGCGAAAACCCGCAAACTGTCCCGCACACCCGTAAATTTTGATTATACCACTTTTCATGTGAGCCCCAGCTTCACTTCCCACGTCGCCATAGACGATTATTCTGCCGCCTTGCATTCCGATGCTGCATCCACGGTAAGGAGCCGCCAAATAATCTCCAGCATTTCCATGAATCTCGATTGTTCCACCCTTCATCATCGACCCTGCCCACCCGCCAGCATTTCCATGCACAATTATTCGGCCGTCTTTCATTTCCTCGCCTAGGTGCATGCCGACATCGCCGTGGATTACAATTTCTCCGCCTTTCATTTCCATGCCAATTCTTCGAACCCTGCTCACATTGCCTTTTATAGTTATGATTGTGCGCGTGTCAGCGGTTTTATCCTCTTCAACCTTGAAAAGCTCTCCAAGCGTCTTCTGCCTATTCCCTTCCCAGACTAGCAGTTTTTCTATTTCTTGGCTTGTTCTGCCGCTGAAAACGCTGGGGTTTATGCATTCGGCAATTATCGGATGTTTAAACTCTCTTAACGGATACAGGGTTATCATCCTATACACTTGCCTTTACAGTTATTGGATTAGAAACCGCAAGATAGTCTTCGGTCACGGGATAGTTTTCGTATTCAACTGTCCAGTATTCCCTAAACCGTTTTTTCATGTCATCAGTTATATTTGCAGGTTCAGAATTCTGCACATCAAGCCAAATCGTAGCGCCCTCAACGTGCCGTAATACCTTGCCATCTTTGACAACAATCTTTCCGTCTTTAATGGTGTAGGCAGCCCGCTTGAACGCCCTTCTCACAGTCTTATACTTTCTTGAGGGGTCGGTTGTCTCTGGATTAATCTTGTATATGGCAACGTCTGCGTCTGCGCCAATGCCCAAATGCCCCTTATTCTTCAGTCCTAAAGCTTTTGCCTGTCCCGCCCTCGTCACAACGGCAATCTCGTAAAGGCTTAGCTCACGGTCTATCGACGGAAGAAGGCTTCTACTTCTTGCACGGGCGTTTATTCTATTAAGAGCTTTTTCTCTGGCTTTCCTGCTAATGAGCCAAGCGATAATCTTCGGATATGCAGTGAATGGTCCGCCGTTCGGGTGGTCGGTTGTCATGAAGATTTTCCACGGGTCCTTTATCAGCAATGCGAGCTCCAAGCCTATTGACCATTGGATTGCGTGGACGTAGCTTTTGCGACGATAGCGGAACGGCACGATGCCAGCGCTCGTTTCCGTTTCTACGTCATGGTTTACCCACTTGTTTCCGCTAAGCTCGTAAAGCGTATATTGAAATGGCCCATCCGCAGTCATTGTAGTCGTATCTGTGAATATGACCTGACCCATATCCAAGGTTACATGCGAATGTGCATTAACGTAATTTGCAATGTCTTCTGCGCCAGACTGCACTGTCCGCCAGTCGTCACCTTTAAAGGCGCTAAATTGACAGTGCGTAATGTGCATGACGGGCCTGTTTGCAGTTGCCAAGTCTTCGACGCATTTCATCGTTTCCAAAGCCGTAGCATAGTTTCCAGGCTTACCAAGATTATTAGTATGCAAATGAATGGTATGCGGCAAATTCAGAAGCCCATTCACCTTACACAATCCACGGATTATCTCGCGCGGCGTGGTGCAGAAACATGGAACTTGGTCGTCTAGACTGCTGACGTTATGCCCGAAACCCCACGCCTCAAGCCCACCTGGATTCACAATTTTTATAGCATATCCCTTTGTCGAGCCTATCATCCAAGCCACGTATCGGGCACATTCCTCAATCTTGCCCTCCTTCAAATATTCAAGCACGAACCACCAGTCGCCGAGAAGCGGATAACTTGCCTTATCCACCATCGGAGTATCGCTCAGTTCTTCATGCGTGTGCTTGGCTTCCAAAGGCGGCATAGAAGGATTCATAATCGTAGTATAACCCATCCGCGCATAGCGATAGCCAGTCGTAAAAGTGGAAGGAATAGAATAGCCAACGCCCGACCTGCTCACTGCTGTTTTGGGTTCAAAATCCTTAAAGTGGTCCTCAGGTCTTAAGAGCCTTCCAGTATTCACTTCAGCACCCGCGATATGGCAATGTATGTCAACTCCGCCAGGCATTATAATCATTTCAGAAGCGTCAATTTTCCTCGCTTTACGCTCGTTCACTTTCTCAACTATCTTGCCGTCTTTAACTGCGATGTCCATTCTCTCGCCATTAACGCCATTAATTGGGTCGTAAACAAAGCCGTTTCGTATTAGAAGCTCCATTATGACGCCTCCTCCAATTTCCGCTTCTTAATTCTTCTAACTTCAGAAAGAATCTTGCATAGTATCTTCTCGTCTGATAAAACTCCGCGTGGCGGCTCAACCACCTTTTTAAGTGGAAGAGGCACATGGTCCATGCGATAGGCTGTTCCTTCCGCTTCAATACCAACAAAAGCCGACGGAAAGACAATGTCAGCCGTTTGTGATGTTGCATTCATATGCGGGTCAATTACAATGAGCGGATTATGTACTAAATGCTCAACCGCTTTTCTTGGAAATGTTGCTACAGGGTCAGATGCAATGACTAATGCCGCGTCAGATTCCTTCCGCAATAAAACATCCATAACAGATGTTTCGCCGGGATTATAACGCGGATAGCCCAATGAGAAATCAACTGCATATGGATAGCCCGTCTGCCAAGTTGAAACCGTGTTCGCCCCAGTAACATTAAAGTGCCCACGCATAGGCATTATCGCAAACTTTGTACGCATATTCAAGTCACGGATTAAAGAAAGCGCAGCGTCTATGTTACGCAATTTGCCTCGACTCATCGTCAATCCAACGCCGAAGAATAGTATTCCAAAATCGCATCCAACCATCACGTCTGCAACTTCTTCCAAATACTCAACTGGAACACCAGCAACTTTGTCAACCTCAAGCTCCTGGTCGCGAATGAGAGCTCTAAGTGTTTGAAGAAGTTCATAATCCTTGTTAGGCTCAACCTGAACAAAATAATCAGCCACCTCGGCTGACCGTGTCTTTCTAACATCAATCACTATCAGCTTTCTCCCCTCTCTCGCAAGCGTAGGCGGAGGTTCTCTCCTAATCTGAGAAGGCGCTGATGGCTTTTCCTTCAAAAACACTCGTCTAATGGCGCTTTCAAGCTTCTTTCTAACCTGCGAAGCCTTAATTTTTGTCAGGTAGCCTTTCCACGCGCTTTTTTCAAATCTCCCATCAGAAAAGGCAGTATATCTTTCAACATGTCTTGGATGAGCACTCCATGGGTCGCTTCCCCAGTACATGACAAGATCTGCCCTGTGCCTAATCTGCCCAAGCGTACATGTCGGAATGCCAACATTCTGAATACTTAAAATGGATGGACCATGACAGACAACAGCCGTATTATCTATTACCCCTCCAACCTCTTCTGCCAATTCAACACCCACGCGAATAGCTTCGCAGCTGGTTGAACTCCAACCATACAGTATAGGATAATTGGCTTCAGCGAGAATCTCGGCAGCCTTCTTAACAGCCTCACTCATCGAAGTCTTCACGAGCTTTCCATCTTTTCTTATGAGCGGCTTCAAAAGTCTATGCTCGCCATTGTAGCCCAAGAATTTTGCTTCACACATGGCGCAACCATTTTTAACCTTAACAGTCTTGCCATCTTCAACGGTTAATTCTATATCGTCGCATAGGCTTCCGCAGACAGGGCAAGTTACAGCTTTAACAACTGGCATAGTGTCACTCCTTTCCAAACTGGCTCTTAAGAAGCTCCTTCAGACTTAGAAGAGGCTTATCTGGCGCAGGTTCGACTTCAGCAGGGATTCCCTTAAAAGAAGGCATGCCAATACCATGCGTTTCAGGGTCAACAACAACATTTGCCCAAGGACCATAAGGAATATAAATCATGCCAGAATGCGGACCTCTAACAGATTTTAATGCCTTAACAATTACAGAGCCATACTTTGTAGACACTTTTATGTTGGTTTTTTCCTTGATTCCAAGTCTCTTCAAATCTTCAGGGTCAACATAGCAAACTGAAACGCTTTCAAAATAATCTGTAGTGGCTTTTCCCCGCTCTTTTCCAACGCCTTGCTCTATTGTGCGTCCAGTGAGCAAAGTTACCTGCAATTTAGGCACACCATCACTTTTTTTACTTGGCCATGTAGGTTAGCGAAGCCTTTTTTGGCTTAAACTTGGCATACGCCAGAAATTTAACATAACACCTTTTGACCTAATTAACCTTTGTTTTATGTAAGCGAAATGGAAATCTTTTTAAATCAAAGAGTTATCGCTCAAACTTCCTAAACGAACCTTGGTTGAAAACTATGAGCGAAAAAACGATTATCGCAGTTGAAAATCTAGTAAAACACTATGGTGAAGTTAGGGCAGTTGACGGAGTTTCTTTTAGCGTCAAGGAAGGTGAAACCTTTGGACTTTTAGGTCCAAACGGGGCTGGAAAAACCACGTTGATGGAGATACTCTGCGGTTTGCGAAGATTTGACCGTTGGAAAGTTATGATTCACGGTTTTGATTTGGTTAAGGACTCCTTGAAAGTTCGTGCTTCAATTGGATTCTGCCCTCAAGAAACTTTGCTATATGACTTGTTAAGTGTGCGAGAGAATCTTGCTTTTTCTGCAGCACTATATTCGTTGAGTTCAAAAAAGTTTAAGGAGCGAGTTGAATTCTCCTCCAAAGTGTTAGGTGTAGGTGAGTTTCTTAAAAGAAGAGTTCAGCAACTATCAGGCGGTATGAAAAGGCGTGCGAATCTTGCAGCGTCAATAATTCATGACCCGCCCATCGTGATTTTGGATGAGCCCACCGTTGGCTTCGATCCTACAATCAAACGAGAGTTTTGGGAGTTAATCAAAAATCTGAAAGGTTATGGAAAAACCGTTCTTCTTTCTACTCACGACATGTACGAGGCAGATGAAATCTGCGACAGAGTTGCAATAATGGAGAAAGGAAAAATCGCTGCACTTGATGAGCCGCATGTGCTGAAGAGGACGATTGGAGGAGAACCGTCGCTTCATATAAAGGTGAAAGAAACTCAAATTACTAATGCGCTCAAGATTCTTGAAAAGTACAAGTGTGCAGTTGTAGATGATGAAATTCAGGTTTTGGCAAAGGACCCGTGGGAGATTATGACTGAAGTTTCGGATAGGCTCGTCTCTCAAGGAGTTTACACAGATAAGATTGAGATTGTTGAGCCTACTTTGGAGGACGTTTTCATAAAGTTAAGTGGAAGAAGACTCACTGAGGATGGTGGCGAAAAATGAATTCGACAATCGGAATAGCTGTTAAAGACACTAAGTATTTCTTCAGAGAAAAAGGTACCCTTTTCTGGACTATTGCCTTTCCAATCCTGATAATGCTGCTTTTTACTGCAATCTTCGGCAGAGAAATACCATTCAACGCAAACATTGGAATAGTAAACGAAGATGACCAGACATCCTTAACAGAAGGCATGATATCAGTGATTAACAACATGGGGCTTTTCACCATTAAGAATTTCACGACACGAGCAGAAGCACTGAAAGAATTAAACGAGACAAAAGTTCGCGCAGTGCTAATAATCCCACAAAACTTCAGCCAAGACCTATTTCTCCACCATGCAAATGTGTCGCTTATTGTTGATGGGACTAGTCCAGATGTAGCACAGCTGGTGGGTAACGCAATCAAGACATCTGTCGTGGCATACTGTAAGGGAGTTTTGAACTATACAGATCCGATAGTAGTTGATGAGGAACTATCGTTTGTAGGACAGAGAGTCGGATATAAGGAGAATATTGTGCCTGGCATGCTGTGTTATCCGCTTCTGTTTTCAAGCATGGTCGTGTCTACAGGCGCAATTGTTTATGAAAGGGAGAGAGGGACTCTGAAGAAGATTAGAGCTTCGCCTATTCGTCCGATTAACGTGCTCATCGGCAAGACGTATGCAGCCTTGTTTCAAACGGCAATAGCAATTCTCATAATGGCGGTTCTGGCATTTACCCTGCTTGCGCCAGCATTGAACTGGAACGTGCAACTGTTGGCAATAGTAATGTTTTTAGGTGCAATGAACGGAATCGCATTGGGCTTAATAATATCCTGTATAGGCAGAGCGCCGCAGGAAGCATCAAATGCAGCTGTAACGATCGCCGTAGTACTGCAGTTTTTCATAGGAATGTATTTTCCAATAGAATATCTTCCAGCATACCTTCAAGAGATAGGTAAAGTTATACCTATGACGTATGCAGCTCAAGCACTAAGGGACATAATGGTTAGAAACGCCACGCTGAATGATGTTGCCTTTCCCATCGTAACCTTAGCTCTCTCAGCAACCATCCTTTATGGCGTTGGAGTATTACTCTACAGAAGATGGGTCGAAAAATAGAAACTATGGCCTGTATCCGCCGAGAACAAGCAAAGCTAATGCTGCTGCAATGATGTCCGCTGTTGTGCCAGGATTCAAAACATTACCCTCTTTTCGAAGTTTCAAGTCAAACATGTAGAGGCGCTGTTTTCCTTCGGAAGTTTTAAGACCAAGCTGCAAAATGTTTTTCGCTTCAGAAGATACTTCACGTGCTCTTTCGATGCCAATCTTTCTGGCTATAAACGTGTCTGGGTATTCAGCCAACACTTTAAGAAAAGTGTTAATCACTGCACCGTTGATTTCGCCAGTCCTTCTAATCTGCTCTTTAAGATAGGGATACGCCACGTCAAAAGTAATTGGATAATTGTTGACCCATTCGGAACACACGTTATCATAGGGTGACGCTATCTTGAACACTTCATACAGCGTAACATTTTCTTTAATTATCCTATTCGCAGAATCTGGGTCGCTGACGTCAAGTTTCGGCGCTTTGCCGAGCCCGCTGGGATTAGCAATTTTTATCGCATCATAAACGTCAACCGCATCTTCAGGCGTCGTCGATTCTACGACAAGCTTCAGATTCTTCCGCAACTCGGACAAATCAAATGCACCGTCTTCTCTGATGGGAGTCATTCCCGCAGCAACTGCGATGGGCGAAAACAAGATAATAGTACCAAGCAGTGTGTTCCCGCCATGTTGCCAAGCATTGATACTCGCCACACAATCTTTTATGATGCGCCCTAATCCAATGTCACTAATGCGGATTTTTCCTTGAGAAACCGCCACTCCACGTTCTGCTGCTTGCTCAAAGAAGGGTGCAGAAGCAACGGCGGAAGCAAGAAAATGCTCAAAGTTTGTGCCCTCAAAACCCATTATAAGATTAACGTTTCCTGGCTTGTCTGCGGTTACTTCAAAGAGAATCGCCAGCTCTAGACAATTTGAAATATGCTTTGCCTTGTTATGTAATTGTTGCAAGCGTGTCGCCTTATAAGTATTGTTAGCTTAGAAAGTTTTATTAATGTTGTGTAGAAAAATACACAGCAATGAACAAAAATACACGGTGAAAACTTGAAAATCAAACTTTCAACACAGGAAGTTGCGCTCATGGCTGTTTTTGCAGCGTTCTCAGCCATAGTAATAAAGATGTTCCCCGGAATTCCAATAGTAGGAGTGCCAGGAGCAAACATAAAGTTTGACGCTGCTGTAGCACCACTTTACGGACTCATTATTGGTCCGTATCTTGGATTTCTAGCCGCGCTAATCGGAGGATTAATCACTGCAGGAAATCCTTTTGATATCCTAACTTCATTTTCCCCCGCAGTTTCAGCACTCGTAGCTGGGCTTCTTACGCAGAAGAATCTAGGAAACAGCGAAAGCAAAATAAGAGGATGGATGATGGCTGCTATTGTTTTAGGGCTATTAATTGTAGGCTGGTATCTCACAGCAGTTGGTCAAAGAGCCCCATTTTATCCAATACTCCACATGGCAGGCTTGGTCTTTATACTTGTTACAAGAGATTGGACTGCAAACAAGTTCAAAGAGACGAAAGTGGAAGGAACCAGTTGGCAAGTAAAGCCATACCATCTGCTCATGGGAATTTTAGTTATGGTCGTGGGTTACATGTTCACCAGACCCTATTCAAGCGATGTTTGGATTCTCCCTTATCTATCGTTACCAATGTTTTTTGTAGGCGGAATAGTGATAGTTTATGGTTTGTTTGGAATAGGTAAAAGTTCCTTTGTTATGGCAGTTTCTCTTGCTAGTTATTGTGGAATAATAGCAGACCACATGCTTGGAAATTTGGTCTTCATAAGTGTAATTGACATTTTCATTCCATTCTCTGTTATAGAGGAGTACTTTTTACAACCACTTGGATTGCCAGATATTCCATCACTTTTCATGTATATGATACCTGTTTCAGCGATTGAGCGAATATTATTTACAATAGTCGCCGTCATTATTGGAGTTGGCCTGATTCTGGCCTTAAAGAAAGCAAACCTATTAACTAGAAAATTATAGATTTGCATAACGATGTTACATAGAAACATAAAGCCCATTGAAGGAAATCTAATCCAAGATTCTAATAACATAATTTTTGACGTTAAAGGCATCGTTCATCCGCCTAAGAAAGTCGTCGCCTTTCCCCGCTTTATTCCAGATCCTTCTGGCAACCGCAAACATAAAGGCATCATATACAAAAAAGTTTACGCTTTGTCTGCACGCTTCAAATTGCTGGAGCAACACTTTTCCCATTACATAGTTTTCGACCCTGTTTTTGACGCAGAGCTTTGCGAAGTGCCCTTAGCGGACGTAAAGCGCCATTATGAACCTGTTAACCGTTTGAAAGAGCTCAGAAGCAATTGTGAATTGGATGAGTTGGAGGCTGATGCATTAGAATTTATGGAACTTCTGAAGGACTATACAAAAGTGCCTTGGAATGCGTTGGGTATTTCAGGCTCGCTTTTAGTTAAGCTACACATGGCTGATTCTGACATTGACCCAATAGTTTACGGAAGCAAAAATTGCCAAAGGGTTTACAATGCCTTAGCAATCTTGATGAGAGATAAGGAAAACACCATAAAATCATATTCTAAAAGCCAGCTACGCAAACTCTTTCGCTTCCGCGTAAAAGACACAAAAACATCTTCTAAGGATTTTATGAAGACGGAATCGCGGAAGGTTTTGCAGGGCAAGTTTAAGGGGCGAGACTATTTTTTGCGTTTTATTAAGGATTGGAGTGAAATAGAGACTGAGTATGGTGTGATATGTTACAAAAATGTTGGTTATGCGAGGATTAAAGCTGAGATTGAGGATGATTCTGAGGCGATTTTTACACCATGCAGCTATAGAATCAGAAAAGTGAAAGTGTTAGAAGGAAAAAGTTTACGAATTGAAGAGATAGCCTCTTTTCGTGGTAGATTCTGCGAACAAGCAAGAAAAGGCGAATGGATAGTTGCGCAGGGAAAAGTTGAAAAAGTCATTGACGGCAGACAGAATCGTGAGTATTTTAGGCTTCTCCTTGGAAACAAGCCATCAGACTATATGGTGCTCACATAGCAGCCTATGAGACTACCTTCAAGGTTTGCTCGTAGTAACGTGGGCAATAAGTTAACGATATTTGATAGAAACTGCCTTCTGGCGTGATGACCTCTTCCAAGTTTCCTTCAACGTAAACCTTCTCGTCTCTGCAGGCTTGCATGCGAAACTCTTCCATATACGAAATTATGCGCGTGGCTTCGCTTGTCTCTTTTGCTCCATGTAGTACATTTGAAGGCGCAATACCATAGACTGATGGAATAAAAGGCGCATCATAATCTTCAGTTACTCGAGCAAATATTTTCACCCAACCTTTCGGCAAAACCTTCGTCTTAGAATCGTACTCGCCACGTATCTCCTTCCACTCTTTCACAGGCTCAAACTCTGCTTTTATGATTCTTTTTTCGTTTCTAAAAAGCGAGTAAATCAGCTTTCTACGTTGATGCCAAACATATTCTTCTGGGCTGTAATTGTGGAAACGCCAACTCTTTCTTTTAACTGCCTCATCAGTTTCAAACTCGTTCGTAAAAAGCGAACACTCATCATCATATAGGTCTCGTAAAACCTGATGAAGCTTAGAAAATTTCTCTCTGCTATAAACGACAAAGTCCAAGTCAGAAAATTCTGGATGATAAAAATCGTGCAATAAGGAGCCGAAGACTCCGAAGTCATCAGCAGACAGATTCGAATGCTTCATCACATAATCTAATGCATTATGCAATGCTGCAACAAGCTCGTCCTGTGGAGTTTTACTCATTAACTCTTTCAACCTCTCTCCTGGCTTTTTCACAGCTACAATATCAGAGCGATTAACTCCAACAACATCCTTGCCGAGCATCTCATGAAAGATAAGATATTGCGGATAGAATGCTCTCACAAATCTGAAGCCCTCGTCTTCATAAAACTTATAAAAAACCTGTTGCCCTCGACTTCTCGGAGCCTTTGGATTGTTTGATTTGAAGATTTGGGAAGAGGAATATTCAGCGTCGCAGATGTAGGCGTTCGACGGATGCGAATAGCCAAAAACTCGGAAGATCAAGCCTTCCTTTGTAACGATTGCGTCGCGGTCTCTAAGACTTAAAGCGGCCAAATGTACTCTTCCTCGTTTATGGCAGTTCCGACAACGGCTTGATAGAAGATTTTGCCATTTTCCAGATTTTCGACGCGCTCCAGCATGCCGCTGACACGAATTTTGTCTCTTTTCTTGGCGATATTTCGGTAGCAACCAATCATTGAAACGACAAGCTCTGGAATTTGCTCTTTAGGAAGCGTTGAAGTCTTATCGGCTGGTGTGTAATCTCCAATTCTGTATATGGCTGGACGGAACATTGCTTGGCTATCGTCTTCGACACTGCAGTAGAACTTCAATGGCTTTAGTGGCGTGTATTTGAACATGCCGTATTTTGAGTTGACTTCTTCTGGTCTGCGAATGGCGTTGTACATGAAAACCTTGTCTTTATATCGTCCTTTGAATCGTCTGGCAGCGTCTAACCGATTATTAAAAATATAGCTCAAATTTTCAGCTTTAACAAGCTCAGTTATGGTTTTCTCTAGCTTGCGGAAATTTGCGGAACCATATACGACGATGTCTATGTCTGACTTGGGCGTGTGCATGCCCAAAGCGACAGAACCGTGAACGCCAAAATCCTCCATGCCTATTCCAGATTCGCTTGACAATAATTCAATAAATTTCAAGGTCATCTTCTGCAAACTGTCCTTATGTTTGAGTTCAGTCAATAAACAAAGGCACTCGTTTGGAGCATAAATCCTTTCTATAGAGCGTAGGGGTGCACTGATTACTTCTTTCTCCCTGAAGGGACAGAAATACACGTAGTCTGGAAATTTGCTCTTGAAAGTTGCCAGAAATGCCTGATAATTTTGGGCTGTGTAGAGTTTTTCAGCTCTAAAAAGCCGTGTTCGGCCGTATTTCCATGTGTGTTCAAGAAAGTCAATTTGAAAAAGCGTCTTATACTTTGATGGGATGTATTTGAGAAATGCGAAAACCCGATTTTCTGGATGCTCATATCCGAAGGTGTTGAATATGAAACCTTCCTTAATTACAAAAGTGTCTCCATCAAAGAGCATCCGATTTCTGGCGACCGTTTTGAAGCACCGCGATAGAATGATGACTGACGGCTAAAAAATCTATTGCTTTGGCCATAAACTTTAAAGCGAGTCAGACACAGAGCAACTTAACATGGAATATTTAAACGGGGATTTACACCCATATGTAGTTTTTCTTCCGTCAGAACAAAAAAGCAGAATCCTAAGCGCCATCTTCGGTTCAAAAGCTGCAGTTGACATACTTAAATTCTCACTAAGCCAAGGCGTCTCGAACAAGATTTACCAAAAAGACCTCGTAACAAAACTTGCCTACTCAAACAAAACCATAATCGAAAATTTGAAGTCGCTAACTAAACTTGGAGTTCTGAAAGAGGATATGGAGAAAGCCAAGAAGGAAGGGCGTATTGTGTGGGTTAAGGCTTATTTGCTTTCGGACACGGGCAAATGGTTTGCATTGTTGCTTGCTGAAGAAAAGGACATGTCAGAAAAAGAGAAGGCTGAAATTCTGCAGAACCTCTTTAGAGCATATGTAAAGTGGGTTAGGGATCTTTCCTACGCCCTTCACGTAGACAAGAAGATGCTGGAAAAAATCTTCAAGGAAGAATTACGATGAAAAAACCAACCGTCATCTCGGTCATCGGCAGTAAAAGCTCTGGCAAAACAACAACGATAGAAGCCTTAACCAAGGAGCTGACAAAAAGAGGCTACAAGGTCGCTGCGGTAAAGCACATCTCAGAAGCAAACTTTGCAATTGACACGAAAGGAAAGGATACATGGCGCTTTGCTCAGGCTGGGGCTCAAAAAATCGTCAGCGCCGCCACGGATGAAATAGCCACAATAGAAAAGGTTGACACAAAGAAACTTTTGCTAAAGGATATTCTGCAAAAATGCCAAAACGTCGACATTATATTCCTTGAAGGATTCAGAAAACTTGTAAGCCAAAATAGGCAGATACGAAAGATTGTTTCTGTAAAATCCGCTGAAGAAGCGTTAGAGGCTGTGAACGGCTTTAAGCCTTTACTAGCCTTCACCGGACCATATTCGACGGAAAAGTTGGGCTTAAAAATTCCTTACGCAGACGTGTTGAAATATCCTGAAAAGCTTGCAGATATTGTGGAGAAGACAGTTTTATAGATTGTTTTAATTGGATTGTGGGGTTTGGAGATTTGTTTGAGGGGGGAGAAAGGAGATTTGTTCCTAAAAGATAGATAAATTCTCTCCAAACCATTCCACCCAATCTAATTTTTCTTGTGTTTCCTCTCTTTCCTATAGAGCCTTAAACGCTTCAAACCACTATTATACAGCGCCAGCATGTCAAGCGAAACGCTCGGCTTTCTTTCCTCCAGAATCTGTCTGAAATCTTCCATGGTTATTTGCCTCGGCTTGGCTTGTTTATTAGCTGCTTGACCAGACTCGAAGAATTCTCCTATAAGCTTCAGCTGTGCGGATTGACAAACGTCGCGGATGTCGCTTCCCGAAAATCCTTCTGAAAGCCTAGCCAGCTCATGCAAATCCACGCCAGTAGAAAGCCTCAGATTACTTGTGTAAAGCTTGAACATCATCAACCGCGTGTGATGGTCTGGAAGCGGCACAAGAATCCTCTTTTGGAATCTTCTTATGAAAGCCCAGTCCAAATCCCATGGTTTATTCGTAGCGCCAATAACGTAAACGTGAAGGTTTTTGCCTTTGTCCACGATTCCATCCATTTCTTTCAAGTATTGGTTTCGAACTCGAACTTCTCCGCCGACCTCGTTTGAATGCTTTCCCATAAGAGAATCTAACTCGTCAATGAAGACAATGGAAGGTTTTCCATCAGTAGCTGATTTTCTGGCAGAATTAAACAGTTTAGCCACGTTCTGTTCAGCCTCGCCCAGCCACTTTGACATTATCGACGCCGCGTCAATTGAGATGAATGTTGCATCTATTTCCGTGGCGACCGCCGCAGCCAACAGAGTCTTTCCGCATCCTGGCGGTCCAAACAGAAGAATTCCCCTCGGCCATCCAAGTGGGAACAGGTCGGGTCTTTGAACTGGATAGACTATGGCTTCTTTTACTGCTTTTTTGGCACTGTCTAATCCAACAACTTCGTCCCATTTTACGTTCGGCTTTTCCGTAAGTATAAGTTCCTCGTAGCTTGATTTTCCGCTTTCAGAGGTTTTGGGTCCTTCGCCATTTGCCATTTCGGGTCGAGATTCTATAGGTGCAACTGCGCCTTGTAATGCTTTTATTCTTTCTTGATAGGCTATTGCCCGTTGTATGTAGACTTTGTTAAGGCTGTATTCTGGATATAGCTGCACCAGTTTTAGGAGGCTTTCGATGGCTTTTTGATACATTGTTATTGCCATGCCCTTCGAGCCTTGCTTGTCTAATCTCACGGCTTCTAGAGCATGATTAGTTGCGGCTTTCTCAAGTTCCTGCGAAGCGCTCATAATCTTATTCCTTCTTTCGTCCCGTCTTCAACGCGACTTTAATCTTACCTTTTGCTCCCAAACTTTCAAGAGCTTTTTCAATTTCTTCTCGAGAAGTTTTCAAATCAACTGGACAACGTCTCATGTCAATTTCTCCATTTGTTTTCCGCACATACTCGAGAAGAACATCTTCCAATGAAGATTTTTCAACCGTTAAGGAGATTTCCTCAATCTCCGCCTTTTTTATAGAAAAGAGGGTTTTAGAAGAGTCTCCACTTTCTTCAACTGTTTCTCGTCCTATCGCCTGTGAACAGTTTGCCGTTAATGCCACCATCTCTTTTAGCGGCGCTTCTAGCTCGCGAGTTTCTAGAGTAGCGGGCGGTTCCGGCAGTTCCTCGGCAAGTTTCCGTTCGAGAAAGCCAGAAACCTCTTTTAGTATTTCTTCGCCTCCAGGAGTCTTCTTGCCCACTGGAATTATTGACTCGTCTGCGGTTAGTCTTGTTGAGTAAAGTGTCTCGCTTATTGCCTCGTTGACTTTGCTAAGCTCGGACGAAACATCTGGAAGTACTTCAAATAACTGCTGCGAAACGCCTTGAAGAAGCTTTAATGCAGGTTTAAGGTCGACGACTATGTCGCTTAGTTCCTTTACTGTTTCAAGTCTGAGAATCACGCGCTCAATTGCTAATTCTACACTGTAGAGAAACTTTAGCAACTTTCGAATCTCTGCAATCTCATTCGCACAGATTGCTGCTCTTTCCTTGTTCTTATTGTTCAGCGCGTTTATGCATGATCTGAAGAGGATTTTGTCTCTTTCTTTAAGCCTAAAACTTGCTAGTTCTATTTTGTTACGTTGAACCTTTAGAGTTTGCATTGACTTAAGTACGATTTCACGGAGAGGAGGGTCAGAACGAGGAAATATTTTTATCTTTTTTCCCTCCGCCCGCTACTTAAGAGGCTAAATGCCCGATTTCCCGATTTCCTTAACGTAAACCACTACAGGGGGTTCTGGAAGTTCAGGAGTCTCAGAAGATGACGACTCTGCCGGCGGCTCCTCTGTTTTTGCTTCAGTCTCTGTCTGCTCGAACGAGTGGGGTGTATCACCCAACAAAATGTTTGAGAGCTTATTCTGAATCTGCTCCAAATCGCTTTTCTCAGTGTTCACACGTTTAAGATTCTCTTGAATTATGGCGAATGCTGTTTCGTAGGAGTTGTTGTCGATTTTTCCTATTTCGTGTTCGAGTTCAAGATGCACTAGCGCGTAGTTCAAGTCCTTTATATCGTTGATGCATCCTTCAATTTCCCTGTCTAATTCGTCTAATAGCTTCTGAGCCTCACTTTTGAGTTGGTTTATTACGCCTTCAAAATTGTGATGTAGTTCTTGGTAAAGCTCCTGTGAAATCTTCTTTTTATCAACGAGTTCCTTTAAGGCTTGGTCTTTGCGCCATATAAGCGGTATCTGGTCGCACAGGGAACTAATGTGTGATTTGATGGTAGAAGTTAACGTAACATCTGTGCCCTCGACTCTCAGGTTTTCTACAGAACGTTTTAGAAATTTTCCGTCTCCCTGCTCTATAAAGACGGCGTCAAATTTTCCGCTTGGAGTTATAGCAAAAGATGCTACTGTGCCTATTTTACGTCCATACTCGTCTTTTACGTCTTTGCCTACTGAAAGAAAAAAGTTGGGATTCTGTGTCATTCTTTTTCCTCCATTTTTAGGAAGTCTCTGTCGGTGCCTTTTCGCCTACTGCGCGTGTTGGAATTCCAGGGATTCCCGGCGGTAACTCTGGGAACTTGTCTTTAATTCTCTCTTCTGCGACAGTTGCGGCTTCGGTGAGAATTTTCTGCGCATCTTCATTCACAGTGTCAAAGTTTAATGTCATTCCCGAGCTTTGTCCCGCTTCAATCATTATACCACTTAGAAGATTGCCGATTTCGCCAAGTTCGCTCTCAGCTTCTGGAAATACGCTTGCCAGTCCAGCGCGCACTGAGCGTAAAACGCCCACGGCTGGTCCCAGCGTGGATACTACATCTCCAAGTTCTGATACGGTTCGTAACCTTAATACTATCTGTTCAAGGGCGAGCCTCGCGTTTATAATCAATCTCTCCATCTTGCGAATCTCTGCAAGTTCATTTGCAAAGACGTTTGCGCGTGCTGTATCATGCCTTGTATAAGCGTCGACAATTCTTGCGAATATTGCCTTGTCTCTCTGGCTGAATCTTTCTGTTGCTTGGTCGAGTTTTTGTGTTTGAAGTTCTATTCGTCTGACAGCAAAGTCTAATCGTGGCTTAAGTGGGCCTGGTGGCTTCACAGCATCCTTTATGCGGTTTGTGAAGGGTTGCTCTTCTCTTCTAGTTTCCCATTTTTTGCTGAATCTTTCTGACAAATTAATTCCTCCGTAGAAAGAAAGGTTGTTTGTGAGAATCTTATACATTGTTAATA
>Ga0129301_1000509_pt1 | contig 21352 bp, 19 predicted proteins | sample ConPoolayeHmetaG_FD_94489 | JGI IMG/M metagenome (GOLD analysis project Ga0129301, IMG submission 94489) | Hot spring microbial mat communities from California, USA to study Microbial Dark Matter (Phase II) - Cone Pool mat layer H metaG ...
AGATTCGGATACACAGAAAATGTGGAGATAAAATTACAAAAGATTCCCCCGCGGCTCGAAGATGATAAAGACTTAGAAAGCGGAGCTAACTCTTTTAAAGAAGGGAAGTATGAAGAAGCAATAGAATATTTTAAAAAAGTGATCGAGAAGTTCCCCTCAAATTATGAAGGCTATTTTAACCTCGGCTTGAGTTATCTCAAAAAGGGAGATTTAGACCAGGCGATAGCCCAGCTCGAGAAGGCGACAGAACTGAATCCCAAGTCAGTTGATGCCCATTTCGCCCTCGGAGAAGCTTATTTTTCGAAAGGGGAGGGCGAAAAGGCAACAGAGAGCTTCTCCAAGGCCATTGAGATCGCTCCCGAGAATCCAATGGCTTATTATGATTTGGGAATTGTCTACTATAAACTCGAAAGAAGCGAAGAGGCTCTAAAGGCTTTTGATAAAGCCATTGAACTCAACAGAGAATTTTCTTCTGCCTACTATCAGGCTGCTCTGTGTGCAGTAAAGATTGGAGATTTTCAAAGGGCTATTGGATATTTTGAAGAATTCCTCAAGGTAGAGCCTAATGCCCCTGAAGCCGCCCAAGTCAAGGTGATGATTGAAGAGTTGAAGAAAAGAATCGAGTAAGAAAGACCAGCGACTTGAAACGTTGGAGGGAGTTTCAAGGGAATCCACCCCAAAAGCATTTTTCCTTTCCTGGATATGTTAACTGAGGTTAATTATTTTCGCTCTTCTCCAAATCATTTATTTGAAATATGTATGGGAAAAAGGAAAAGAAATTTTTATCTTCTTCTACTTTTTAGGGTTAAATTTAATAGGAGTACAAAAAGACTCATTTTTTATTATCTAACTAGTAATCAGGCTCTTGTTCCGATGTTTGCCTCAAACTATATTTTCAGTTACTTTTAAGGCGATTGGGATTTTGTCAACCCATATGAAGATGAATCTTATTTTTAAGAAGATAGAAATCAGGTGTTGCTGGGAGATTTAAATCTTGAGAATAAAATTCTGCATAAAATATATATACCAAGGAGGAATTTTCATGAAGAAAGACTCATTTAAGGTTTTCTCTCTCTCATTCGCCATTTTCATCCTTTTTCTTCCTCTTACCGCCAGGCAAAAAGATGCGAAGAAAAGCCTTGAGGGATTTCCATCATACGTGGAAAGGGTGATGAAGGAATTCAAGGTTCCGGGAAGTGCAATTTCCATCGTCAAAGAGGGGAAGGTGATCTTTGCCCAGGGTTTTGGCTTCAGAGATGTGAAAAAGAGATTGAAAGTTTCACCCCACACCCTCTTTGCCATAGGTTCATCCACAAAAGCCTTCACCGCAACGGCCCTGGGAATCCTTGTCGATGAAGGAAAGCTCGATTGGGATAAGCCTTTGAGAGAATACCTCCCTGACTTCAGGCTCAAGGACCCCTTTGCCTCAGAAAGGATAACTCCTCGTGACCTTGTCATTCATGATTGCGGTCTTCCCCGTCATGATTCCATCTGGTATGGCTCTTCTGAGACCCGCGAGGAGATTTACCGCAGGTTGCAGTATCTTGAGCCAAGCAAGGATTTTCGCTCCACTTTCCAGTATAACAATCTCATGTTTATGACTGCTGGTTATCTTCTGGGTAAGATTGCTCAAAAAAGCTGGGAAGAATTCGTGAGGGAGAGAATTTTTAACCCGCTGGGAATGAAAGAGAGCAATTTTTCTGTAGAGGACTCCAAAAAAGCCGAAGATTTTGCCCTCCCTTATTTAGAAAGAGAAAATGAGGTAATCGAGATACCCTTCCGGAATCTCGATGCCATAGGACCTGCAGGCTCAATCAATTCCAATGTTCTGGATATGGCGCAATGGGTTTTGCTCAACCTTAACAAGGGAAAGTTCGAGGACAAGCAGATTATTTCTGAAGCTTCTCTGAAGAAGATCCATTCTCCTCAAATGGTGATGGAAGAAATGTTTCCCGGATTCGAGAAATACCATGAAATTTCATATGAAGTCTATGGCATGGGCTGGATGCTCTCAACCTACAGAGGACACCTCATGCTTCACCATGCAGGAGGAATCGATGGCTTTACCGCCCTCGTTTCCTTCATGCCTTGGGATGATGTAGGAATAGTTGCCCTCAGCAATCTGAACGAAAATCCTCTTCCTTTTATAGTAACCTATAATGCCTACGAACGCCTCCTCGGTCTCGATCAGACTCCCTGGGATAAGCGCTTCAAGAAAGTATTCGCAAAGATTAAGGAAGAAACCGAGAAAGCAAAGAAAGAAGGAGAAAAGGATAGGGTTAAAGACACCACTCCCTCCCATGCTCTGGAGGATTACGAGGGAGAATATGAGAATCCCGGGTATGGAATAATCAAGGTGGAAAAGAAGGGGGAAAGCTTAAGCATTTCCTATAATTATTTAAAAGCGTCTATCTCTCATTTCCATTATGATATCTTTGAAGTCTATGATGAAATTTATGAGAGGCGACTCAAGGTCTCCTTCTTTATCGATTTCAAAGGGAATATAGAAAAATTGAGCATCCCGCTTGAGCAAGCGGTGGAGCCGATTGTCTTTAGGAGAATGCCTGAGAAAAAGATGATGGAAAGAGGTTTTCTGGAGAAGCTTGTGGGGGAATACGAGCTTCAGGGACTAACCTTGATTGTTTCCATTAAGGGGGAGAAGACGCTGGTAGCCTCTGTACCAGGGCAGGGAGAAGTTGAACTCCTCCCTTATAGAGGCACAGAATTTAACCTTAAGAATATGACTGGATACAGCATCGAATTTTTGTTCAACGAAGAGGGGGTTGTGCGAGAGGCGAAGGTAAAGCAGCCCGGTGGAGTTTTTACCGCACGGAGAAAATAGAGGAAAAATTTTCGAACCTCGAATTTTTAAATTCATTCTTAAATAAAGTATCCTCCCTGAGAGGAGTGCCGAGGAATAGCAAATTGAATGTCTCCTTAAGAATTTCAAGGTAAGAATGAATTTTCATAAAATTAGAGTCTGTGAAACTTGCCTGATGAGTTGAAATCAGGGTTAGTGAGTTTTAAAAAGATAAAAAGAATAATCTTTCGGGCTTTTAGAGAATAAAGTCTTTATCCTGTTTTTTACCTGCTTCCTAGAGCTTCTTTCATCTTGGAATTAATAGTAAATGTTATTAAGAGTTTAATTTTATTTTTTAGATTTTAAGATATTGAATATTTTTTTCCTTCAGGTTATCCTTTGCCCTGCAAGGAGAGAAATTAAATTTCTTGAAAGGAGGCTTTTATAATGGATATTGTCATTGCCAGTGCCGTGCGCACAGCAGGTGGTAAGTTCGGAGGGGCTCTTAAAGATGTTTCTGCGGTAGAGCTTGGAGCTAGGGTCATTGAAGAAGCAGTAAGGCGCGCCCATCTTTCTCCCAACCAGGTCGAAGAAGTTGTTTTTGGCACAGGATGGCAGGCAGGGCTTGGACCCAACATCGGCAGGCTGGCTACTGTCAAAGGAGGGCTTCCCCATGAAGTTCCTGCCTTTACCGTGAATAAAAGATGCGGATCATCCCTGCGGGCCATCACTCTTGCCGTGCAGATGATCAAGGCCGGAGACGCAGAAATTGTGCTTGCTGGAGGAGCGGAAAATACGAGTCAGGTGCCGTACATTGCTCAGGGTGCAAGATGGGGAAACCGAATGGGGGATAGTCTTCTCATCGATATCATGCACAAAGATGGCTTCATGTGTCCACTTGCAGGTCATTTGATGGGTCGGACAGCTGAGACACTCGTGGAAAAATATAACCTGACTCGAGAAGAGCAGGATGCCTATGCTCTTGAAAGCCAGAATAAGGCGATTCGGGCCATGAAAGAAGGGAAGTTCAAAGAAGAAACCTTTCCCGTTGAAGTGCCGGGTAAAAAAGGACAGCCTTCTATCTTCGATACAGAAGAGATTCCACGAGAGGATGTCACTCTGGAGGCTTTGGCAAAGCTTCCTCCCGTGTTTAAAAAAGATGGAACTGTGACTGCCGGAAACTCATGTGCCCTGTGTGATGCAGCCGCAGCCGTGGTGGTGATGAAAGCTACCACGGCTTCTGAGCTGGGGATTAAGCCCTTGGCAAGGGTGCTTTCCTATGCTCATGTCGGCGTTGACCCCGCTGTGATGGGCATCGGTCCAGTGCCTGCAATCACAAAGGCACTCCAGAAAGCAGGGCTTAGTCTCAAGGACATAGACCTCATAGAAGTTAATGAGGCATTTGCTGCCCAGATTTTAGCCGTAGAAAGGGAGCTCAATTGGGACAGGTCCAGACTCAATGTTCATGGAGGAGCGATTGCCCTGGGGCACCCTGTTGGCGCCACAGGTGCAAAGATCTTGACCACCCTGATTTATGCCCTGAAACAACGGGATAAGACGCTGGGACTTGTAAGCCTGTGTATAGGAGGTGGCCAAGGGGTGGCCGTAGTGCTTGAGAGGCTAAATTGAGGGAGGCAAAAAAGAGAGGATTTGAATCTTCTTAATGAATAACCTTTAGTCTTTAAGGAGGAGGAAATGGAAGTGAGAAGACCATTTGTAGTGGGAGCGGGGATCATGGGAGCAGGCATCGGCCAGCTCTGTGCCCAGCAGGGGTATCAAGTGACAGTAATGGATATATCCGACGAAGTCATTCAGCGGGCAGAGGAAAAGGTAAAGAAAGGGCTCAAGGATAGAGTTGAGAAAGGTAAGATTACTTCCCAAGACATGGATTCTATCCTCGCTCGGATGAAATGGACTACAGATTTAAAACTTGCCAGAGAGAGTGATTTTGTGATTGAAGCAGTCTTCGAAGACCTTGAGTTAAAGAAAGAAACTTTCTCCAAGCTGGATGCAATCTGTCAGCCTCAGACAATACTAGCCACAAATACCACGGCTCTCTCTGTGAGTGAAATAGCCAGTACTACTTCTCGGGAAGAACGTGTCATCGGAATGCATTTTTTTAATCCTGCAGTGATCATGAAGCTGGTAGAGATTATTCGAGGGGAAAAGACATCCGAAGAGACGGTTGAGACGACAAAGAAATTTGCGGAGAAGTTAGGGAAGGTTCCGATTGTGACCCAGAAAGAGGCACCCGCAGGGATTGTGAGCCGGGTGCTGGCATTGCTGTTGAACGAAGCTGCGCTTGTGTATGAGCAAGGCATTGCTTCTGCTCAGGAGATTGATGAGGCGATGAAGCTCGGGGCAGGACTTCCTATGGGTCCTCTCTCTCTCTTAGACATGATTGGGCTTGATGTTCATCTCTCGAAAATGGAAACCCTTTATTCAAAGTTGAAGGATGAGCGTTATCGCACACCTGAAATAATAAAAAAGATGGTCAAAGAGGGAAGACTGGGGAGGAAAACAGGAAAGGGTTTTTATGACTATTGATGTGAATTTCGTTTGAGGGAGTTTGTCTTTTCTGAGAATTTGGTGGCGAAAACAAATGATAAAGATTCCTATCCTTTTTGAAAGATGGTATTTTGGTAAAAAAGAATTAGAGGAAGAAGCTTATGGCTTCTTCCCAGGAGGGATTGATGGATTTTGATTTAAATGAAGAACAGAGAATGGTTCAAGAAGCTATCCGCAAGTTTGCCAGGGAGGAGATTGCTCCTGTAGCCAGAGAGAATGACAAGAAGGCTCGTTTCCCGAGGGAGCTCTTCAAGAAGCTCGCAGAGCTAGGATTCATGGGGACTCCAATTCCCGAAGAGTATGGAGGAGCAGGATTCGATTACATAAGTCATGCCCTTGTGGCCGAGGAGATTGGGAGGGTGGATTCCTCCCTGCGCGGGACCTATTCTGTTCAGGTTTCTCTCGTCGAATTACCCATTCTTAAATACGGGACAGAAGAACAGAAGAAGAAGTACCTCCCTCGTTTGACGAGCGGTGAGTGGATTGGATGTTTCGGGCTTACCGAACCCAACGCAGGCAGCGACCCCGCGAGCATGATTTCTACCGCAGAAGACAGGGGAGATCACTTTGTTCTCAACGGACAAAAAACATGGATCACAAATGCAGGAGTGGCTGACCTGGCGATTGTGTATGCAAAGACTGAGAAGGAAGCAGGCGCCAGAGGCATCACCAGTTTCCTTGTGGAAAGGAGTTTTGAAGGTTTTTCAACACGGGACATCCACGATAAGCTGGGGCTTAGAGCCTCGAACACAGGGGAGATTTTTCTTGAAAATTGTAAGGTCCCCAAGGAAAACGTCCTTGGTGAAGTGAACAATGGATTTAAGATAGCCATGGGAACCCTTGATTTCGGTCGCTATACTGTGGCAGCAGGGTGTGTGGGGCTTGCCCAGGGTTGCATAGATATCTGTAAAGAGTACGCCAAACAGAGGATTCAATTCGGGAAACCGATAGCCAGTTTCCAGTTGATTCAACAGATGATAGCCGATATGGTAGTCGAATGCGAAGCAGGTCGACTTCTCGTTTACAGGGCAGGAGATTTGAAGAATAAAGGATTGCCAAACACGAGAGAGACATCGATTGCCAAATATTATTGCAGTGAGATGGCGAATCGGGTTGCCTATAAAGCCATCCAGATTCATGGAGGGTACGGCTTCTCCGGTGAATATGATGTGGAACGTTTCTACAGAGATGCAAGGATTAACACTCTTTATGAAGGAACATCCCAGATCCAGCAGCTGATTATAGGTGCCTTCGAGCTGGGGATAAGAGCCTTTGCTTAAGAGAGAACCAGGAAGAAGGAGCATAATCATGTTTAAAACCTTGATATATGAAAAAAAGGAAAACATAGGACTGCTTAAAATCAATAGACCCGAGAGATTGAATGCCATCAATCAGGAGCTAATATCTGAGCTAAAGCAATTCTTTAGGGAGCTAGAGAATGACGAAGAGGTGAGGGTCTTAATCATCAGCGGAGAAGGAGATAAAGCGTTTGTGGCTGGCGCAGACATCAATGAACTTGCTCAAAGAGATGTCTTGTTGGGGAGAAAAGTTACTAAAGAGAGACAGGAATTATTTTCAACGATCGAGAATCTTCATATTCCAGTGATAGCTGCTGTGAATGGCTATGCCTTGGGCGCAGGTTTAGAACTTGCTCTCTCCTGCACCCTCCGTCTTGCTTCAGATAGGGCACAGTTTGGAGCACCTGAGGTGAAGCTGGGAATAATTCCTGGAGATGGGGGAACCCAGCGACTTCCACGCCTCATTGGTGTGGGGCATGCGATGGAACTCATCTTAACCGGCGATTTTATCGATGCTCAGGAAGCCTACAGAATTGGTCTCGTAAACAGAGTCTTTCCTCATCAAGAGCTGCTGAAGGAAGCGTTGAGACTCGCTCAAAAGATTGCCTCCAGGCCTCCGCTTGCGGTGAGATACGCCAAAGAGGCGGTGAACATGAGCCTTGAGGGAAAGACAGACTCGGGTTTCGCTCTGGAATCTTATCTCCATGCTCTCTGCTGCAACACAGAAGATAAGAAGGAGGGGGTCTCAGCCTTTCTGGAGAAGAGGGAGCCTAAGTTTCGAGGCAAGTGAGAAACCTCCTCAAGCCTCTTTCAAGAAACGAAGAATTTGCTTGAAGTTTTGAAAATGAGAAAATAGAATTAAGAAATCTTTATTTATTTTCTGTTAGGAGGAGAACCTTTCCCTTCAAGCTACGGGTAAACTCATACTCTTCTATGGCTAATTCTCCGTTAACAAGGACATAAGCCACTCCCCCGCTATATTGATGGGGATTGAGATAGGTAGCGTTATCCCTAATCTTCTGCGGGTCGAAGATGACCAGGTCTGCCTTGAATCCTTCAAGAATCATCCCCCTTCTTTTCAAACGCAGAAGATGGGCAGGGAGGGATGTCATCTTCCGCACTGCCTCTTCCAGGCTCAGAATTTTTTCTTCTCTTACATACTTACCGAGTACCCGAGGAAAACTTCCGTAATTTCGGGGATGGACGCTTCCTTCTCCAAAGGGGATGGCATCTCCATCGCTCGAAAACATCAACCATTCCTCTCTCATAGCAAGCTCCATCTCTTCTTCACTCATCGTAGCCAGCGAGATTATTAAATCGTTCTTCTCCTCGATAAGGAGGTCAGCTGCAATTTCAAAGGCATCGCGCTTCTCTTCTTGAGCTAAATCAGAGAAGATTTTGCCGATAAGACTCGTGTTTTTTTTTGCACTGACGATGGTGAAGTTGTGCCAACCCCAGGTTTTAACCCAGTTGACTTTTTCCGGATCTCCCTCAAGAGTTAGCTTCTTTATCTTCTCTCTCTTCTCTCTCTCAGAGAGCGCTTTTACTAGCTCATCCGTGGCAAGCTCAATAAGGTCCTTTATTTCTTGGCTCGAAGTTGCAGCCTGGATTTTCTTTTCTATTTCTGGGAATGGCTCCATTTCTTTGGGAATGTTGAAGATGGCAATGAGAGGGGTGGTGGCTGCTTTATCATAGGGATACATGTCTGCGGTGATTTCAATTCCTGCTGCTCGTGCCTCATTTATCACTCTGAGGGCTTCTTTCATCAGACCCCAGTTCGATTTTCCTGCACATTTAAGATGAGCAGCGTTTACCGGAACTCCTGTTTCTCTTCCGATTCTTATCGTCTCCTTTACCGCTTCGACAAGCTTCTCCTCTTCATCCCTCTGGTGGCTGGTATAGATTCCTCCATATTCCCCTACTATCCTGGTGAGGGCGATTATTTCCTCTGTGCTGGCGTAGCGGTCTGGAATATATTGAAGTCCTGTACTCATTCCCCAAGCTCCTTCTTCCATACCCTTTCGAAGCAAAGCCTTCATCCTCTCCAGCTCCTCTTCTGTAGGGAGACGGTTTTCTTCGCCAAGAACATCTCTCCTCACCGTGCCAAATCCCACTAGAGGCACAGCGTTTGTGCCAATCCCCTGTTTCTCCCAGCGCTCTTTCGTCTCCCTGATTTTGTAAGTGCCGGAGCCGCAGTTTCCCACGACGACTGTGGTCACACCCTGAGTGAGATAATTCAGGTTTGAGTTTGTGGGAGGTTTGCTCAGCCCCCGGTCACAATGAGTATGCATATCGATAAAACCAGGGGCCACGACCATCCCCTGCGCATTGATTACCTTTTTGGAGCTTTTTCCTTTAAGGTTTCCCACTTCGGCGATGGTCTCGCCGATGATTCCGATATCCCCATAAAACCAGGGGTTACCCGTGCCATCCACAATCTTCCCCCTGATGATGAGGATGTCAAACTCTTTTTCCCCTGGGCTGAGGATGATGCCAAGGCCAGATAAAGATATCACCAGAAAAAAAGATGGGAAAAAAAGACGCTTCAACATATCCCCTCCTTATAAAGGAATTAAGTTAGCTAGATACACTGCATTTCAAAAAAAAGAAGTTTAAATTATATTTTATTTGAGCAGAGATGACAATTGGAGATTCAGAAAAGTAAACAACCTATCTTTAGGGGTGAAGTAATATTTCATTCTGAAAACTTAATCCTATAATCTTAGGCGGTAAGAATTTCTTTATCCCTTAGTAGGGGAAACCAATAGGCTTCTCGGGAGTCGCATAGCGAGGCCCGCAAACACAAGGTTTAAGCCTTGCTATAAAAGTTAAATTGTCTTCTCCAGATTAATCGGTGAAAATATGGTATGCGAAAAATTATGAATAATTTTTATTCCTTTTAGTGGTTAAGACTGATAAAAGGATGGAAAAGGGATGAGAAACATATTCTCCATCTCGATGGTTATTTTCCGTTCTTGGTTATTTTTCATAAGGCTAGACTCAATATTTGTCGGTTGACTTTTCTTGTATCAGGAATTTATCATAATTGATGCTCATGGTTGAGAACTTAAAAGTAATCTATGTCACTCCTGAAATAACACCTTTTGCAAAGTCAGGTGAGCTTGCAGATGTGGCTGCCTCCTTGCCGAAATACCTTTCCTCCTTGCCGGTCGAGGTTTCAGTCTTTGTGCCTAAATACCGTAAGCCAGAAATTGAATCCTTACCCATGGAGAGCGTTAACTCAGAAGTGATTGTTCCTCTGGGGGGAAAGAAGGTCAAGGCTCAGATATTCAGGTCTAACCTTGGGAGATATGATATATATTTTGTCGACAACCCTGCATATTTTTGGCGAGAAGGAATTTATGGCACAGGTAAAGGAGAATATCTGGATAATGACGAGAGGTTCATTTTTTTTAACCGTGCCATCCTTGAATTCCTGGTTAAATCCAGGATGGAGGTTGACATCATCCATTGTAACAATTGGCCTTCGGCATTTATTCCTGCCTTCCTTAAAACTACATATTCACCTAGAAAAGAGCTCTCAAAGTTAGCCACAGTTTTAACTCTGCATAACATTGCCTACCAGGGAGAGTTTCCTCCCGAAACACTTGCCTTGACAGGTCTGAATTGGGATTATCTTAATTCCTATAAATCGAGTTTCAACGGGAAATTCAATTTTTTGAAATCGGGGATAATTCATGCAGATGTTCTTAATACTGTAAGTCTAACTTATAAAAGAGAAATTCTCCAAGGCAAACATGGAAATGATATGCGGAAGGAGCTTGAGAAGAGGAAAGATGTTTTTTTTAGCATCAGAAACGGCGTTGACTATGAAACATGGGACCCGAAAAACGACCCTTACCTAAGCGTGAATTATTCACCTTCTAAGATACATAGAAAAAAGGAGTGCAAGCTTGACCTCATTCATCACTTGGGGCTTTCTCTTTCTCTGGAACAGCCGCTGGTGGGAGTGGCCTCTTTTATTACTCCCAAGAAAGGCATAGATATTTTGGTGGAAGCAGTGGAGGGGATAATGGCTTTGGGAGCAGGGCTTGTGGTGGTAGGGATGGGAGATGAGACTTATGAAAAAAGGTTACTTGATTTAGAGAAAAAATATCCGAAGAAAATGTGTGTGAAGTTGGATCCCAATCCTTCACTCTCCCATAAGCTCGTTGCAGGTGCGGACATTTTCCTCATCCCTTCCCTTTTCGAGCCCTGCGGACTTAACCAATTGTACAGTTTCCGCTACGGAACGGTTCCTGTGGTAAGGCATACTGGGGGACTGGCAGAGACGGTGAAGCCCTTCGACCCCCGGAGTCTAAGAGGGAATGGTTTTGTGTTTCGAGAATATTCATCTCGGGCTCTTTTAGAGGCATTAAAAAAAGCATTTTTTTATTTTGCAAAGCCAGAGGTGTGGAAAAGAATAGTAGTATCTGGTCTTAAAGAAGACTTTTCCTGGGAAGTCTCAGCCAGGAAATATCTTGAGCTCTACCGAAAGGCTCTAAAAATTAAAAGAGGAGGTTAATTTGATTGAGGAGATAATTGAAGTTTCAGATTCCACTTTCGAGGAAGAAGTGCTGAATTCAAAGCTGCCCGTGCTTGTTGATTTTTGGGCTGAGTGGTGCGCGCCTTGCAGGATGATTGCACCCACACTTGAGAGCATTGCTCAGAATTTTAAGCAAAAGATGAGAGTTGCAAAGCTGAATGTGGAGAGTAATGTCAAGATTCCCTCTAGGTATGGAATAATGAGTATCCCCACTTTGTTGCTTTTCAAGGATGGAAAGGTAAAAGAGACAATCATTGGCGTTCAACCTCAAGAAAAAATAATTGATATAATTTCCAAACATCTATGAAAGAAACTTATGAAGTGATCATCATCGGTGCGGGACCTGCGGGTCTTGCGGCTGCTATCTATGCGGGGAGAGCCAGGCTGAAGACTTTGGTCATCGAGAAGGGGATTCCCGGCGGGCAGATTCTTCTCACCGATTGGGTGGAAAATTACCCCGGTTTTCCTGAAGGAGTGGCACCTCTCGAACTGATGGGAAATTTCAGAAAACAGGCAGAAAGATTCGGAGCGGGGATAATCCAGGATGAGGCAAAGGAGATTCAAAAACAGGACGAGTCATGGCTCATAAGGGGAAATGCAGGGGAATATAGAGCGAAAGCAGTAATCATCGCCACCGGCTCAGTGTATCGGAAGCTAGGGCTTGAAGCGGAAAAAAGGCTTACAGGAAGGGGGGTCTCCTACTGTGCAATTTGTGACGGAGCATTTTTTAAGGATAGAAAGGTTGCGGTTGTTGGGGGAGGGGACCATGCTCTTACTGAGGCACTTTTTTTAACCAAGTATTGTGGAAAAGTGTGGATCATCCACCGCAGAGATGAATTTAGGGCAGAAAAAATACTTCAAGAAAGAGTTTTAGTGAATCCGAAGATTGAAATAATCTGGGATTCAATCGTCGAAGAAATTAAAGGCGAAGAAAGAATTGAATCCCTTATCCTCAAGGATTTGAAGACTCAAGCACAAAAGGAATTAAAACTTGAAGGCCTTTTCATTTCCATCGGTATGGACCCGAATTCTGGCTTAGTGAGGGAGCTGGTTGAGCTCGATGAAGCAGGAAAGATAAAAGTTGGTCCTCGAATGACAACTTCTCAAGAAGGAATATTCGCCGCAGGTGATGTGACTAATGCCTGTCCTCAGCAAATGGCCGCTGCCGTGGGAGCAGGAGTTTCTGCTGCTCTAAGTGTTAATGACTATCTGAGTTCCATCTAAGCCAGCTTTTTCTCGAGCTCTTCTATTTTCTTCTTGAGAGACCTTACTTCTTTGATTAAATCATAGAGCTGAGGAAGGGAGGCCCAGACCTTTCTCCATTCCTTTATTTCGAGATGAGGACTTCCGGCCACAAATGAATGGGGTGGGACATTCTTCGTTATTCCACTTTTGGCAGCTATAGACACATTCTCGCCTATCTTGATATGATCCGCCACACCTACCTGTCCCCCCATTACCACATTCTTACCTACCTTTGTGCTTCCTGCAATCCCCACCTGCCCGGCAAGGATGGTGTTTTCACCGATTTCAACGTTATGAGCAATTTGAACCAGGTTATCTATTTTCGTTCCCTTTCTGATGACTGTCTCCTCCAGAGTTGCTCGATCTATGGTTGTGTTTGCTCCGATTTCAACCTCATCTTCGATGACTACAGTTCCCTTTTGAGGAATCTTTACGTACTCTCCTTCTGCTGTCTTGATATATCCAAAGCCGTCAGAGCCAAGTACAGCGCCATTATGGATGATGACCCTATTTCCTATTCTCACTCCTTCTCTAAGGGAAACAAATGAATGGATCAGAGCCTGTTTTCCGATTTTTACCCTGGGATAGATACAAACAAGGGGAAAAACAACAGTCCCTTCTCCAATTTCGGTTTCTTCCCCAACATAGGTTAAGGCGCCAATCGAAACATCTTTTTCAATCTTGGCTGATTTAGACACGAAGGCTAAAGGGTGAATTCCTGGTTCAGGTTTATAGGGCTTCCAGAAAAAATCAACAATTTTAATGAAGGAAAGGTAAGGATTTTCAGATTTTATTACCGGAATTTTCTCATACTTTTGCTCTTTAGGTATGATAGCAGCCGTGGCCCTGCTTTCTTGGAGAAGAGGAAAGTATTTTTCGTTGGTGACGAAGACAAGGTCTCCTTCTTTGGCTTTTTCAAGGCTTGAGACACCATAAATTTTTTTACTCCCATCGCCCTCATAAGGGCAAGAGAGGATTCGTGAGATTTGCTCTACGGTTAAGTGGTTTTTAAAATTATCAAACTTTTTTCTCATCGATTCTTTCATTAAGGATTGAAGCTAATTCCGCTCCCCAGAGAAGAATCATCAGAGAGAAGGTCAGCCAGAGAAGAAAGAAGATGAGCGAAGTTATGGTTCCTTTAAGCACCCGAGAAAGGACCACTCCTATGGCCGAAAAGTGCGCCACGTAGAAGGCAAAAAGCCTCTTGGAAAATTCCCAGAGAATTGTGCCAATTCCTGCTGCCATTGCGGCAGCCCGGGTATGAACCTTGACCTCGGGGATGAATTTATAGATGGAAAAGAAAACGAGGAAGGTAAGCGAAAAGGGGATCAGGTACTGGATGAAGAAGTTGTCGACGAAGGAGACCACATCCGGGTTTATATAATTGCGGACAATCACACTTTCTCTTACCGTTCGATGCACGGCAGTCCAGATGACGGTGATTACCAGAGAAATGAGCATGATGATTCCGATGAGAAACATGATTGTATATTCTAAGAGTCTGTTGTAGAAAAAAGATTTCTGGTAGTTTGCCTTGAAGATAAAGTTAATGGCATAAATCAAGTTGGAAAAGAGGAAGCTTGCAGCCACGAGTGAACCCAGAAACCCGAACCAGCCCAGGCTTGTGATGTTTCGGGATAGAGAGCGAATTCTTTCGAAAAAATAAGGGTCTAATTTTCCAAAGAATTCTTCTGAGAAGAGATTGAGGCTTCTGAATGCTATCTCAGAGCCTCCGCCCAGGATTTTGGTGGTGATGACGGCAAAGAGAGCTATGAGGGGGACGGCACAGAGGAGAGCAAAATAAGAAATGGTGACAGCAAAGTTACCGCATTTATCTTCATTGAAGCGCTTTACGGATATTTTTAAGATCTCAAAGAGCGGAAACTTCATCCGATTTTTTTAAGCGTATTTCCCCCACTGAATCATGAGGATGATGATGGCAATGAGAAGAGCGTAAATCACTAGAGTTTCAATCAAGACTAGGGCAAAGATGAGTGGGACGCGGATGTGAGGGCCTGAGCCTGGGTTCCTGGAAATCCCCTCGCAGGCGCTGCTGATAGCCTTTGCTTGAGAAAAAGCACCCGCGGCTGAGGCAAGGGTGATTATTGCTCCGCTAACGATTATCGATAATTTGAAGAGGGAGGCCCTATTTGAGTCCAATGATGTCTCCTGTGCCAGCAGTTCAGTGCTTGCCAGAACGGCAAAAATAAAGAAGAGAATTAAAAATTTTAGTTTTTTTCTCATCTGTCCTCCTTTTAGAGATTAATGTTCTTCTTCATGAGCTATGGCTCCTGAGATATAGATACAGGCGAGAAGCACGAATACAAAGGCTTGGATGACTGAAGTAAAGATAGCAACCGCCATAAAGGGAAGTGGAAGGAAAAAAGGAAGAATCGAGGCAATGATCACGATGAGCAATTCCTCTGCAAAAATGTTGCCGAACAAACGCAGGGAAAGAGAGACGGGACGGGAAAAATGACTGATGATTTCGATAGGTAGAAGGAGAGGGGCAAGAAAAGGAATGGGACCTGTGAATTGCTTGAGGTATTTAAGTAGTCCCTGGGATTTAATTCCCTGCCAGTGGTAATAGAAGAAGACCACCAGGGCACAGCCAGCGGTAACATTGAGCTTGCTTGTGGGAGACATAAACCCGGGCACGAGACCGAGAAGGTTGCAAACTAGGATGAAAATACCTATGGTTGCGATTAGCGGCAAGTACTTCTTTCCTCTTTCTCCGATAGTGTCTATGAGGAGTCCTTCAAAAATTTCGATGATGAGCTCAAGAGCACTCTGGAGTTTTGAAGGCACAAGTCTTAATCTTCTTACGCATAATCCAAAAAAGAGGATGAGGAAGAAAACAACGATGATTACCATCACCACATGGTCAGGGAAGAGTTTTTCAGGATTCTGAATTTCTATCCCCACCAAACCGAGCAAATAGGAGAGAGGCTTGCCGAAGAGTTTGTTGAAGAAGCGAACAATAAACAGACTGTGTTCTAGTTCTTCCATTCTTTTCCTTTGAAAGCGGCTACTAAAGTTTCAAGAAAGATAACCAAGATAATGATTGAAAAGCCAGCTATAAAAGCAATTATTTTTTTTGAAAAGAAAAAGATTATAATGAAAAAAATAGTAAGAATCAACACAAGGCGGATGAGGTAAAAAATCAAGGTAGATTTGAGGGCCTTTTTCTTCTCACCCATGAGGAGCTTAGAAAGAGACCGATTGAGCCAGAAGAAGCTTAAGGCAGAGAAAGCTCCACCCGAAAAGATGAAGAGAGAAGAAAGGGCATCAAAAAAGGCTAGGCTTGCAAGAGAAACAAAAAAAGAGATGAGGATGATTTCAAGAGGTATTCTTCTCAGGATTTTCTCTTCGATTCCTATGGCCTTCATTTTTTATCTTTTCTCTGCCTCTCTTTTTTTCTAAAATCAAAGCTCTTTCTGTCTTATGATTCCTCTTATCAGACTATAAAATCCAGAAAAAATTCCGAGAACTGTAAAGACTAAGAGGAGCCAGGGCTGAGTTCGGAAGAGCTTATCCAGGTAATAGCCGATGAATAGTCCTACTGCAATTGAGGAGGGCAACATAAGGACGAGGGAACTGAGTTCGGCAACCCTTTTAAAATCGATCTTAGAAAAGAACTTATTCATAATTTATTTTATCATACCATATCTTTGACCTTTAAACATATACAACTCTAGAATGACTCAAATTCTATCTTAAAGCCTTCGAACCATTCAAGAAGGTAAACTGCTATTGATTAGAGGTGGAGGTTATGATAAATTTTTCTAAATTGAAAAAAATAATTTTTTATTTTTCTCTTTTTCTTTCTCTAGGGACTTGTTTATTTTGCCTTCAAGAGGAGAACCAGATTTCTGAAGAAGTGAAGATTATTGCCGCTCATAGTGAGAGGGTAGAAAAGAGGATTGTGGCCTCCGGGAATGTGGAAGTCATTTACAAAAATATAAAGCTTCTTGCAGACAGGATTGAGCTTGATACAGAGAGCAAAGATGTCTTTGCCAGTGGTAACGTTGTTCTTCAGACACCGGATGAGGTGATTAGTGCAGAAGAAATAAGGTTCAACCTCCATTCTTCTGAGGGGGAGCTGAGAAAAGTTTTCGGGATGATTCAACCAACCATCTTTTATGAAGCCGATAACATAGAGAGAAAAGAGCAAGACTTGTACCGCTTTGAGAAGGCAAGGATTACTTCCTGCACTCAACCTGTGCCTCGCTGGGATTTTTCCTGTTCCAGGGCTGATTTCAAGAAGGATAAGTATATAGAGATGTGGGGTATGCTCTTGAGGATAAAAGGTATTCCCGTCTTTTATTTTCCTTACTTGAAATATCCTTTGGATAAAGAAAGGTCAACTGGATTCCTGATGCCTCAAATCGGCCACTCAGGGCCAAAAGGTTTCTTCATCTCCCAAAGTTTCTACTGGGCGCTGAAGAGAAACATGGATGCAACGCTGAATGTGGATTTTTATTCTGCCCGAGGCATCGGGGGCGGGCTTGAGTACAGATACCTTTTTTCTGAAGGTACAGGAGGAGAGCTTAACCTCTACTATTTTGACTTCAGGAAAAATGTGGAGAGTAATGAACCTCAAAGTGCCTACATAATTCGTCTCAATCACAATCATCCCCTGCCCTATAATTTTAATCTTGTTGCCAAAGTTGACTATCAGAGCTCCTATGATTTTTTAAGAGAATTCGATAATAATTTTAAGAGAGCTGTTATTTCTAACAGAAACTCTCAAGTTTATCTCTCAAGGTCATGGTCCTCTTTTAATCTTAACCTCAGAGTCTCAAGGTTTGAAACTTATTTTTCGCAGAGGGATGGCTCTATCATAAAGAACAATTTCCCTGAGGCCTCATTCTCCAGTTCAAAAATAAAATTGTTTTCACCTCTATTTTTTTCCTTTACTTCTAATTTTACTCGCTGGGAATATGGGTGGGATACTGATTATGAGGCTGGAAGCCAGAAGAAATCGCAGAGCCTCACCTTTAATCCTTGTCTTAGTTTCCCCCTAACTTCGATTCCCTGGTTGACTATAAATTCTTCCCTTTCAGCAAGATTTGCCTATTATTTCCAGAGTTATGCTCCGGGGACAAAGACAGTTGTGGATGAACATCTCTTCACCAATAATTATGTTTTTGACGTTGAATTCATCGGCCCTGTTTTCTATAAAATATTCTATGATTCCTTGAACGAACCGAAACTGAAGCACATCATAGAGCCAACCTTTTCCTATAAATATGAAAGCCCTCTGGAGTCGTCTCAAAGGATAATTACCGCTGGTTATCTTTCGCGAAATCATTACCTCCGTTACGGTCTCACCAATCGCATCATCATCAAGGAAGATAATATGCCCCGGGAGATATTTACCTTGGGATTTTCTCAAAATTTCTATCTTCTTCCCGAAGAAGGTCCCTTGAGCCGTTATCGAGTGGATGGAAAAATACCTGAATTTTCAGACCTCTCGGCCTATCTTCGTTTTTATCCCCTAAAAAATTATAGCCTTGATTTCACCGCAAATTTCAATCCTTACTACAGAACATTTTCAAGTCTGCGTCTGGGAGCGAATCTTGGTTCTCCCTTGGACAATACGTTTCTGAGGGTGAACTGGTACAAGAGCATAAATCCGTATCAAAAGATGTCAGTCTGGAATCGGCATCAGGTAGGACTATACGCAGGCCTGAAAATTCCTCAGCTTTCGACTGAAACCCAGGCTGAGATTGATTTCAACATCCAGGAAAGGAAGATGCTTTATTCGGCTTTCATGTTCATCTACCATTACCAGTGCCTTGATTTCAGGGTGGACCTCAAGATATTCTATTTCCGCGAAAGACCGGAGACACAATTTCGGGTATCAATAGGCCTGGGCAATATCGGAAAGACTACAGATTTTTTAGGAGGAATTGGGTTTTAAGATGACAAGATTAAAGGGATTGATTTTAAGCGGGGGAAAAGGGACAAGGCTTCGTCCGCTTACCTTCACGCAGGCAAAACAGCTTGTCCCTGTGGCCAACAAACCTGTTCTCTTCTATGGCATCGAGGCGTTGAAGGAAGCTGGGGTTGAGGAGATTGGGATTGTGGTCGGGGAGACGAAGAAAGAAATAATTGATGCCGTTGGGGATGGAAGTCGCTGGGGAGTGCGAATTTCTTATATAGAGCAGGAAGCACCGCTCGGATTGGCTCATGCAGTGATGATTGCGGAAGACTTTCTGGGGAAGGATTCTTTCGTGATGTATCTTGGAGATAACATCCTCAAGAGTGGGATTAAATCCTTGGTGAAAGAATTTAAGGAGAAAAAACCAAACTCCTTGATTCTTCTTACAAAAGTTCCCAATGCCCAAATGTTTGGTGTGGCTGAGCTGAAGGATGGGAAAGTAGTCAGGCTAGTGGAAAAACCGAAGCACCCCCGAAGCAACCTTGCTCTTGTGGGTGTTTATATGTTTGATTGCCACATCTTTGAGGCAGTTAAAGCCATAAAACCTTCCTGGAGGAACGAGTTAGAAATTACGGATGCCATCCAGTACCTTGTTGACCATGGTTACGAAGTTCATCCTCACCTCGTCACAGGCTGGTGGAAGGACACGGGCAAGATAGAGGACCTTCTTGAGGCAAATCGATTGATTCTGGAAGGAATAACAGGTTTATCTGAGGGTTACGTAGATGAGGCTTCCCGAATAAATGGGCAGGTTATTCTTGAGGCTGGAACGGTGGTCAAAAACAGCATCATTCGCGGTCCTGCTATAATCGGGGCAGAAACAGAGATTTTAGATTCCTATATCGGTCCTTTCACCTCCATCCAGAGAAGATGCAGAATCGTCCGCACTGAAATAGAACACAGCATCGTGATGGAAGGGAGCGAGATTTGCGATGTGGGAAGCCGGATAGATGAAAGCCTCATCGGAAGAGAGGTGAAAATATATAAGTGCCCACCTCGGCCCTCTGTGTATAGATTCATGGTGGGCGATAAGAGCGAGATAGGAATAAAATAAGAAGAGAACTTGTTTGAGGAGGGTGCCATGATAGATGGAGTGAAGACAAAAAAGCTTAGAGTCATTCCTGATGAGAGGGGAAGAGTGATGGAGATTCTTCGCAATGACGATAAGCTTTTCTCAAAATTTGGTCAGGTTTATATGACCACAACCTATCCTGGAGTGGTGAAGGCCTGGCACAAGCACGAAAAACAGACAGATAATGTGGCCTGTGTTCAGGGGATGATAAAGCTTGCGCTTTATGACCCTCGGGAAGATTCTCCAACCTATGGAGAAATTAACCAGTTTTATATAGGAATTTACAATCCTGAATTGATTCAGATACCCGCTGGAGTCTATCATGGCTGGATGTGCGTGAGTAATGAGGAGGCAATCATCGTTAATGTTCCCACCGAAGCCTATAACCATGAAGCTCCTGATGAGCAGCGTCTCGACCCCCATCTAAACGACATCCCTTACGACTGGAGTAGAAAGGATGGCTGAAGAAAGAAGATTAGACGGCTTGACTCTGCTTATCACTGGCGGGGCAGGCTTCATAGGTAGTAACTTCATCCGCTACATGCTTAATAAATATCCTAACCTTAAAGTAATCAATCTGGATAAACTGACTTATGCTGGCAATTTGGAGAATCTAAGAGACATTGAAGGTGATCCTCGATATGAATTTATTAAGGGAGATATTCGAGATAAAGAGCTGGTGAATAAGCTCCTGGAGAGAGTAGAAGGTGTGGTCCATTTTGCAGCCGAAACCCACGTAGATCGCTCCATCCTCGATGCGGGAGAATTTGTCCTTACAGATGTCTATGGAACCTATGTTCTCCTGGAGGGATTGAGGAGGAAGGGTTCTCAGGTGCACTTTTTCATCCATATTTCTACTGATGAAATCTACGGAAGTCTCGCAGAGGGATACTTCAGCGAGGATTCTCCTCTTAATCCTTCCTCACCATATGCGGCAAGCAAGGCGGGAGCAGACAGGATGGCGTATGCTTACTTCAAAACTTTTAATCTACCCATCATCATCATCCGACCTAGCAATAATTTCGGACCCTATCAATATCCAGAAAAATTCATCCCCCTTTTCGTGACCAACGCCTTAGAAGATGTCTCTCTCCCTCTCTATGGAGATGGAAGAAATGTCCGCGATTGGGTGTATGTGGAAGACAACTGTAGGGCAATAGAAGTGGTGATGAAAAAGGGAGGATTCGGGGAGGCATACAATGTAGGGGCAAACAATGAGGTGGAGAACATAGTCTTAGCCCAGATGATTGTTGATTTCCTTCAGAAACCGAGAAGCTTGATTAAACTTGTTCCCGATCGTTTGGGGCATGACCGAAGATATGCCCTTGATTGGAGTAAGATAAAGTCTCTTGGGTGGCAGCCAGAGACGAATTTCAGCGAGGCTCTGGAGAAGACAATAAGCTGGTACAAGCAGAATAGGAAATGGTGGAAAGATATAAGAGAGAAGAGCAGGGAATATCAGAGATTTTACGCCGAATGGTACAGAAACCGAAGATGAGGATTGATTCCTTATCGCTTTATTTCTTTAAGCTCTTAGTTTTCATAAACATGGAATGTTAATCTTAAAAAAAGAGAGAGGAAAGCTAAAAAATTTTGCTTGAAGTTTCTCTTTCTCTGAGAATGATTCAACCTGAGGAGGGATGATGAGAGTCTTAATCACGGGAATAACGGGGTTTGCGGGTAGTCATCTTGCTGAATACATCTTGGAAAATCAGCAAGGGGTAGAAGTATTCGGGACAGTGCGCTGGCGAAGCAGGATGGATAACATTCTCCATCTCCAAAATAGGCTCAAATTAATTGAGGCTGATATAAAAGATATTGTCTCTTTGAAGAAAGCCTTGGCGGAGTCAAAACCAGATCGCATCTTCCACCTTGC
>Ga0129301_1000510_pt1 | contig 21342 bp, 19 predicted proteins | sample ConPoolayeHmetaG_FD_94489 | JGI IMG/M metagenome (GOLD analysis project Ga0129301, IMG submission 94489) | Hot spring microbial mat communities from California, USA to study Microbial Dark Matter (Phase II) - Cone Pool mat layer H metaG ...
AAGCTCAACTGGATCGTGCCTCTGCGGCGGGCTGTGGTAACAGAACACCTGACCTACCAGGAAGCCATCGAGGCATGGGAACTGGCTCTGCGCTGGCCTCGGCACAAGCAACGGATGTGTTCATGGTACGAGATCCCCGAGTCCGATTACGAGATTGCCTGCAACGCCGTCCATGAGTGGAGATGGATGATGGATTTTTCCGGCATTCTGTACAGCTCCCTGGAGGACACCGTAACAGCTGATACTTTCGATCATTTTTGGGTCCGGGCCTGGAAAGGACCCCTGCGCGTGCTGCGCGAAGCAACCGGATGCCTTCCGCCGGCACTTGTGCCGGACCTGTTTACGGGCGAGATCCGTCACGCGGACGCCGAATTCCTGGAAGGAGACGTGATCGAGTTCCCGCTGTTCAAATTCCTGGCATGTTGCGGCAAATGTGATTATGAAGCGCTCCAATTCAATCCCGACGGCAGCCCCTTTCTGGGCGATAGCGTGGTCGATGACTGCGGCGAGCCGCTCACGGAAGGACCGCAGCTTCACGACAACATGCTGGCCATGCGTTTCCAGTTATTGTTCAACCTGGGGATGGCCGGCTTTTATCACCTCGAGCCTGTGTACCGGAGCGGTGCGGGCTCAGGGCTTCTCGGGAACCCAGGCGGGACGGCGGTCTATGCGCGCGGTATGATGTTCGGAGCCGTTTTGAAAGTCGCCCCACGCCCGGAAAGGCGCTACCCCGACCCTTCGAGTCCTCACTGGCTGGTGGCAAACTACCACTGGGGCCGGCCCAACGCGGAAGTGGTGCCGACGCTCGATTCCTACAATAATGTGTTGCTTCCCGGCCAGCCGTTGACTCCCGCATGGGCCTGCAGTCCCTGCACGCTGACGGTGCTGTATTTTCTTCTGGATGCCGACCGCTGGGGGGAAAGTGGGGTGAGCACCGAATACGATGCCGGACGGCTGGCGCAATATCCCGTCCGCCGGATGACGCGCCGCGAAATTCTGGGCGCGGACAATCCGCAGCAGCAATCCTTCACGGTGAACCTCCTGCCCGTGAATCCCGGAGGGCCCGAAATCGACGGCGTGCTGCAGGCACCCCAGCGCCTGGGGGATCTGAACGTCGTCTCTTTGTACAGGCACGAGCAGGCGCTGCTGCGCATTTACCCTCACCGCAGGTTGCTGGAAATGGGGAGTTCAGGGAGACCTCCCCACACGGGGTGTATATGTGTGTATAATCCAGCCACAGGACGCGACTATTTCGACGGTGATGAAGCCCAGGCTTCCACGGGCCATCTGTGGAAGTTCGAAGCCTCCGGGGCCATGCATACGGAGTGGGAGCCGCAGCGCATGGGTGCCGGCCCTCACCGGTGGGACAAGATCGAGGACAACATTGTGCGCTTCTTCAAGACCCCGGCAACGACGCGGCACGGAGGCGGATATCACGGCATCTGGTATCGCACCGCCGATCCGACGGCAGACAACTTGCAGGATATGCAGAGGTTTAACCACTTCATCATGTTCGATCTCAACGAAGACTCACTTGCCGGCCTTTACTGCCATGGCAAGACGTACCGGCCGGTCGTGTGCGGTGATTACAGGCTGCGTGCCTTGAGCCGCCAAAGGCGGAGGGGCAATCCCGACCGGGACTTCAACGACTACAAGCGTCTTTACGCCGAGCGCGCGGTCCCCTATCTGACGCTCGACGAATTCGTCACGGCCACGACCCGGGCCGGTTCCGCAACAAGCGATTACCCGCCCGCAAGCCAGCTGCTCGCGGATATCACGGCGGCCAATTCTCCGCCCTCCCAGAGCGCGACCACTTCGACCGCCGGTCAGGGCGGCGGTGCGACGCCGTAGCTCCCGCGCGCCGCGCGGGACCGGTGACTTGGAGCAATAAGCACGCGGTCCGGCCCCGGAAGGGGCCCTGAGCGGGTAGCCGGGGGTGAGCCGCAGGCGAACCCCCGGAAAGGCACATATCGATCGGGCCAGTCCCGGAGGGCCGACAGACCGAGGTCTCCGATATATCCTTCTGCCGGCCCTTCGGGGCTTGTCGCATGCCGCTCCCTTTTCTCCGGGTTCGCCTTCGGCTCACCCGGAGCTACCAGCTGCCGTGCCTCCGGCACTGACGCGGCCCCGGAAGGGGCCATGAGCCGGTAGCCGGGGGTGAGCCGCAGGCGAACCCCCGGAAAGGTGCGTATCGATCAGGCGAGCCCCGGAGGGCCGACAGACCGAGCTTTCTGATTCATCCTTCTGCCGGCCCTTCAGGGCTTGTCGCATGCCGTCACGTTTTCTCCAGGTTCGCTTCCGCTCACCTGGAGCTACCAGCTTCCGTCCCTTCGGGACGGACATTTCCCGCGCGCCGCGGCAGACCTACCTGCGTGCCGGAACTACGGCCGCGCCTTGCGCGGGTATTTCGGCAGATCCTGCAAGCACCAGCGCATGAAGTCGCGCAGGTCGTTGTTCGCATTGGCGAGATCGGCTTTCCTCAGATACATCATGTGCCCGCTCTCGTACCACGCGAAGCGGAAGCGGTCGCGGAATTCCCCGCCGGGCTGCAGGTGCGAAATCGTATACACCGCACTGAAATAGTCCGTCGCCGCGTCGAAATACCCCCCCTGGACCATCACCTTGAGATAGGGATTGTCGCGCATCGCCTGGCGCAGCAGCTCGCCCACATTCGTCGCTTCGTCGCGCTGCCAGGGCCGCACGTTGCCCCACACGTGGTACTCCAGGTCGGTCTCGTAGCGCAGCTCCTCGCGCAGGTAGCGGTTCACGGCGTTGCCGAAGGGGCCGTTCCAGTCCGCCATCGCCGGATCGTATTCGGGATTTTCGCCGGCGGCGTCCCGGTCCACTCCCAGGTAGCGGCTGTCCAGGCGGCCCACCGTCAGGCGCTGGTCGCGCAGGAGCTCCTTCCAGAAGCGGCGCGCATCGATGCGCAGGTTCGTCGAGGTGACGTATTCGGGCGTGAGCCCGGTGTAGCGCGCCACCTTGCGGGCGATCTCGTCGCGCTCGGCATCGCCGAGCCGATCTCCCTTCACCAGGGCCTTCAGATAGTCGCCCATGGCGAACGCTTCGACCTCGTCCAGCAGTTTCCGGAGCGGGCGGGACTGCAGATCCGCCGGCAACTGCCGGTGGTACCAGGCGGTGGCGGCGCGCTGGGGCAGCGTCGTGGCATAGGAAACGTCGGCCCCGCGCTCCATGTCGAGGTTGGTCATCGAAACCAGGATGACGCCGTTGAGATATATCTGGTGCTGCCGCAACAGATGACCGGCAAGTCCCGAAGCGCGCGTCGTCCCGTAGCTTTCCCCGATGACGAACTTGGGCGACATCCAGCGGTCCTTCTTCACCAGAAAGACGCGGATGAATTCGGCCACCGACTGGATGTCGGTCAGCGTGCCGTGGTACTTGTGCAGATCCTCCCCTTCGACCATGCGGCTGAAGCCGGTGGCCACCGGATCGATATAGACGATGTCGGCGGCATCGATGATCGAATGCGGATTGTCTTCCAGCTTGCCGGGCGGCACGGGCGCGAAGCCCTCGTCATCGTAAACCACGCGCCGCGGCCCGGTGTATCCCAGGTGCATCCAGACCGAGGCCGTGCCCGGCCCGCCGTTGAAAGAAAAGATCAGCGGCCGCGTGCTCAGGTCCTGGATGCCGTCGCGCGTGTAGGCGACATAGAACATCTTGGCCGTGAGCTTGCCGGCTTCGCGAATCGGCAGCCAGCCGGCCTCCGCCGTGTAGCTGATCGCCTGGCCGTTGATGCGGGCCGTGTGCTGGGTGACGGCGGGCTTGTCGGGCAGAAGCTCGGCCTCCTTGCCCGCCTTGTTGGCCGCAGGAGCCTGGGGAGCGCTGCGCGCTTCCTGGGCCGCGACGGGCAGCACGCCCCGGACCACCCACAAGGCCATCAAGAGAATCGGAAGCAGCTGTCGAATCCTCATACATGTCCTCCTGTGATAGCGCAGGGGCAAGAACGAGAGCCGTCACGTGCCCCCGGGACCATCGCCAATCCTTATCCTTGCGCGCCGATCATACAACAGCGCGGCGGAGTGCGCCGCCACGATTTTGGATCGCTGCGGACTTCACCGCACCGCGGCGCACCGCCGCGATTTCGGAAGGGTGCGCCCGGAAGAGACCGACCCTTCAATTGTTAACTTTTTGAACGAATTGTGCCGATCTGTCCAACAGACCGGCAGGGAGCCGGTGTGTACGACGGATGAGCCCATGAACAGGCTTTGGCCGGCGGTTATTCTCGGATGCTGCATGCCCGGGCGCCTGTGCGCTCAGAACATCACCGATACGTCCAACGGGACAATGAGCGCGGTGATCAGCTTCACGGTGACGCCGGGCACTTCGAACACCCCGGTGGCGCGCACGGTCAGTTTCCGCATACGCTGCGCCGACGCTTCCGGCTACCACGTGGCCGCCTCGGCGAGTTACGTGGCCGTCCCGGGCGCGCCGGCCGACGGCGGGGCGACGATCGCGGCATCCGATATAGGCGTGGGCATCACCTCGGTCGACACCTCGAGCTCGCAGGTCATCAAACCGAGAACCGATACCATCGCCTACGGCTTCGCTTACGATCCCGGCGCGGTGAGCGCCCCCAACGGTCTCACGCCGTACGCGGGGCGCGCCGCGGGGCAGGCAACCGTGGCCGACCTCGTCGGCAGCCCGGGCACCACGATACTGAGCGGCGACCGTATCGCCGCCAGCGAGAACCCGAGCGATCCCGACAACTACATCACGGTGACCGTGACCTTCGCCTTGCTGCCCCAGTACTTCACCCCCGGCACCTTCACGGTCGCCCTGACCCTGAGCATCATGAACGGACCCTAGGCAATGGAAACCCATCTGGAGGAGATAGCCACCATGAAAACCGGCAAGCTGTTTTTGTTCGGCGCGCTTGTCCTCATGTTCGCCGGCGCGGCGCAGGCGCAGACATCGGGGACGATCACCATCACGGGAACGGATCCGGAGGCCTTTTCGATCACCAACACCTCGGACGCCACCCTGAGCGCCACCATCATTCTCGGCACCCTGACGCCCGCCACCGGCGGCACGCTGACGAGCGGGACCGCCCAGATACGCCTGCGCAGCAACAAGGCCTACCAGCTGACTGCGCAGGCCACGGCGCTCAGCTTCACCGGTGCCGGAGCGGCCGACGGCGGCGCAAGCATTGCGCTGAGCGATTTCGGTTTCGGCATCGCCTCGATCGATGCCAGCGGCGCCAACGTCGCCAACGCAACCGGCCATACGGTGGTGTCGCTCTTCAACTACGATCCGCGCAGCGTTTCCGTGACCAACGGCCTGACCCCGTTCGTTCCCAGCACCCACGGGACGCTCGACGACATCACCACGAGCACGCAGATCCTCAGCGGGCCGCGCATCAGCGCGCAGGGGAATATCTCGACCGACAACAACTTCATCCTGGTGACGCTGGCGGTCGCCACGCTGCCGCAGTATTTCACGCCCAACTCGAGCTTCTCCACCACCGTCACCCTGACGATCGCTTCGCAATGAGCCAGGTGCCTGCCATGATCATCCGGCTGCTGGATCTCGTTACCGCAGTGCTCCTGCTGGCGCCGGGCCTGCCGGCCGATCCCGGGCCCGGAGCCGCCCGCACGGCAGGGTTGGGGCTCAATCCCGCGCGCATCGAAGTGGAGATCCTCCCGGGCGGCGAAAAAACCGTCGGTTTTCGCATCGAGTCGCCGCCGTCGGACGCGCCGGTGCAGGGCCGGCTGATGCTTTCGCTCACCGATTGGAACATCGACGAACAGGCCAATGTGAGCTACCTGGATCCGGGCTCGCTGCCCGACTCGGCCTCTCCCTGGATCGTCTTCAGCCCGGCGGCCGTGAACATTTCTTCCGGCGAGAGCCAGCTTGTACGCATCACGGTGAGAGTCCCCGAATCCGCGCGGCCCGGCGTCTATCGCAGCGGCATCCTCGTCCAGGAACGCCCCCCGGCGACGCCCCCGAGGCCCGGCGAGCACCTGCTTTACTTCCGCTTCCGTTACGCGTTCACGCTCTATGTGATCGTGCCCCCCGTTGCGGGCCGGGGCGAACTCCTGGATGTGCGCCTGGAGGCAGGCGCCGGCGGCGTCGCACTGGTCTGCCGCATGCAGAACACGGGGTCGCGCCACGTGCGCCCGCGCATCAGCTGGTCGATCCGCGACGGCGAGCAGCAGCCGGTCGCCGTACTCAAGAACAAGGAATCCACCGTCCTGCTGCCCTTCTCGACCATGACGGTCCGCTTTCCGGTTGCCGGCAGCCTGCCTCCGGGCCGTTACGAGATCGATGCCCAGGTGGATTTCAACGATGGAGGTTCTCTGCAGGCCGCCCGGCGCGCGGTCCTGCTCGCCGCGGACGGCGAAAGAGCCGCTGCGGCCGGGACCGTGAAGCCTCGGTAACCGATCTCCGATGGCGGCGTCGCCCCCGGTCCCTGTGCATGCAGGGAGACGAGCCATCATGAAAGCCGCCCCACGCAGATTGTTCAGGATCCCGGCCGGCATGCCGTGGCTGCTCGCAACCTGCCTCGCTGCGCCGAGCCCGGCCGCCGCCCAGGCGCTGCAACCCACGCTCGTCGTCGGCGGCAATCCGCTGGTGACGGCCCGTCCCGCGACGCGGATCGGAGAAGAATGGTTCCTCCCCCTGATCCCGATCGCCGAGGCTCTGGGGATCGAGGTCGAGGTCGATCCCGGCAGCCTGACCTTGCGCGCCCGGCGCCGGGACGGCACCCAAGTCGTCTATGACGGGCGCACGGGCGAGATCAGGCTGGGGCACGTGCACGTGGGCCGGCTCGAAGATCACCGGCAGGTCAGCCTGGCCGTTCCGCGCGACGATCTTCTCTTCCCCCTCAACGGCGTGGTCGCGCTGCTCGGCGTCGAAATCCAGGAGGACCGCGCGCACGCCGCCCTGCGCATCGAGCCCGCAGGGAGCGGAGCGCGCGCGGTCCCGTCCGCGCTCAGCGTGAGCACCCTGGGTTATGACTACGGCTTCACCACGAACACGGACGATTACAGCCAGTTCGTCGCGCTGCATGGAACCGGCCTTGCGCAGGCCGCCCGATTGAAAGGAAACCTCCTCCTCAGCCGCTATCCGGGGCAGTCGGGACTGAATTTCAGCCAGGGAACGCTGCAGGCGGAATTCCCCGGCCGGCGCCGGCTGCTGCTCGGCGATCAGGCCGTTTACTCGGGATTGGAAGCCCTGGGCGATGCGGTGCGCGGCGCGGGCATGCAACTGCCGCTCGCAGGATACGATGCGCACTTCTACGGCGGCCGCTCGATGAGCGCCGCCTTCGCCTCGCTGGGCGGCGGATTTTCCCGCTACGACGCCGGAATCGCCGGCTTCGCGCTGCGGCGGAAAACGGCGGCGCGCGACCTGTCGTTCGGCGGGCACTACTTCGACGGCGAGGAGCGCCGGGGCGCGGCCGCGGGCGTCTCCTACGGGCGGGCCGACGCTGGCAATCAGTTCGCTTCCCAGATCGTTTTCGGGCGATTTTCCGGACAGAGCACGCGCAGCGCCGACGAGCCGATCACCGTGGACGGGCCGGCGCTCGGCCTGACCGTGACGGACACCTACATACCGGTGCGCCGGCTCTCCGTCAGCGGTCGCTTCGACAGCTACGGCCGGAACTTTCTCACGCCTCGCGCCGACCCGCGCTTCCAGGGGCAGACGGCCGCCGCCTTTTCCGCCGTATTCCGGCCGAATACCTCGGTCAGCCTCACAGCGGGAGTCCACAGGCGGACATACCTGGTCGGAAACCGCGGTGGGCTCGGCGGCTACAATCTGGGGGCTCAGGCCGTGCTCCCGCACCGGCATCCGTTGCAGTTCGGGTTCTTCCGCTCCGTGCAGGGCGACCCTGCGGCGCCGGGCGTGAAGACTTCTTTGACCCAGGTCTCGCTCGCGCTGCCCCAGTCCGGCCGGTATACCGCGTATGCTCATTACACCGCCATGGGATTCGCCGGCACACGCGCGCACGAGCTCGACGGCATCCTGGCCATCGACTTCCGGGACCGCGGCCGCCTGGTCGTGCACGACCACGTGCAGTTCGGCGGCCATCACCGCCTGGGCGCCGACTGGTACCTGGACATGCCCCGGAGGGGCGGGTTCATCCGCGCCGGCATCGACCGTGCGGCCGTTCGCGGCGAGCGCGCCGGCTTCTATCCCCTGGTCGGCTTCAGAGTGCGCCTGCCGCACGGGCACAGCCTGCAGCTGACGTATCTTTCGGACCGCGGCAACCGCACGTTGCGCGTGGAGATCGGAGGCAGCCTGGTGAGGGAGCCGGAATTTGCGGGCCGCACCACACCCGGCACGCTCGTGCGCCCGGCACGCGTGACGGGCCGGGCTTACCTGGATCGCGACCTCGACGGAACGTTCGCCAGCGGCACGGACAGGCCCGTTGCCGATATCCCCGTTTTCCTCGACGGCGTGCACGTTGCGTCTACGGATGCCCAGGGCATGTTTTGCGTGGAGGGCGTGATTCCGGGCGCGCACACGCTGCGCGCCGGCCTCGAAGGAGTACCGGCCGACATGGTCTTTGCCGGCCCGGCGGAAAAGACCGTCGCGGTTATTCCTTTCCGCGATAACGTTGTCGACTTCCGCCTGGCTCGCACGGGGCGCATCGGCGGCAGGATCTCCTACCTGGACTACGGAGGCGACCCGGAGGCTCCCGTGGAAAGGCCCCTTCCCGATGTGCGCATTCTCGCCGGGAGCGAGCATGACGCCTATTCGGAAGCGAACGGCAGGTTCATGCTTGGTGACCTGCCGCCGGGTACCTACGAGCTGAGGCTGGATCCCGATACATTGCCCCCGGGCTACGAGCCCCGGCTGCCGGCCCTGGCGGTGATCGTCGCGCCCGGAGAAACCGTCCAGGGCGCCGATTTCCTGCTGGTCGTCCCCCCCAAACCGATAGTCGAAAAATCCCTGCCGCCCATGGTGGCCACGCAGCCCGAGGGCCCGGCAGCGCAGGCTGCCGGATCCCGCGCAAGCGGCGCGGATGAAAACCAGGCCGAGCCTCCCGCGCCCGCTCTCCCGGCCGTGGAGCGCAAACCGCCGCCAAGCCCCGTGGCATTCGAGATCCAGGTCTTTTCCTCGCGCGTTCGCAAGGAGGCGCAAGAGCGCGCCGAGCAGTTGCGCCGCGCGGGCTATTCGCCCATCGTGCGGCGCGCCCGCCTCGGCAACGGCGAGCTCTGGTACCGCGTCCGGCTCGCGGGCTTCGACTCGCGCGCAAGCGCCGCCGCCGCCGGCGAAGTGCTCATCGCCAAGAAGCTCGCGGAATCCTACTGGGTGATTCCATAACGGCGATTCAGACACCGGCACTGGTCCGCCGCGCCCGTCGGTCCGCCGCGCACGTAGGTCCGCCGCGGCCCTGCGCGCGGGAAATGTCCGTCCCGGAGGGACGGAAGCTGGTAGCTCCAGGTGAGCGGAAGCGAACCTGGAGGAAAGGCAGGGCATGCGACAAGCCCCGAAGGGCCGGCAGAAAGATACGTCAGGAAGCCCGGTCTGCCGGCCCTCCGGGGCTGCGACGATCGATACGCCCCTTTCCGGGGGTTCGCCTGCGGCTCACCCCCGGCTACCGGCTCAGGGCCCCTCCTGGGCCGGATGGTAGGCCCGCCGCGCCGCGGCGGACCGTGAGCTTGTTGCTTCAAACTACCCATTCCGCGCGGCGCGCGGGAAATGTCCGTCCCGGAGGGACGGAAGCTGGTAGCTCCAGGTGAGCGGAAGCGAACCTGGAGAAAAGGGAGCGGCATGCGACAAGCCCCGAAGGGCCGGCAGAAAGATACGTCAGGAAGCCCGGTCTGCCGGCCCTCCGGGGCTTGCCTGATCGATCCGCCCCTTTCCGGGGGTTCGCCTGCGGCTCACCCCCGGCTACCGGCTCAGGGCCCCTCCGGGGCCGGATGGTAGGCCCGCCGCTTTGCCCGACTCGACGGCGGGCCAGGTCCTCGATGTGCGCACGGCGGTCCGCCAGGCGCAAGCGCGTCATGCGCGCGGGCCGAACTGGGGAGCGCGCAGGCGCTCGGCGTGGTCGCGCACCATGGTGGTGAGCAGCGGATCGGCGAGCCGCAGGAAGCGCGCTGCCGGCTGCTGCTCCAGCTTCATGGCCGGGTCCTTCTCGAAGCCGATCTCCAGGAAGATCATCGACTGGTTGGCCAGCTCGACGACGGCCGCAAGCTTGCAATACTTGCCCGCCGCCGCGTGGTCGTGGTGGTGCAGGATCGCCTCGGCAAGATGATTGGGGAATCTCCAGCGCTCCGCCACCAGGGCGCCCACCTCGGCGTGGGTGAACCCGAAGCGCTCGCTCTCGGCCCGGCGGAAGGTTCTTTCGCCGCGGTGGACCAGGTTGAGGATTTCCAGGTAGCGGGGCTCGTGGTTTTTCAGGAAGACCACCTTGCCGATGTCGTGCAGCAGGCCGGCGGTGAGGGCCTCCTCGGGGTTGTGGTAGTCGATGCAGCGCGCGATGGCCCTGGCCAGCACGGCCGCCCCCCAGGAATGCTGCCAGAACAGCTGGGAGGCCAGTCCCGCCGGGCGGCCGCCGTTGCCCTGGTGCAGCTGCTCGACCGAGGCCGCGATCAGGATGGAGCGCAGCGTCTGCAGGCCCAGAATGCTCACGGCGTGCGTCAGCGTGGACACTTCGCGCTGGAAGGAAAACATCGCGGAATTGACGATTTTCAGTATGCGTGCGGTCAGCGCCTGATCCTGGGCGATCACCGCCTGGAGTTCGCGCGCCGACGTGTCGGGCTTTTCCGAAAGGCGCAGCGCCTTCATGGCGATCATCGGGAATGGCGGCAGGTCTCCCGCCCGGGCGGCGATTTCTTCGGCGTTCATCGCGCAACCTCCGGTTTCAGGAAATCCTATCGTTGCGCGGAGGCGCGGACTGTAGGACTTTGCCTGGTGCGCGCGTCTTTGCCGGGCGCAGCACGCGGCTGTCGCGCGAACCGTACCTGCCGCAGGGAAAGGTGGCGATCTACAACACGACCTTCGAGAAGCACGGCTACAATCCGCTGCCGGTCTGGGTGGAGCCCCCCGAGAGCCTGACCGGCACTCCCGAGCTGAAAGAGAAGTATCCCCTGATCTTTTCGGATCACCACACCTCGAAGGTGTACAACGCCGGGTGGCTGCGGCATGTGCCGAACCTCAGGGAGGTCATGCCCCATCCCACGGTCCAGATTCATCCGGAGGCCGCCGCGGCGCGCGGCATCCGCGACGGCGACTGGGTCGTCGTGGAATCGCCCCATGCGCGCACGAAGTTTCAGGCCGAGATCACTCCCGGTATCCGGCCGGACACCGTGATGGCGCTGCACGGCTGGCGGCAGGGGTGCGAGGAACTCGGCCTCCCCGGCTGTCCGCTTTCGGACGGCGGCGCCAACACCAACGCGATGTACAGCGTCGATTTCGACAAAGCCTTCGATCCAGTGGTGACGGCGATGTCGAGTCAGACCCTGGTCCAGGTGCGCAAGGCATAGGCGGAGGAAAGCCGAAATGGCTCAACTGGGCTTTTTCATCGGAACCGAACGATGCGTGCAGTGCCGTGCATGCGAAGTCGCCTGCAAGTCCTGGAACGGGATCGAACCCGGGGTGCGCTGGAGGCGCGTGCTCCAGGATTGGGGAGGCGCCTATCCGGAAGTCGCCGATCGCACGATCTCGGTTTCCTGCATGCACTGCGAAAAGCCGGCCTGCGCCGCGGCCTGCCCCGCCGGCGCCATCTCGAAGAGGGCCGAGGTCGGAGTCGTGACCGTCGATCGCAACAAGTGCATCGGCTGCCGTTCATGCTCGAAAGCGTGTCCTTACGGCGTCCCCCGATACGGAAAGAGCGGCAGGATGCAGAAGTGCGACCTGTGCCTGGAACGGCGCGCGCAGGGGAAGGAGCCGGCGTGCACGGCAACCTGCCCCGGGGAAGCGTCGAAGGCCGGGACCATCGAAGAGCTGGGGCGCATGGCGGCGCAGAGATCCGGCGCGAGACTCGCCGGCGACACCCTCCCGGCTCTTTTCATTTCCGGCAGACCCGCCGGCGAATCCTGGCTGCCGGTGATCCAATCCCTGCCAAGCCGTTGAGGATTCGGGGAAAGGCATCGAGCCGGGGACCGATTGCCCGGCCTGCGGCGATTTTCGGTTGGCGCCCCGACGATCGGCTCGATGACTCCGGAGGCATTCGAATCCCCGAGCGTTGCCTCTAGAACAAGCGCTTGATGATTGAAAAAGCGGCGTCGATGTCTCTTTCGTCCAGGACCACGGTGAACTCATTGAGCGTGGATACGACCTCGATGACGTTCAGACCTTCCCAAGCCAGGGCCTTGAGGATGTGGCTGTATACTCCCGGGACGGAAACGGTCCCGGCCGGCAGCATGACGGTGACCGAGGCCAGCTGGCCGATTTGACAAACATGTCTTTCGCCGCGGAAGGCGGCCAGGACCGGCTCCTCGATCTCGCGGCTGGCGATGATCGTCGTCTCATTGATACCCCGGGTGACCGTGAGAAAGAGGGAAGGTCGCGCGCTCAGACGTTCCAGCAGCCGACTCTGCTTGAGCACGAGCGTCGCAGAGTTGGCGTAGGTGACTTCGAACAGGCGCAGCCGGACGATGAGGTCGGGCGCCCTGCGAAAAACGCCTGCGCGTTTTTTCGACCTGGCGGTGAGTGTCCGGGACAGGCGGCCGAGCGCGACGATCAGGGCCCCCAATTGAACGCTTTTCATGGCTTCGCGCTCGACGTCTCTTCGGATGCGCCGCGCCAGCGCCGAATGGTTCACGATGCCCAGGCTCAGGGCGTCTTCCAGGTACGGCGAACGGCGCACCAGCGCCGTGACGATCTCGGGAATCGTGCGCATGTTGAAAGTTTAACATTTTCTTGCAAATTTGTATAATATTTTCAAAAATTTGATCCGGCCGGCAAGCCCCTGCTAGGATCCTCGCGCCTGGTTGGACACCTTGGTCCTTTTCCCCATGGAGGTGCAGAGGCCATGTCGACAGAACGCCGCCAACGGACGCTCAGCGGGACCTGCCCGATTTGCTCGGCTGCAGTCGCGCCGGCGGGGCCCGTCGAAGATACCGAGATTCTCGCCTGTCCCGAATGCCAATCGCTGCTGGTGGTCGGCGGTCGCGCGGAGGGCGGACTGATCCTGAGAGAAGCGCCCAGAGTCGAAGAGGACTGGGGCGAATAGAAGCAGGCCCGAAGGCAGGAGGGCCTTCGATGTACACGCTGGCCATATTCCACTCCACCGTGCGCGAGGAAGAAAAGCGCCTTATGGCTGCGGCGGGATCGCGCGCCATTCGTGTCAGGCTGATCGACATCCGGGAGCAGGTCTTCGACCCCGCGACCTATCAGGTCGATTTCGACGCCGCGCTGCAACGGTCGGTTTCGACGGTGAAGGGGAACTACGCCATTGCTTTCCTCGAAGCCCGGGGCATACCCGCGATCAATCCGCTCTGCGTAGCCCGGAACTGCGAGGACAAGTTCCAGACCTCTCTGCTTCTTTTCCGCGCGGGAATTCCCGTCCCACGCTTCGCTCTCGTCTTTTCCCCGCAACAGGCACTCCATGCCGTGGAAGCCCTGGGCGGTTTCCCCGTCGTGCTCAAGCCGCCGCTGGGTTCCTGGGGGCGCCTCCTGGCCAAGATCAATGACCCGGATGCCCTGGATGCGCTTTTCGAGCATAAGGAGGTGCTGGGAGCGCCCGCGCAAAAAGCTTTCTATCTTCAGGAATTCGTGCACAAACCGGGGCGCGACATCCGCGCCTTCGTCATCGATGGCGAGACCGTGTGCGCCATTTACCGGGAATCTCCTCACTGGATCACGAACACCGCTCGTGGAGGCAAGGCCCGCAACTGCCCTGTGAGCGACGAGCTTCGCGACCTGTGCCGCCGCGTTGCCGAAGCCATCGGCGGTGGGTTGCTGGCCGTGGATCTGTTCGAGACCGCCGCGGGTCTTCAGGTCAATGAAGTCAACCATACCATGGAATTCCGCAACTCCGAAGGTCCGACGGGAGTCGATATTGCCGCCGCCGTGATCGATTACTGCATCCGCATAATGAAAGGGCAGCGGCCATGAATGACTCCAGGCTGCGCGTCTCACTCATCGGAGGGTCCGGCTACGCCGGGGGAGAATTGCTCCGTATTCTGCTGTGGCACCCGAAGGTCCGCGTTCAGCAAGTGACCAGCGACCGTTGTGCGGGCCAGCCCGTGACTCTGGTGCATCCCAATCTTCGCGGACACACGGCCATCGCGTTCGTCGGCACCGATGAGGTCGATGAATGCGACCTGATTTTTCTCGCCCTCCCGAACGGAGAATCCATGCGCACCATGGAAAAGTGGATGGCGAAGGCCGACCGTATCATCGATCTGGGTGCCGACTTCCGGCTGCGGAGCGCGGACGCCTGGTCGGCCTGGTACGGGATTCCGCACGAGGCGCCCCATCTGATCTCCCGGTTCACTTGCGGCATCCCGGAAATATACGCCGATGAAATCCGCAAGTCCCGCTATGTCGCCGGCCCGGGGTGCGAGGCGATTGTCTCCATCCTCTGCCTTTTTCCCCTTGTAAAGCACGGACTGCTCAAGCCCCATCCCATCGTGATTGACGCCAAAATGGGCAGTTCCCAGGCCGGCCGCACCGTCACCGACGCCTCGCACCATCCGGAAAGAGCCGGTGCCGTCCGCTCCTACAAGCCCAGCGGGCACCGCCATGCTGCGGAAATCGAACAGGTCCTTCAGGACTTCGGCGCCGCGGTCTCAACCCTGATCTCGGCCACGGCCATCGAAATGGTGCGCGGCATCCTCGTGACCATTCACGCCTTCTGCGACGACCCGCGCCTTACCGAGCAGCGGATCTGGCAGACGTTCCGCGTCGAGTACACGGGGAAACCGTTCGTGCGGATGGTGAAGCAAAGCCGGGGGCTTTATCGTTATCCTGAGCCGAAAATCCTCAAGGGCACGAACTACTGCGACATCGGTTTCGAGAAGGAGCGGCGCTCCGACCGGCTGGTCGTCATCGGCGCCATCGACAACCTCGTCAAGGGCAGCGCAGGCAACGCAGTCCAATGCATGAATCTCATGTGCGGGTTCCCCGAAACCATGGGACTCGAGTTCCCAGGCCTTCATCCGGTGTGAATATGAATATGGAGAGCACGGCTCTGATCCACTTCAAGGGTGTGATCGACACGACGCTGCGCGAAGGTCTCCAGTTCGCGCGGGCGGCCTTTGCAGCGGCACAGCATCGAAGGATTTTCGACTACCTGCAGCAAATCGGCGTCGATTACATCGAAGTGGGTAACCCCGTCCAAGACAATATCGGACAGATCGTTTCCGGTTTGGCCCGAAGCCGGGGCCCCCATGGAGCAAAAATCCTCTGCCACGTGCGCAATCATCCGCGCGACATTGCCAGGGCCATCGACTGCGGTGCCGACGGCGTCAACATCCTCTGCACCGTGGATCTCGAGCGGCTGGACCGCATGGGACTGACGCTTGCGGATTACCAAGACAGGGTCTGCCGGGGCGTCAACCAGGCAAGGGAGCACGGCCTTGAAGTCCGAGTTGGAGTCGAGGACTTCTTCGGCCAGGATTCGGAGACGGCGCTGGATATTTACGCCACCGCCGTCGCATGCGGGGCAGAGCGGATCGCCGTGGCCGATACGCTTGGAAAAACCATGCCTTGGGAGGTTATGCGCCGGATCCGGCGCCTCCGGAACCGCTTCCCCGTGGACATCGAAGTCCATTTCCACAACGATCTGGGACATGCGGTGAGCAACGCCATTGCCGCTCTTCGAGCCGGGGCCAACTGGGTCAGTACTTCGCTCCTCGGCATCGGCGAGCGCACCGGAATCACGCCGCTCAGCTCGTTTCTTGCCAACCTGCATGTCCTGGATGAGCGGGCTGCGCGCCGCTACCGGTTGAGCCGGCTGACGGAAGCCGAGAATTACGTCGCCTGCGTTTGCGGGATCGACATGCCGCTCCATCTCATGACCAATCCCGCCAGCGGCTTCGCCCACAAAGCCGGCATCCACCTCGACGCGCTGATCAAATTCGGACCGCACAAGTACGAATGCCTCCCTCCCGAAGTCATCGGCAACAAGCGCCGCCTGGTGATCTCCACGATCGTTTCGGGCAAGACCACGGAGGAGGATGTGGCGGCTTTCGAGGAACGTTTCGGTCGAGGCTGGGCATGATCCTGATCAAGGCAGGCGGCGGGCGGAATCTCAACTGGAACGGTATTGCCGCGGATATCGCCGACCTCCGGCGAAGCGTCCCGGTCATCCTGGTACACGGCGCCAACGCCATACGGAGCGACATTGCCCTGCGCCTTGGCGTTCCCGTTCGAACGGTGGTTTCGCCCTCGGGTGTGACCAGCGTTTACACCGACCCGGAGGGGCTGGAGGTGTTCCTCATGGCCTACGCTGGCGTTGCCAACAAACGCATTGTAGCCTGCCTGCAGCGCTGGGGCGTCAATGCGGTCGGCCTGTGCGGGGTCGATGGCCGGCTCTGGCAGGCGAAGGCCAAAAAGGATCTGTTGGTGGTGGAGAACGGCAAGACCAAGCTCCTGCGGGACAATCTCACCGGCAGGGTCGAAAACGTCAATGCCGACCTTGTGCGTCTTCTCCTGGATCACGGCTATGTGCCTGTTCTATGCGCACCAGCCATCAGCGACGAGCATGAAATCGTCAACACCGATAACGACGGAGCCGCCGCCATCGTAGCGGCGGCCATGGGGGTCAGGTTCATGATCTACCTGTTCGAGGCTCCCGGTTTTCTCGAAGACCCGGAGCGACCCGACAGCCTGGTTCCCAGGATACCGCGCAGCGCAATCCAAGAGTACCTGCCCTTGGCCCGAGGCCGGATGCGGAGGAAGCTGCTGGGTGCGCAGCGAGCCCTCGAGCACGGGGTGATGGAAATCAGATTCGGAGACGGACGTGTAGAGCGACCGGTCCTGGATGCGCTTGCCGGCAAAGGAACGGTCATCCAATGACGGACACACTGCTTCTTCAACGGGAGTACACGGTGCCGACCTACACCGACCGCAAGCTGGCCTTGGTCCTGGGTGACGGCGTCTATTTACAGGATGAGTCCGGTTCTCGTTACTTGGACTTCATGTCGAACTACGGCATCGCAATCTTTGGGTACCGCCACCCCGACATCACACGGCGACTGACGGAGCAACTGGAGCGCCTGCCGAATCTTCACGGAAGTTTTGCCAATGATGTGCGGGCGGAAGCCGCCCGGCGGCTTGTCGCTCGCTGCGGCGGCGGCCTCGCCCGGGTCTGTTTTACCAATTCCGGCGCGGAAGCCAACGAGGCAGCCCTGAAATTTGCGGTACTGGCCACAGGCAAGAAGAGATTCATCGCCTGCCGCGGCGGCTATCACGGCAAGACCCTGGGCGCGCTTTCGGCAACCGACAGTGCGAAATACCGGCAGACGTTGGAACCCCTGATCTGGGACTTTCGATTCATACCATATGGCGAGCCGGAAGCCTTGGAACGTGCGATCGACAACGACACGGCGGCCTTCATCGTCGAGCCCATTCAGGGTGAAAGCGGGGTCCGGATCCCTGCGGAGGGATATCTCGGCCATGCGGCCCGGATCTGCCGTTCTCGAGGTGCTCTGATGATCGTCGATGAAATCCAGACCGGGACCGGCCGGACAGGCCGCTTTCTGGCCTCCCACGCCGAAGGTCTGACATACGACATCGTCACTCTGGGAAAAGGTCTCGCGGGAGGAATTCCAGTGGGCGCCACGCTCGTTTCGGCCGCAGTCGCCAGGGGGGTTGCAAGAGGAGCGCACACCTCGACGTTTGGAGGCAATCCCCTTGCAGCCGCCGGTATCCTGGCGGTCTTGGAACTCATGGACCAGGAGCGCCTTGGCCATATTTCGGCGATAGGAAAGAGGTTCCTTGAAGGTCTCAGGGGGCTTCCCGGCCCGAACATCGTCGAAGCCCGGGGGAGAGGACTCATGATCGGCCTGGAACTCAGGCGGTCACGCGATGAGGTTCTCGAGCGTCTTCAGAGGGAAGGCGTTCTGGCGGCGCCGGCCGGAGAGAACGTCGTGCGCTTCCTTCCTCCTTATATCGTCGAAATGACTCACGTCGACATCGTTCTGGGGAGGCTCGAACGTATTCTGGCTTCATTGGCTGTGGAGAGCGATCGACAATGTGCCGCTTTCTGATGCTCCAGGCCGCTTCTCCCTTCCATGTCGCGGGCGTCCTGACGAGCTTTGCGGACATGGTTGCGCGCAGCCGCGCTCCGGACGGCCATTGGCAGGGGGACGGCTGGGGCGTCGGCTGGCTGGATAGCTCCCGGGAATGGCGCGTCCGCAAATCGCTGAGCCCTATCTGGGAAGATGCCCCCGTGTTTTCCGAAATTCCCGCGACTACAGCTCTGGTCGCCCACGCGCGCAGCGCCTCGTTCCCGGAGCAGAAGAATATTCTGGCCTACAACCAGCCATTCGCCGCAGGCCCCTATGCGTTCGTCTTCAACGGGTTCCTCCGGGGAGTATCGCTCCCCTTTCCCGTGGAGGGGAAAATCGGATCACAGAAGATCTGGTTCCTGCTGGCCGACCTCTTGAGCGTGAGGTCTCCTGAAGAAAGCCTCCGTGAGCTCGTCCATCTCCTGGAATCTCATTCCCGGCGGGTCCTGGCTCTGAACATCGGCCTTTTCGTTGCAAACCGCATCTTCGCGCTCTGCAGTCATGACGGCACCGATGATTACTACCGGCTTCGGGTTCACAGGTCAGCTACGCTCACCATGGTCAGCTCGGAGGAGTTCGGGGACTTTGCCTTCGATCCTGCCCCTATGAATGCCGTCCTTGCATTCTGATCCCAAGGCGGCTCCTTCAAGAACATTCTGCAGCGAAGTGCGATCGGGAGAAGATGTCATGGCCTGCAGATCTCGATGCCGGCGACATGCCCTGCATCAGAGCGGTTCGCGTCATCCGCCGGCGCCTGCCGCGCTTTGCGGCTGTTCCCCGTGAGCGGCAGGCGAGAAACATCCGGGCAGCTCGACCGGCTCTTCGAGCCGGAGACCGGCATAGCCGAGATACTTGTCGTAATCGATCGCTTTCGTAGTCGAAGCGTACTCGAACAGCTCCTGGAGTGAAACGCCGGCGACGTTCTCGCAGACCGCCCGGAATTCTTCGTCCGTCCAGCCGCGCCCGGCTTTCGGCCGGCGGCTCACTGCAACTGCAGCTGCAGGATCGTGAGCGAGTGGGCCGGGAAGACGTAGGTGAAGGCGTTGTTCTCGACGGCCAGTGATGCCGTCCTGGTCACAGGACGGACCTTGTTGTCGGCGCCGAAGGTGTGCGTCGCCTTCAGGTCCGGGTGGTTCATTTCCCAGATGCGCGCCTCGCTGCGCAGCCGGCCCTCCTGGTTCTCGATGCGCGCGGCGATATCCGTCCCCCGGCTGCGGTTCAGGACATTCAGATAGACCGCGCGCTGCGCGGCATTGTATGTCGCCGAAACATCGAGATATTTGAGGGGCGGGCGGTTACCGACGGTGTACGTGGGCGCCGCGACCCAGACGTCGAGCGCCGTGTTGCCGCGCTGCCTGCCGTATTCCTCGATCGGGAAGAAGATCGGCTGCAGGAACAGCCCCTGGCGGTTGGTCATGATGGGGGCGATCACGTTGACCATCTGGGCGAGATTGGCCATCTTGACGATGTCGGCATTGCGGAAGAAGCAATTGAAAAACATCCCCATGGCCAGGGCGTCTTCGAAGTTGTAGATTTCCTCGAGCTTCTCCTTGTTTCCCGTGCGGTACCAGACGTTCCACTCGTCGTAGGCGATGTAGACCGGGCGCCCCCCGGGCTGGCGCGTCTGGCGGATGAGGCCGCGGGTCACCTCGATGTAATGCTCGATCGTCTGCGACCAGGCGAGGAACCGTTCCAGGTCGTTGTCGCGGTTGTTGATATAGGTGTGGATGGCGATGTAGTCGACGGTGTTGCGCAGCTCGGCGAGCACGGTGCGGTTCCACGCGATCCAGTCGGCGCCGTAGTTGCTCGAGCCGCTGGCGACCAGCTTGATGGTGCGGTCGACGGCGCGCATGGCCTTGGCGGCCTCGAGGGCGAATCTGGCGTACTCCTCGGCGCTCTTGTGGCCGAGCTGCCACGGGCCGTCGATCTCGTTGCCCAGGGCCCAGTACTTGACGCCGTAGGGGGTCTCGCGGCCGTTCTTGCGCCGCTGGTCGGCCCAGCAGGTACGGCGCGACTCGTTGCAGTACTCGACCCAGTGGCGCGCGTCGTCGATGGTGCCCAGGCCGAGGTTGATGCAGATGTAGGGCTCGGCGCCAATGAGCTCGCAGTAGCGGAGGAACTCGTCCGTGCCGAAGCGGTTGCTCTCGAGGTCGTCCCATGCCAGCTCGGGGCGCACCGGGCGCAGCTCCTTGGGGCCCATGCCGTCCTTCCAGTTGTAGCCCGAGGCGAAGTTGCCGCCGGGCCAGCGCAGGATGGAGACGCCCAGGCGGCGCACGGCGTCGATCACGTCCTTGCGATATCCGTTCGCGTCCGAAAGCGGGCTGCCCTCTTCGTAGATGCCGCCGTAGATCATGCGGCCCAGGTGTTCGGCGAAGTTGCCGAAGAGATGCGGGTGCACCTCGCCGATGGTGCGGTCGATGTCGATCTTGATGCGCGCCTGCGGGGCCGCAGTCTGCGCGGGCGCCGGCGCGGCACACACGGCCGTGGCGCAGAAGAACAGAACTATCGCACGTATTCTCATGGCATCTCTCCTTGGGAGCGGCCGCGCGCCGCCGGTTCGTCCTCCGCCCCGCCCCTCGGTGCGAACTTCCATGTGTAGATCAGCCCGAGCCCGAGCAGCAGCGCTCCCCACCACAGCGCCGCGTGCAGGTGCGCCATTTTCACCGTGACCGCCGGCGGACGGACCAGTTCGTACAGGCCCACCCCGAGGATCAGCACGCCGTAGAAGTCGAGCAGGAGGCCGATGAAGAACCAGATCGGGATGAAACGCCTGCGCATGGCCGGCTCACCAGAAAACCAGATTCAGGATGACGAAGACCGCACATACCGCCGCCGCCCAGAAAAGCGGGCGCCGGTGCAGGGGCAGGCCGCGTTCGGGCGGCACGGCGGTGAGGCCGCGCACCAGGCCGACCAGCTCGGCTGCCGGCCTGGGCCGGGTGCACAGGCTGACGGCCACGGTCACGAGCACGCACGCCAGGCATGACCACAGGCCGCGGTACATGTTTTCGGCCATCGCCCGGGCGTGCTCCGAGAGCGCGACGTAGCGCAGCGCGCCGGGATCGGCCTTCACCCAGGCCCACATGCCGATGCTCGACAGCGTGCCCGCCAGCAGACCCCAGAATCCGCCTGCGGCGGTGGCGCGCCTCCAGAACATGCCGAGCACGACGGTGCCGAGCAGGGGCGCGGTGAAGAA
>Ga0129301_1000511_pt1 | contig 21337 bp, 18 predicted proteins | sample ConPoolayeHmetaG_FD_94489 | JGI IMG/M metagenome (GOLD analysis project Ga0129301, IMG submission 94489) | Hot spring microbial mat communities from California, USA to study Microbial Dark Matter (Phase II) - Cone Pool mat layer H metaG ...
ATATTGTATAGGCGTTCTCGTGAAGAGATGCCTGCGTTGCCGCATGAAGTGACAGAAGCAGAAAGAGACGGAGTGCAATTCAACTTTTTAGTCGCGCCGAAGCAGATTCTGGGCGAGAATAGAAAGGTACAGGCTATAGAATGCTTAAGAATGCGGCTAGGAGAACCTGACGAGTCAGGAAGGAGAAAGCCAATTCCGATAAGCTTCTCTGAACATCAATACAAAGTAGACACTGTAATTCCTGCACTTGGACAGTTAGCAGAAATTAAATCTGTACCAGCCGAGCTTCTGAACAAGGAAGCAAGAACTCCCTCATTGCGTGTTGACCCATTCACGCTGGAAACTAGTATACCTGGCGTTTTTGCAGGCGGAGACATAGCAACAGGACCAGCAAGCATAATCGAGGCTGTCGGAGCTGGCAAAAGAGCGGCTGTGTCTATTAACCTCTATCTTAAAGGAAAAGACCTGCGAAAAGGAAGAGATGACAAAGTTGAAGAGACAACGTGGGTCAAAAATTGGGGTCATCTTACAAAGAAAGAACTCAGATATGAGCCCCCATTGGAAAAACCAAGGTTAAGCTTTGAAGATGCAAGGGAATATTTGGAAAAGATGAAGCATGAGGCGATGTTTGAAGCTTTCCGTTGTATAGGTTGTGGTCCATGTGCAGAGTGTTTAGGAAGTATTGAGTTGTGTGAGGCGGATAAGGCGGTTGTTGATGAGAATCTTTGCATCGGCTGCAACGTCTGTGCTGTTGTTTGCCCATTCGGGGCTGTGAAGAAGGACGAGCAAGAGATTGCGAAGGTTGATGAAGACTTGTGTAAAGGTTGCGGTATATGTGCTGCACGATGTCCAGAGAAGGCTATAACGATGAAAAAGTTGCCGAACGAGCGAATAGTAAGCCTAGCGCTCGCACAAATAGAGAGGTAGATGCAATATGAGCGAACCAAAAATAGTATGTTTCATGTGCAATTGGGCTTTCTGTCAAGAAGAAATGGAAATTCCACCTAACGTTAATGTCGCACGTGTAATGTGTATTGGAAGATTAGACCCGACCGTGCTGCTTGAAATGTTCGAGAAGGGCACAGACGCTATTATGCTGATTGGATGCAAGCCGCCAGACTGCCACTACATAGAGGGCAACCTTCAAGCAGAACAAACCGTCAAAATGCTGAAAAAGCTCATGACACTTGCGGGTCTACAGCCAGAACGCATCAAACTCGTTTGGGTCTCACCGCTGGAAGAGAAAGACTTCAATTTTCACGCTAAAGAATTCTCCAAAGAAATAAAGAAACTGAAAACGTTGCCTTTGAGAAGTGATGAGTCACGGTCCAAATTTATGACGAATGTTTTGGCGGCTAAAAATGCTGCTTCAGATTTTCGATTAAGAGTTTTGCTTGGAAGAGAAAAAGAGCTAACAGAAAGCGTGAACGTTTACGGCGAGAAACTTTCACAAGAAGAATTTGACGCATTGCTTGACGAAATTGTCGAGGAAGAGTTCATTCGACACAAGTTCTATCTTCTAACCAAGACCAAGCCGCTTTCAGTGAAAGAATTAGCCTTGACGCTTGACATGAAACCCGCGGATGTTCTTCGACAAATTGTGAGCATGCGCAGAAGAAACATGATAGCCCTCGACCACGTGGAGGGGAGTACTCCATTCTATAAGGCTTTGGAGGTTAGTTAAGATGGCGAATCAAAAAGTTGGAGCAGTACTCGTAGTAGGTGGAGGAGTCGCAGGCGTACAAGCGTCGTTAGATTTGGCTGATTCTGGTTTCAAAGTATACCTTATCGACCAAGGTGCAAGCATAGGCGGTGTAATGGCTCAGCTTGACAAGACATTTCCGACAAACGACTGTTCAATGTGCATTCTCTCACCTAAACTTGTTGCAACTGGGAGACATCAGAACATTTCAATATTGACCAACGCGGAAATAACAGGTCTAAACGGCGAAGCTGGAAACTTCGAAGTGAAACTTCGAAAACAAAGTCGTTACATAATCGAAGACAAATGCAACGGCTGCGGATTATGTGCACAAAAATGTCCAATTGAAGCCGTGGACACGTACAATGAAGGGCTCGGCAGAAGAACCGCAATATACGTGGACTATCCGCAGGCTGTGCCGTTGAAATACAAAATAGACCGCGAAAAGTGCATCGGATGCGGAACATGCTACGAAATATGCAAGGCAAAAGCAATAGCATACGACCAGCAAGACAGCGAAACCACATTGAACGTCGGCTCAATTATACTTGCGCCGGGATTCGAAGCCTTCGATGCGAAGTTAAAGAGCGAGTATGGCTATGGACGCTATCCAAATGTCGTGACAAGCATCGAGTTTGAGCGCATATTAAGCGCTTCTGGACCATATGGCGGATTAGTTCTAAGACCATCAGACGGCGAGATTCCTAAGAAAATAGCGTTTATCCAATGTGTTGGTTCGAGAGATTTTCAACTTGGTAACACTTATTGTTCTGCTGCGTGCTGCATGTACGGCATGAAGGAGGCTGTAATAGCCAAAGAGCACACGCCGACAAAGTTAGACGCTACAATCTTTTACATGGATTTGCGTGCGTACGGAAAAGAGTTTGACGATTACTATAACCGTGCTAAAAAAGAGTATGGCATAAGATTTGTAAGGTCGCGAGTTGCAGGCGTAACAGAAAACCCGAAGACGGGCAACCTCTTTCTGCATTATGTGGAAAATGAGACACCTCAAACAGAAGAATTCGACATGATTGTCCTATCAGTCGGAATGGTTCCGCCGAAAGACGCGGAAAAACTGGCTGAAGTCTTGGGCATAGACCTAAACAAATACAAATTCTGTGAAACCAAACATTTCTCACCTTTAGAAACGTCTAAAACTGGCATTTTCGTCTGCGGAGCCTTCAGCGCACCTAAAGACATTCCTGAAAGCGTTGCACAGGCAAGCGGCGCAGCCTCAAAAGCCATGAGCATAATCGCTTCTGAAAGAGGCAAACTCATAACAGCCAAGGAGTATCCGCCTGAAAGAGACGTCAGCAAAGAGGAACCGCGCATAGGCGTTTTCGTTTGCCACTGCGGAATCAACATCGGCGGAGTAGTCAACGTTCCCGAGGTAGTTGATTATGCCAAAACCTTGCCCAACGTGGTTTACGCAGAAGCCAATCTGTACACTTGCTCGCAGGATACGCAGAAGTTGATTAGAGAAAAAATTGAGCAACACAAGCTAAACCGCGTCGTCGTCGCTTCATGCACTCCACGAACACATGAACCGCTATTCAGAGAAACCGTTCAAGAGGCTGGCTTAAACCCCTACTTGTTTGAGATGACGAACATACGCGACCAATGCAGTTGGGTGCACATGCACGAGCCTAAGGAGGCGACTGAAAAATCCAAAGACCTAGTTCGCTCAATAGTCGCAAAGGCTAGACTTCTAAAGCCACTGGAAAAACCTCAGATCAAAGTCACGCCAGTAGGTTTGGTCATTGGCGGCGGCGTTTCTGGAATGAGTGCAGCCTTGGAGCTTGCGAGACAAGGGTTTGAGGTTCACCTTGTGGAAAGAGAAAAAGAGCTAGGTGGGCATTTGCGCAGTATTCACTATTTACTTGAGAAGGATGACCCTAAGGAAATGCTAAATGCTCTGGTTAAGGCTGTTGAAAATAATGATAAGATACACATTTATCTGGATGCAGAAGTCGCTGATGTGTCTGGTTTTGTCGGTAACTTCAAATCAAAGATAAGACAACACAACGGCGAAGAAGCAGAAGTTGAGCATGGCATAGTCATAGTAGCCACAGGCGCAACCGAATACAAGCCAACTGAATATCTCTACGGTCAAAGTCCCAAAGTTCTGACACAGCACGAATTGGAAGAGAAAATTGCAAGTGGCGAGTTCACGGCAAAGAACGTAGTTATGATTCAGTGTGTAGGAGCGAGAAATGATGAAAGACCGAATTGCGCCAGAATCTGTTGTGGACAAGCAATAAAGAACGCACTGAAAATCAAGGAAGTGTCTCCAGAAACAGAAGTCTACGTCTTATACAAAGACCTACGTGCTTATGGCTTTAAGGAGAACTATTACCGTGAAGCCTCAACCAAAGGCGTGCTCTTCATAAGCTACGAGGATGAAAGAAAACCGCAAGTTATGATTGAAAATGGAAGGTTAAAGCTGACGTTCTGGGAGCCAGTGATAAAACAAGAGGTTGAGCTTGAACCTGACCTCGTAGTATTAAGCGCTGCAATTGTTCCTAACCTCGACAACAAGAGCATAGCAGAAAAACTCAAAGTGCCACTAACGAAAGATGGCTACTTCCTAGAAGCACACATGAAGCTTAGACCAGTAGATTTTGCAACTGAAGGCGTTTTCCTCTGTGGAATGGCGCATTCGCCAAAATACATTGACGAAAGCATATCGCAAGCTTGTGCAGCAGCAGCAAGAGCAACAACGATATTGTCTAAACCGACGCTTGAGATGGAAGGAATTATAGCAAATGTTGACGAAGATTTATGTAGCGGATGTAGGATTTGTGAATATCTATGCCCGTACGGTGCCATAGAAATGCTTGAAAAAGAAGGCAAACCCATAGCACACGTGATTGAAGCCTTATGCAAAGGCTGCGGAGTCTGCGGCACAGCATGTCCAACAAAAGCCATCACCATGGGACACTTCACCACAGAAGAAATACTGGCTCAAATCAAAGCCGCATTGCTTGAGGTGAAAGCATGAGCAAAGAAGGATTTGAGCCAAAAATAATCGGTTTTCTCTGCAACTGGTGCTCCTACGCAGGCGCAGACTTGGCAGGCGTAAGCCGAATCCAGTATCCGCCAAACATAAGAATAGTTCGTGTTATGTGTAGCGGAAGAATCGATCCTACATTCATTCTTGAAGCCTTCAAAGACGGTGCAGACGGCGTGCTTGTTGCTGGCTGCCATCTACCATCAGATTGCCATTATTTGAGTGGAAACTTTAAAGCGTTAAGAAGAGTAACTCTCCTAAAGAATGTCCTAAAAGACTTCGGGATAGAACCCGAACGTGTACGGCTGGAATGGGTTTCCGCAAGCGAAGGAGACCGATTCGCCACAGTCGTACGGGACATGGTTGAACAAATAAAAAAGCTTGGACCAAGTCCATTAAAGAGGATGGAGGTTAAAGCATAATGTCAGAAGGCGAAGAGAAACGAATAAAAGCCTCAGAAATTGACCCAAAATTCAAGTATGAAATAGCCAAGATGCACGGCGGAGAAAAGCTGATGCGCTGCTTCCAATGTGGAACATGCACGTCAGACTGTCCAGTTGCCAGATTCAGCGAAACCTACAGGCCTAGACAGATAATCCGCATGGCACAGCTTGGACTAAAAGACAGAGTGTTAAACAGCGACACACTATGGCTATGTGCGGCATGTTTCACGTGCACGGACCGCTGTCCTCAAGATGTTGAAGTTGCCAGCGTAATACGCGTACTAAGAAATTTGGCTGCAGAAAAAGGGTGCATTCCACAAGTTTTCAAAGAGCAAGCGGCAAGCATACTTGAGTCGGGCTATGCGTATAGAATTCCAGAGTTAAGAGTTAAGAAGCGTGAATCTTTGGGATTGCCGCCCTTACCGAAGGGTAATGCTGAAAGTATAAAGAAATCATTGTGCGCTGTTGGTTTTCTCAAATTTATTGAAGGTGAGAAAAGTGGCGGAAAGTAAGAAGTATCTAATGTTTCTGGGTTGCGCTATTCCCTATCGTGTTTCAGCCTACGAGATTTCAGCGCGAAAGGTCTTGCACAAGTTGGGCGTGGAGCTTGTTGAAATGCCCGAATTCAACTGCTGCGGTCTTCCCTTAGACCCAGTCAGCCACGAGATGATGCTTATACTGGCTGCTCGCAACCTTGCCCTAGCAGAGCAGAAAGGATTGAATATTCTGGCTCTCTGTCCAGGCTGTGCGGGCACTTTAAAGAAGGTTAACAAGATACTTAAGGAAGACAAGGCTTTGCGCGAGGAAATAAACAAGCATCTGAAAGAGGCTGGATTAGAGTTTAAGGGAACAGTTGACGCTAAACATTTGATGCAAGCGCTCATCGAGGATGTCGGCGTAGAAAAAATAAAGGATACAGTCGTAAAACCGCTCACAATGCTTAAAGTTGCAGAACACAACGGCTGCCACATTCTAAGACCGAAGGAATACATAGGATTCGATGACCCAGAAGATCCCCAAACGCTTAAGACTCTTATCGAGGCTACGGGCGCAACTTGCCTTGATTATATGGATGAGACTGAATGCTGCGGTGCGCCAAGCGTAGGCGTAAATGACAAGGTCGCCTTACAACTTGCAAGGGACAAGCTTACACACATTAAGATGGTTGATGCGCAGGCGATGATAACGATTTGTCCGTTCTGCCACATAATGTATGACACTAACGAACTGCGTATAGAAAAGATGTTTAACGAAACATATGGAATTCCAGTATTGCACTATACGCAGTTGCTTGGCTTGGCGATGGGCATACCCGCTGAGGAACTAGCCTTAAGCGAGCTTAGAGTTGACGCTTCAAAATTGCTCAATCAGATTATGGAAGGCGAGAAATGATGGGAAAGGACAAGTTGAAAATTGCGTTTTATTGGGCTGCAAGCTGCGGCGGATGCGAAATTGCGGTTCTGGATATAAACGAGAAAATACTTGACGTCATACAGATTGCAGACATCGTATTCTGGCCTGTAGCCATGGACATCAAATACAAGGACGTTGAAGCAATGCCAGACAAGCACATAGACATTTGCTTTTTCAATGGTTCTGTGAGAACCGAAGAGCAAGAGTACATGGCGAAACTTCTGAGACAGAAATCAAAGACGCTCGTGGCTTTTGGTTCCTGCGCACAGGAAGGATGCATACCTGGATTGGCAAATTTACATGACCGCAAAGGAATTTTCAGCAAGGTCTATCTGGAAAGTAAGTCTATTGCAAATCCTAACAGTGCAGTTCCTAAAACAGAAACTAAAGTCGAGGAAGGCGTACTGAAACTTCCAGAATTTTATGATACTGTTAGAACTTTGGACCAGACTGTTGAGGTGGATTATTATTTGCCTGGTTGCCCGCCGCCTGTTAAGCTTATTGCAGATGCTGTTGACGCTATTGCGAAGAACGAGTTGCCGCCGAAAGGTTCTGTGCTTGCACCACTCAAGTCAGTATGCGACGAATGTCCACGGAAGAAGGAGAACAAGAAAATCTCCAAAATATACCGTGTTCACGAAAAAGTGCCAGAACCCGAAAAATGCCTGCTTGAGCAAGGAATAATCTGCATGGGACCAGCAACCCGCAGCGGATGCGGTGCTCAATGTTTAACTGTTGACATGCCATGCACAGGATGTGGTGGACCCTGTCCCAATACGCCGGAGCAAGGTGCAGCCATGATTAGCGCCTTAGCTTCTATCTTAGGCCTAGAGAATGAGCAGGAGCAGAGTCCAGAGGATGTTGAGAAACTTATGAACCAAATCAAAGACCCGATAGGAACATTTTACATGTACTCCCTACCATCGTCGCTTCTTAGGAGAAAGGTGATAAAACAATGAAGGAAATAATCATAGACCCGATAACACGGCTTGAGGGTCACGGAAACATTTCCATATTCCTTAATGATAAGGGCGAAGTTGAAAATGCCTATTTGAAGATTCCTGAGCTTAGAGGTTTCGAGCAGTTCTGTGTCGGACGAAGAGCCGAGCTTATGCCGATTTTGACGACTAGAATCTGCGGAGTCTGCCCCGTTGCGCATCATTTTGCCGCTGCAAAAGCTTTGGATGCGGCGTTTAATGTTGAGCCTCCGTCTGCTGCGAAGAAGCTTCGAGAGCTGATGAATGCTGCCTACTTCATTTATGACCATACGCTGCACTTCTATTATCTTGGTGGACCCGATTTTGTAGTTGGACCTGATGCACCACCTGAGAAACGTAACATTTTAGGCGTGATTGAAAAGGCTGGAATAGAAATTGGCAAAGAGGTCATCAAGCATCGGGCGTATGGACAGAAGATGACTGAAATAATAGGTGGAAAGGCTACGCATCCTGTTTGCAGTTTGCCTGGCGGCGTCTCTAAGCCATTAAGCGAGGAGAACCGAGCCGAGATTGAAAGGATGGCTGAATCCTGCGTCAATTTTGCCCAGTTTTCGCTTAAGCTGTTTCATGACATTGTTTTGGGCAACAGCAAGTATGTGGATTTGATTAAGAGCCAGAGTTATACGCATAAGACTTACTATATGGGTTTGGTTGACGAGAAGAACAAAACCAACTTCTATGATGGCAAGGTTCGTGTCGTCGACCAGAATGCTAACGAGTTTCTAAAGTTTCTGCCTAAGGACTATTTAGCGCATGTGGCTGAGCATGTTGAAGAGTGGTCCTATGCGAAGATGCCCTACTTGAAGAAAGTAGGCTGGAAGGGCTTGGTTGATGGTTCAGAAAGCGGCATTTACAGAGTTGGTCCACTTGGAAGATTAAACGCTGCAGATGGCATGGCCACTCCGCTTGCACAGGCCGAGTACGAGCTTATGTATAAGACGCTTGGCGGAAAACCAGTACACAGCACTTTGGCTTTCCATTGGGCGCGATTGATCGAGTTGCAGTATGCTGCTGAACGCGCATTGGAATTGACAAAAGACCCGGAGATTACGAGCAAGGATGTGCGTGCTAAACCAGGCGAGCCAGGTGAAGGCGTAGGAATTGTTGAGGCTGCGAGGGGCACACTGATTCACCATTATGTCTTGGATAAGGATGCGCTGATTAAAGATGTGAACATGATTGTTGCGACTACAAATAACTATCCTGCGATTTGCATGTCTGTCCGCGATGCAGCGAAGGGCTTGATTCACGGCGACAAAGTAGACCAGGGGATTCTTAACATGGTGGAAATGGCTTTTAGAGCTTATGACCCATGCTTCGGCTGTGCTACGCATTTTGCAGTTGGACAGATGCCGATGACAATTAACATATATGACAGCAGTAAGCAGCTGATAAAAACAGTGAAACGATAAACCTTTTCTTTTCTACTTTCTAATTTGCTTTTGGCGGCGGTTTCGCGTGACTAAAGGAAAATATGACATCCAAGAAGAGTTGAAGAAGTGGTTTTCTATCGCTGAAAAGATAGTTATTGCTGGCATTGGAAATCCGATTCGAATGGACGACTTTGTAGGCGTCAAAATCGTTCAAGAGCTACGTGGAAAGGTTTCTGATAATGTTATGTTGATTGAATGCGAAACCGTGCCAGAAAGCTACATTCAACAAATCGAAGAGTTCAAGCCAACACACATTCTTCTAATAGACGCTGCAATCTTGGGCTTAGAACCCGGCAAGGTAAAGCTTGTTGAGCCAGAAAAGCTTACTGCATATCCAGCCTTTTCGACGCACATACTTCCACTGCGAATTTTCTGCGAATACCTAGCCAAAACGACAAAAGCAAAAATCGCTCTGCTGCTCATAGAGCCGGCAAGAACTGATTTTGGAGAAGGATTAACTTCTAGAGTTGAAAATGCTACTCAGAAATTGGTGAGCACTTTACTTGAACTGTTTCATAAGGCTTATGAACGAAATTAAACAAGTGTAGAAATACGGTTCTTATGATCTAAGTTTTCTTGTGTAATAGAAGAAATGAGTGGCGATTATATGGTTATCTGGGACTTCTGCGCCTAGCCGATGTTCTCAAGAGTCTCTGCAACTCCTTAACTCTACTACTCCTTTGGACGAGTTCCCTCAGTAATTCTTCAAATCGATCGATGCTTATGTTTATCGTTTCATGCAATGCTACGGGATTATCAGGCAGGTGATAATCTCGTAAGCCTATTTGCGCTTCTCTTGCTGCCTTAACTATCCACTCTTCAAGTCTAGGACATAATATTAATAGACGATTGTTCAATCTCTCGTGATGCAATATTCTAATATCTTTACTTTCTAAATACTCTATTTCTGTGAATTTTCTCAAATCTGGTGGTTGTGTGCTGGAGGGATCTTCATCGATAATTCCTATCGAGTTTTCGTAGTTCTCTGTGAGTTTCTTTAACACTCCAGCTTTGTTTCCAGCATGCTCAACTTTCTTCAAGGAAATTGAGGATAAAGAAATTGCCAGTGTACGATCTGGTTTGCATTCCACCAGTAACATATAGTCTATTCCCTTCATTCTAAGAATTTTTCGATATTGAAAAACACATCTGTTCCCATTTCGAGAATTTCTTCTCTGTGAGTTTCGGTAAGAGCCTTCACTTTGGTTTGATAATCTTCAAGATAAGTGAGAAATGTAGCCACTTCATTCTTTGGAGTTTTTTCCAAGATGGATATAAGAAAATAAGGGTTATGAGTCGCTATGAAGTATTGATTGTTATTCCTATCCATAGCTATTCTTTCAGCAAGATATTTTGTATAGTAAGGAAAGGCATGTGCTTCTGGTTCTTCAAAAGTAATGACTGCTCTTTTGTTAGAATAAATTGCCGTAAGATAGAAAATAATCCTCTGAAGGGTTTCAGAAGCCAAAGAATATGGAAACGAAATTATTATATCCTCAAATTCCTTCTGAATATCAATTTTCCCTTCTTGTGGTTTGAAAACTGATCGATAGCCAAATTTGCCAAAAATGTTCGCAAGAATCTTTTTAAGTTCTTTGCGGGTCATTATTACATGTAATAAATTGTCTCCATCTGGCGGATTCAAAAATTCTGATTTTTGATTAGGAAAGTAAAATCTCTTGATAAAACGGTAGAACTTGATAGTCAGTAGAGTTCGCCAAATATTCTCAAGGGATCTTACGTCTGCTGTGCCACCATCATAGCCATATTGGAAGATTAAACTGAATTGTTGTGTTTGTTGTGGGCGGAAGAACCCAGAAAAGACTCCATCTTTAAATTCTACTCGCAGAATTTTATCACCAAATTCTATCCTTATAGGATTCTCCAGAATATGGTCATAGAATAAGTCGCTCATGCTTTCAAATCTTATGAAGCCACTAATTTGTCCATGACATATATGAGATAGGACGCCTATAGCTTCTAGAATGTTAGATTTACCAGTGTTTGGTTCTCCTATTAGAATGTTAACCCTCTTACAATTCAGCTTCAGTTGTTTAATCGATTTGAAGTTTTGTATCGTTAGTCTTTTCATATTCAACACTCTTCAATTTATATGTTATAGAGTATTTACAGTATAAGAGCATAATGGATTTAAAACTTGATAGAAATATGGACGCAAAATGTTGGGATGTATAAATTCTAAATCAAAGATTAATAGAAAAATGGATGTTTATTTTTTGGTTTCTTTTATGGCTTCTTGGAACAGCTTCTTTACCGCTGTTATTCTTGCCTTTTGCGCCAGCACATCGCTTGTTACAAGGTCTAGGGCTTCTTCTGGACACCATTTAACGCATTGGGGCTCGCCTTGTTCCTTGCATAGGTCGCATACGTAAACAATTTTCTCTTCTGGATGCAACATTATTGCGCCGTAATCGCACGCTTCGATGCACCATCCGCATCCGTTGCACTTGTCCTTATCCACGTTTATGATGCCTGTCTCTTCTGATTGTGTTAAAGCGTCTCTTGGGCAAGCGGCAACGCACGGTGGATCTTCGCAAAGCCTACAAGTAACAGCCAAGTTAATCAGCTGGTTCATCCTTACAACACGTATCCTCGACTTCAACGGGTTAAACGCCTTTTCCTTCGTCATAGAGCACATGTACTCGCACACCTGGCATCCTACGCATTTATCGGGGTCGGCTGAAACGAATTTTCGCTCGTGAATCTTCACCATACTGCTATTCCTCCAACTTCTCCCTGACTAATGGAATCAAATCATCCATGCCCAATTCCTTAAGCTTCTCAACCGTCGGAACACCTTCCCTCGTCCATCCACGTGAAGCATAATAATCATCCAAAAGCAAGTCAAGCTCTTCCTGCGTCACGTAAGCGCCTTTTGATGGTCCCTCGTCAGGGATTGGCATGTGCATGACCTTGTATGGTAGATTGTCGTCTTTTCTGCCTAAGCCTTCGCGTATGTTGAATATTCTTGCAACGTTTTGTATTCTTTCGCCAGAACGCTTCATGTCTTCAGGTAATAAGTCAAATCCTGTCACCAGATTATAGAGTTTTGTCATGTCTTCAAGCTCCTTATAGTACGTGCCACGAGAGAACTTGCAGACGATCAGCGAATCGATAAGGTTGTACATGTCCTCCATGTCTCTAACCATTTTGCCTCTGCCCTTCTCAGCCACGAGTCTGTTGACCTTTCCTTTTACGTCAAAAGCGTAAGCCCCATGCCTATTATGGTCTGCTCCGCGGAACGAAACAGCAAAGCCCAACGCTGCTGTCTTTAAACATCTAAGGTCATAACCAGTAATTTCCACGCCTTTGATGTGTGCCGCCAGCTTTTCCGAACCTTTGCCTATTTTTTCCGAAGCAAACTTGACTCCATCAGCCAGCACGTCGCCTATGCCATCTCGCTTGCCAATTTTCTCGATAAGCTGCACCAGTGCTTCGTGGTTACCGAACCGCGCATCAATTCCGTCCATTTCCTCTTGTGATAGTATGCCCTTCTCGTAGCAGTCCATGGCAAACCCAACGATCACGCCGACGCTTATGGCGTCAACTCCATAATAATTGCTCAAATCCATGCCCTTTATGATAGCATCAAGACGGTCTACGCCACAGTATGGTCCCATAGCCCATAGCGGCTCATACTCCATCCGCGTCATCGTACCCTTGTATGGTCCTTCTCCAACCACGCACATGTGCTCGCATCGCATTGCGCAGGAGCTGCAGCCAATGATTTTTGCAACAAATTTTTCGTTTAGATTTTCTCCGCTTACCTTGTCCGCGCCTTCAAAGCGTGAATTGTTGTAGTTTCTTGTTGGCATACACGACAGCGAATTGTGAACTAAAATGTTTTCTGGCGTGCCTAATGTTCTATACTTTTGCGTGGCGGGTCCTTTCATTCTTTCGTGAAATTCTTTCACGTATTCCATGAACTCATCTGGTTTCGCGACTACAATGTCTCGTGTTCCGCGCACGGCAATCGCCTTAAGATTCTTTGAACCCATAACAGCGCCTAATCCTGTTCTTCCAGCAGCACGTGTCTTATCATTGATTATGCATGCTATTCGAGAAAGCTTCTCTCCCGCAATTCCGATGGCTGCAACGCGAATGTAAAAGTCGCCAAGTTCTTCCCTAATGGCGTCTTCAGTGTCTGATGGCGATTTGCCCATTAAATGCGAAGCGTCTAAGAGCTGAACCGAGTCATCGTCAATCCAAACATAAACTGGCTTCTCTGCCTTGCCCTTGAAAATTATGGCATCATATCCAGCTCTTTTCATTTCAGTGCCAAAAGAACCGTGAGACTTTGCTTCGCCAACTCCATAGGTTTGTGGTGATTTGGCAACGAAGGCATGTCCGTTTCCTCCTGTTGGCCACACCGAACCTGATATTGGTCCTGTCGTTAGAACTAGGGGGTTGTCGGGGCTGAAGGGTTCTACTCCAGCCTTTGAGTGGTCAAGCCACAGTCGCATGCCGAGACCTATTCCGCCGATGTATTTTTTTGCATAATTTTCATTTAAAGGCTCTACATGGGTTTTTCCTGTTGACAAATCTACATGAAGTACTCGACCAGCATAGCCGAACAAACTTTTTCCTCCAAACTTAGCTTAAACTGGAAGTATAGAATGTGTAAAATGAATATATTAATGTAATGGATTGGGTCGCTTAAAACCCATGTCGTTTTTTCTTTTCAGCTCATGGATCTGGAAAACTGATTATTGATTTATAAACAATATGTATTTATTTTCGAGAATCCTTTGTTGATGACTTCGTTGCTGAAACATTTTGTGTTAGCTATGCTCACAGTTTCTGCTGTCTTATGTTTTGTAGATGTTGTCTTTGCCAATCCTATACCTATGGAACCGCTCGGGTCAAGTGGTCCGATGCAATACCTAGCGATCATAGTTGCTGAAGCCTGCGGTCTTCTCGCTGGAACAGCAATCCTCATCAAAGGTAGTCAGACTTATTGGCGAAAAACTGCGGTCATTATGGCGTCTGCTCTAATCGTGAGCTATACTATCGGTATGATTGTGTGGGCTTCTGGCTATATTATGGGCATCCTCATTTACAATCCTAACAGCCCTTTCTTCAGCTTTTCTGACCCGCTAGGCATAGTATTCTTGCTTCTGCCTGAATTCATCGGAACTGTGATAGGCGCAGTTTTGATTCATCTGAATCTTAAAGTTAGCTGGAAAATGGCCTTTTTCGCTATGGCCGTTGCCATGCTCGCGAGCTTCTTAGTTGGTCTTCTAATAGCAAATATTTTCCTGATAACCTACTGATATCTCATGCTCTTTTTTGACAAAAGTATAATGAATTGGTGAATCGGGAGAATCTACGTTCTACAGTGCTTCCTTCACAAGCTCAAGAATGTCTCTTACAGCAATCTTGTCTTCCACATCCAACACTTTGACAGCGTCTTCCAACGTTGTTATGCAATATGGACAGGCTGTGGCTATAACGTCAACTCCAAGCTCCAAGGCTTCTTTGACACGGTTCACGCAAGGTCTCTTCTCAGCATCTGCCTCTTCTGTCCAAACTCTTCCCGCTCCGCCACCGCAGCAGAAACTGCTTTGTTTGGTTCTTTTCATCTCGGCAAGTTCTAAGCCGTTTATTGCCTTCAATACTTGTCTTGGTGCGTCGAATATTTCGTTGCGTTTGCCGAGGAAGCATGGGTCGTGATATGCCACTTTCTTGTTCACAGCCTTAGAGAGTTTGAGCTTGCCTTCCTTGATTGCTTCTGCAAGGAATTCTGTGTAGTGTTGAACGTTGAATTTTGCGTCGCTGTATGGCTTATCATTCTTGAACGTGTTATAGCAGTGGGGCGATATGGTTACGATTTTCTGAGCGTCGAATTTTTTGAACATGGCAATGTTGTGCTCAGCCAGCATTTCGAACAGTCCTTTTTCGCCCATTCTGAGAATGTGGTCTCCGCAGCACCATTCCTCTGCGCCTAACGTTGCATAGCTAACGCCTAGCTTAGCGAATATTGAAGCCATTATTCTAGCGTTTTCTTGGTTTCTTATGTCGTAAGCGTTTGAGCAGCACACAAAATATAGCACATCTGCCTTTGTAACGTTGGGATACGTGTTAACGTTGAGGTCTTTTGCCCATTCCATTCTTTTGCTCTGATGCGTTCCCATGGGATTGTTGTATTTGTAGACGCTTTCAAGCACGTCTTTGACTGTTTTTGGTATGCTTCCAGACTCTACTATTAAGCAATGGTCATCTACTATGGCGTTTGCGCATTGGAGCAGTTTAGGACAGAATATTGTGCATGAATTGCATTGGGTGCATAGCCAGATGTTGTCTGTCATGGGTTTTAATCGTTCTTCGTTGCCTTCGTCTCTTGGGTCTGTTATGAACCTGTAGTTTGCTGTTAGAGCTGAGGGTCCTAGGAATTTTTCGTCTATTGCGGCTGGGCATGATGAGTGGCAGATTGAACATTTTATGCAGAGGGTCAAGTCCCAGAATTTCTTAAGCTCCTGCGGTGACTGAATGAATTCGTTTGGCTTTTTCAGTTCTTCAACATTCTTAATCAAGATCGTCTTAATCCGCTTGTAAGTGTCAAAGAACGGCTGAATGTCAACAACCAAATCCCTTATTACTGGCAGGTTTGAAAGAGGCTCCAGCGTTATAGAGTCCACGCCTAAATCGAGCACTTGCGTGTAGCATGCAGGCATGGGTTTTCCGTTTATGTTGATTCCGCAGCTTCCGCAGATGCCCATTCTGCACGAATGCCTAAACGTAAGCGTCTCGTCAAGATTATCCTTAATATACTGTAGCCCTTCCAGAACGGTTGTTCCCTTGTAAACTGGCACCTTATATGTGGATGTGTAATGTCTGTTGGCTTCTGGGTCGAAACGTTGTATCTTGAATTCGACAATTTTTTCTTTTCCGCTCATTCTCATCTTCCCCCCTAATATGTTCGTGCGGCTGGCGGCCACCTCGTTATCGTGACTGAAATGTACTCAAGCCTCGGACCTTCTTTGGTGTAATATGCGAGCGTATGTTTTAGCCAATTCTCGTCGTCGCGTTTCGGATAGTCGCGTCTTGAGTGGGCGCCTCTTGACTCTGTTCTGGCAAACGCACCTATCGTAGTGACCTCTGCCAGTTCCAACATAAAATCGAGTTGCAGTGCGGATGTGAGTCCAGTGTTGAAGGCGTTGGTTTTGTCTTCAACCTTTATGCTCATAAATCTCTTTTTGAGTTCTCTTATCTCCTTCAAGGCACTTTCAAGGTCGCTACCAGTTCTGAATATCCAAACTTTCCTGTTCATTATCTGCCTCATATCGTCTCGGATTGCAGGCACTCTTTCAGGTCCTTCGCTGCCCAAGATTTTATCATAGACTCTCTTCTCTTCTGCCACAATTTTTTCTTGTGAAATCTCGTGAAGACTGGCTGATAAAGCGTGTTTTGCGGCTTCTTCGCCTGCCACTGCTCCGAAGACGAGGCAGTCGGCTGTGGAGTTTGTGCCGAGTCTGTTGGCTCCGTGAACGCTGATGCATGCGCATTCACCTGCTGCGTATAATCCCTTTAGTGGCGTTTCTGTCTTTACGTTAGTACGAATTCCGCCCATCGAATAATGCGCCGCAGGACGGATGGGAATATACTCTTTAACCGGGTCTACACCGCCGAGTTTTATGGCGACATCACGGATAAGCGGTAATCTTTCGTTTATTTTTTCTTCACCGAGATGTGTGAGGTCTAGGGCTATGTATGGCCCATATGGTCCTTCAAGTCCTCTTCCTTCGAGGATTTCTGTTTGCTCAGCTCTGGATATCACGTCTCGTGGGGCGAGCTCCATTTTTTCTGCTGCATAGTTTTTCATGAAGCGTTCGCCTTTTGCGTTTAGTAAATAGCCTCCTTCGCCTCTTGCACCTTCGGTTATCAGCACTCCTGAGGGAACAAGTCCTGTGGGGTGGAATTGGACGAACTCCATGTCCATCAGCGGTGCGCCTATGCGGTATGCCATTGCCATTCCGTCGCCTGTGGTTGTATGCGAGAAGGTTGTGAATTCGTACATGCGTTCATGTCCGCCCGTTGCTATTATGACGGTTTTTGCTTGGAACGCGTACATCTTGCCTGTCTTCTGCTCAATTGCTGTTAATCCTACAACTGCGTCGTTTTCCGTTATCAGCGTGGTTGCAAACCATTCATCATAGAATTTGACTTTGTCATAGGTTGTGGCTTTTCCATATAGCGTGTGCATTTCATGGAAGCCCGTCATGTCCGCAGCGAAGCACGCTCTTGGAAACGTGTGCCCGCCGAAGGGACGTTGGTTTATTCTTCCTTCTGGTGTTCTGCTCCATGGGCATCCCCAGTGTTCTGTGAGGACGATTTCTTTTGGTGAATTCTTGACGAAGAATTCCACAGCATCTTGGTCTGCAAGATAATCAGCGCCTTTAACAGTGTCAAAAGCGTGCAAATCAAACGAGTCTTTCTCATTCATCACAGCGCCTGTTCCGCCTTGAGCGCAAACAGAATGCGAGCGAAGCGGATGAAGCTTTGAGAGTACGGCTATGTCAAGTTTATTGCTGAATTCAGCAGCAGCAACTGCAGCCCTTAAACCAGCTAAGCCAGCGCCAACAATAATTATGTCGTGAGCATGTTTTTCCATTCGAATGTTCACCTATTTGAAGAGAATAACTTTAGTTTAAAACCTAACCTTTATAGTTTTTCCAGCCTTTTCGATTGTAAGAATATTTATTATTGATTAAATCTAATTGCTTCGTGGATAGAACTTGTCTATTCCTACATGGAAAGGACAAAACATGTTTAAGAAAATCTTGATTGCCAACCGTGGGGAGATTGCCATTAGAGTGATCAGGGCTTGCAAGGAATTGGGAGTGCAGACGGTTGCGGTTTACTCAGAGACCGATGCTGAATCTTTACATGTACAGTATGCAGACGAAAGCCACTGTATAGGCCCAGCAGAGCCCACCCAAAGCTACCTAAACATTGGCAAAATAATCGAATTAGCCAAGAAATCAAAGTGTGAGGCTATACACCCTGGCTATGGGTTTCTCTCTCAGATACCAACATTCGCTAAGGCATGTGAGGAAAATGGCTTAGAATTCATGGGACCTCCAAGTAAGGTTTTACAGAAGATGGGTTGCAAAGTCGAGGCCCGTAAAACTGCGGTCAATGCTGGGGTTCCAATAATCCCTGGAAGCATAGAACCTGCTGAAAGTATGGATGAAGCCATGGAAGTGGCAGAAAAGGTTGGGTATCCCGTTCTCGTTAAGGCTGTCTATGGCGGCGGGGGAAAAGGCATGCGAATAGTCATGGATGAGAATGAGATGCAACGAACATTGGAGCTTGCAGCATCAGAAGCTGAAAGTTCTTTTGGCAGTCGAGAGATTTATGTGGAAAAATTCCTTCCGAAAGTAAGACACATAGAATTTCAAATTTTAGCTGACAAAACAGGAAAGGTTGTTCACCTTGGGGAGCGGGAATGCTCAATTCAGAGAAGATACCAAAAGCTCATTGAAGAAACTCCTTCCCCATTCATGACGAAAAAGCTGAGGGCAGAGATGGGAGAGGCTGCTTTAAGAATCGCAAATACCGTAAATTACATCAATGCAGGAACAGTTGAGTTCTTAGTTGACCGAGACAAAAACTACTATTTTTTGGAGATGAACACTAGGCTTCAGGTTGAGCATCTCATAACCGAGATGGTGACAGGCATAGACGTTGTGAAAGCCCAAATAAAAATAGCCGCAGGCCAAAAACTTGAGTATAAGCAAAACGACATAGTCATGAGGGGACACGCAATAAACTGTAGAGTCAATGCTGAAGACCCATACAACAACTTTATGCCATCCCCTGGGACGGTAATGAATTTCCAAATGCCTGGGGGTCCTGGAGTAAGAGTTGACACCCACTTATACACTGGTTACCGTATTTCGGTTTTCTACGATCCCTTAATAGTGAAACTTGCTGTTTGGGGGGCGAATCGTGGCGAGGTTATACAAAGAATGAAGAATGCCCTAAACGAAATCGTAATAGAAGGCCTGAAAACCACAATTCCCTTCCACAAGAAAATAATGGAAGACGAGGGCTATCTAAAGGGAGATATTCACATAAACTTTGTTGAGGAAAGAATTGGAGAGGTTTTACCAACATGTGATTTAGAAGATGAGGAGACCGCCGCAATAATTGCAGTCTTGGCTGATCAAATAGAAAGGAAAGATATTCGAGCGGTCATTCCGAAAAGAGAGCCCAGAGCAGTTTCACTTTGGAGACTTGCCGGCAGGACAAGGAGGCTGGAGCGAGTACGTTGACAATCCAAGAAGTTTTGGTGAACAGAAAACTGCACAAAGTTAAGGTTTTGGAGAGAAATGGAAACATCTTTACACTAGAGGTGAACGGGAAAACAGCAAACGTAAAATTCAAGAATATTGTTCAAGGTAAAACAAAAACATTGGAAATTAACGAGAAACCCTTTCAACCAAGTGTTAAGAGAGTTCAAGAAAACGTTCTTCAAGTTAGAATCCACGGAAAACTTTTCGAAGTTCAACTTCAAACTAAAATTCCAAGAGATTTGGATCCAAAGCTGGAACCTATGGTTGCTGTTGCGAAAAAGCCTGCGACATTGGCAGTAGAAAAAGATGCTGTGGTTGCTCCGATTGCAGGGCGAGTCGTGCTGATTAAGGCTAGTGTTGGGCAAAAGGTTGAACGAGGCGAGTGCGTTTGCATCTTGGAAGCCATGAAAATGCAGAACGAGATAACCGCGCCTAAACTAGGAGTTGTAAAGGAATTTATGGTTTCTAAAGGAGATATTGTAAACAAAGGGGATGTTTTAGCGGTTATTGCTTAGAAACTTTTTTATAAAGTGCTCGATATGAGATTCAGCATTCTATAAGGAGTTGGAGTAAATGTTTGCCGGTGTGGATCATGTGGGTGTTGCTGTGAAGAATTTGGATGAGGCAATAGCATTATATCGTGATGTTTTGGGTTTCAAGCTTGAGAATGTTCATGTTTTAACGGAACGAAAGGTTAGAGTGGCTTTTTTCTCTACTGGCGGAGAAACCCATATTGAGCTTTTGGAGCCTTTAGGCAGTGATAGTCCAGTTGCCAAGTTCCTCGAAGCTCGTGGTGAAGGAATCCAACACATAGCCGTAAGGGTTAAGGATATTGAGACTGTTTTGGAGGACTTTAAGCGGAGAGGCGTTGTGCTTGTTGATGAGAAGCCGCGTTTGGACGCTGATGGTGCACTGATTGCGTTTGTTCACCCAAAGAGCACAAAAGGCGTTTTGTTGGAGCTTGTTATGAAGTAGCATCGCAATTTGCACGCGTAATGTCTTTAAGTATGCTGTTTTGTAGTTTCTTCTGCATGGGGGGAGTGTGTGAATCAGGTTAGAAATGTTTTGTTAATTCAGATCTTGAATTCTTTTGTAGGCGGTGTTCTGGGCGTCGCTGTGCCTTTGATGATGAAGGCGAGAAACGTTGATGTGGTTGTTATTGGGCTTGTTTTTGCAGCTATGCCGTTGATTATGCAGTTGGGCAGAATGTTTTTTGCAACTGTTTCTGATTTTTGGGGCAGAAAGCTCTTTTTTGTTTCAAACGGATTTCTAGGCGTTATTTCAAGTCTAATTTATTATGCTGCTAGGACGCCTTTCGAGTTTTTGTTTGGTAAAGTGGCGGAAGGCACTAAGGAGGGAACGTTGTGGGCTGTCAATCGGGCTTTTCTGTTAGAAAGGAGTGAAGGACACTGGAGGATTTTGGTTTATTTGCGGACTGTTGTATATGTTGGTTTTGCTTTTGGAAGCCTTTTGGCTGGTTTTTTGGTTATTTGGTTGTTGTTTGATGGAACAATGCTGCTTTGCGCTGTTTTTGGCATATTTGTGTTTTTGTTGGCGTTGCTGTTGACAAGCGAAAGAAAAGAACAGTTCAGCATGGAGAAAGCCTTGCGCTTTTTGGATTTCCGAAAGAAAACGTTCACTTTCAAAATATTCCTTTTCTTGTTTTTTATTATGGGATTATCCTACGGTTTTCGCGGCGGCTTTGTTATTCCTTTGTTTTTGGATATAAACGGTTTTGGTGCTGACGCAATTGGATTAATTATTGGCGTGCAGATTTTGTTGGCTGGTTTATCTTCTTTTCTGTTTTCTAGAACCACTCGGATGTGGCAACTTCTTTTAGTGCATGGAATTTTGTCTTCGCTTACGTTTTGTTTGCTGGGCTTTTTAGGGGCTGCGGTTGCAGGCGGCTTGTTGGTTGTTTATGGATTTATTGAAGGAATGGCTAGCATTGGACAAGAGGGGATATTGTCGAAAATCTGCGACAAAGCATCTTATGGGACTGATATTGGCTTGTTA
>Ga0129301_1000515_pt1 | contig 21298 bp, 22 predicted proteins | sample ConPoolayeHmetaG_FD_94489 | JGI IMG/M metagenome (GOLD analysis project Ga0129301, IMG submission 94489) | Hot spring microbial mat communities from California, USA to study Microbial Dark Matter (Phase II) - Cone Pool mat layer H metaG ...
ATACATTACTTAAGGTTAACCTTAATTGAGTAAGAAGTTAAACGTTCCATTTTCTTCATCTATTTTTATGGTGGTATTTTCTCGAATTTTTCCTTCAATTATCATTGTTGCTAAAGGATCAAGAATTAGTTTTTCAATCAGTCTTTTCAATGGTCTAGCACCAAAAACAGGGTCAAATCCTTTTTGAGCTAAAAGTTTTTTGGCAGTTTTGGTGAGATTAATTTTAATATTTTTGTCTTTTAATCTTGTTTCTAATTGGGTTAGTTGGAGATCAACAATTTTTTGAATGTGTTTTGGAGTTAAAGACTCAAAAATAATTATTTGATCGAGCCTATTTATGAATTCTGGTTTAAAATGTTTATCAACAATTTCTAAGACTTTCTTTTCCATCTTCTGTTTAGCTTCTTTTTTTCTGGCATATTCTCTGATGATGTCACTGGCGATATTTGAAGTCATTATAATGATTGTATTTTTGAAGTCTACAGTTTTTCCTTTACTATCGGTTAATCTACCATCATCTAACACTTGAAGCAGGATATTAAGGACTGAGGGGTGAGCTTTTTCAATTTCGTCAACAAGAATTACACTGTAAGGTTTTCTTCTGACTGCTTCGGTAAGCTGACCTCCTTCCTCGTAACCGACATAGCCTGGTGGGGCTCCAATTAATCTTGATACAGAATACTGTTCCATATACTCACTCATATCTATTCTGATCATCGCTTTTTCACTGTCAAAAAGGGTAGCTGCCAGCGCTTTTGCTAGTTCTGTTTTACCCACACCTGTTGGACCAATAAATAGGAATGATCCAATTGGTCTAGTTTCCTCTTTTATCCCTGCCCTTGCTCTTCTAATTGCGTTAGCAAGCTGAATTATTGCCTTATCTTGATTGACAATTCTTTTGTGGAGTTCTTTTTCTAAATGGATTAATTTTTCCGCTTCAGAAGACATCAGTCTAGTGACAGGTATTCCTGTCCAACGAGAGACTACTTTTGCAATATCTTCTTTAGTAACTTCTTCTTTAATTACTCTTTTTTCCGGAGGGATTTTTTCCCATTCTTTCTGAAGATTCTCAAGTTGTTTATTAACTTCAGGGATCTTGCCGTATTTAATTTCTGCTGCTCTATTTAAATCCAAATTTCTCTCGGCGATTTTTAATTCCTCGGTTAGATTGTCTAATTGAGATTTTAAATTTCTTATTTTTTGGATTATTTCTTTTTGATTATTCCAGACAATTCTTAACCTATTTTCTGTCTCTTTTATGCCTTCCAATTCTTTGGTGATATTTTCGATTCTTTCTTGGGCAGTACGAGTTTTTTCTTTTTTAAGTGCTTGCAGTTCAATTTCAAGTTGGGTTATTTTTCTTTTCAAATCGTCAATTTCTCCCGGTATTGACTCGCTTTCTATTTTTAGTGCTGAAGCAGCTTCATCGACGAGATCAATTGCTTTATCAGGAAAATAACGATCAGTAATATAACGATTTGATAAAATGGCAGCGGCGACAAGAGCATCATCATTAATTCTTACGCCATGGTGAATTTCATATTTTTCTTTTAATCCTCGTAAAATTGAAATGGTATCTTCCACTGTTGGCTCTTCCACATATATTGGTTGAAATCTTCTTTCTAAAGCAGCATCTTTTTCGATATATTGTCTGTATTCGTTGATAGTAGTTGCTCCAATTGCTCTTAATATCCCTTTTGCTAAAGCTGGTTTGAGTATATTTGAGGCATCGACTGCTCCTTCAGCTCCTCCCGCACTGACAATTGTGTGTAATTCATCGATGAACAAAATATACCTCTCTTGATTTTTTTCGATTGTTTGCAAAAGCCCCTTAAGCCTTTCTTCAAATTCACCTCGATATTTTGCTCCCGCTAATATCCCTGTCAAATCAAGATTTAAGACTTCTTTATTTTTTAGACTTTCCGGAACATCGCCCACAACAATCCTTTGAGCTAATCCTTCAACAATGGCAGTTTTTCCTACCCCCGGATCACCCACCAGGACAGGATTATTTTTTGTTCTTCGAGAAAGAATTTGGATTACCCGACGGATTTCCTTCTCCCGGCCAATAACTGGATCCAAAACGCCTTCCTTTGCTAATTTAGTTAAGTTGACGGTATATTTTTCAAGAAGATTATTTTTTTGTTTCTGATTTAATATTTGTTGGGAGTTTTCTGAATTCATAAGACCTCCTTTTAAAGCATTTGTTGTAGATTTTTGATTCTTGCCTCAATTGGAGGATGGGTAGCAAAAAGATTAGCAATTTTGGTGAAGGTTTCTTGGTTGTCTCTGAATGGATTTACGATATAAAGATGAGCGGTAGCAAGATGAGCTGTTTCTACTGGTTGACTATAGGCCAATTTCTTTAAGGCATTAATTAAAGCCTGCGGTTGTCTAGTTAATTTTACGGCCGAAGCATCTGCCAGATATTCTCTTCTTCTAGAAAGTGCTAGCTGGATCAGTTTTGCTGCTATTGGGGCAAAGATTAATCCCAAGATACCGATAAAGACTAATATTGGATGAATTTTTCTTTCCTCCTTATCATCTCTATAAAAAGACATTCTGATTATCCAATCACTTAAAATTGTGATCATTCCGACTAATATAGCAGTAATGGTCATTAATCGGATATCATAATTGACAATATGGGAAATTTCATGGCCAATTACTGCCTCGATTTCACTTTTATCAAGTCTTTCTAGTAATCCTGTGGTAACACAGACAGTTGCATGTTTTGGGTCTCTTCCGGTAGCAAATGCATTCATTGCCTGAGTTTTAATGACATAGAGTTTTGGAGGAGGTATTTGAGCGGCAATAGCTAAATTTTCAGCGGCAGTATAAAAGTTAAAATATTTTTCTTTGGTCGCTGGTTCTGCTTTGGATAAAGCAAGAATAATTTTATCTCCTTCAAAATAGCTTATTAAAGCAGAGGCTGAAGAAAAAAGTATTGCTAAAATAATAACATCTTGGCTCGTTCCGAAAACTTTTCCCAAGAGCCAAACAAAAGCGCTGACAAATAAAAAGAAACCTCCAATAACGATTACTGATTTTTTCTTATTTCGGTCTACTTGTTCATAAACATTAAGCATTTTTAGTCGAAATTTACCTTAGGTGTTCTAACTTCTTGATCGCTGACCTTAAGAAAACTTTCGTTGGCTTCTACTTTTAAACCTTTTTCCTTTTCAAATTTAAATACAGAACCAATCCAGCTAGTAGGAATGGTCATTAATTTGGTATTATAATCAGCAGTTAAATCAATTAAAGTTCTTCTTGCATACATTACTTTATCGGCCGTATCTCTTAATTCATTCATCAAATTAGTTACTACTGCTGCTGATTGAAGCTGGGGATTACTTTCAACAATTACTCTTAGTGGTTGAATTGCTTGACTAATAAGTTCTTGGGTATCAACCATTTTTTGTAAGCTACCAGAGTTGATTGCTTCAACAATGGCTTTTCTTGCCTCGGTGAGTCTATCAAATATGTCTTTCTCGTGTTCTAAATAGCCTTTGGTTGACTCTACTAAGTTTGGAATGAGTTCTGCTTGCCTTTTTAATTGATTACCTATTTCTTGAATTGATGCTTTTATCCTTATTTGAAGTATCCGAAAGCTATTGTAAGTCGCAATGGCATAAATTATTAATAAAAAAATTATTAACAAGATTAATGTTAATATATTCATTTTATCCCCTTTTGATTTTAAAAACTATTAATAATTATAACTGAATTATACATCTTTTATTTTTAAAAGAGCAATTAGTTTATCAAAAGAATAAGTATTGATAATATTTTCTTTTGTCGCCCATCCTCTTCTGGCTACATAAACTCCATATTTCATTAAATCCATTTCTTCAACACTATGAGCATCGGTATTTATAACCAAAGGCACTTTATTTTCGATGGCTAATCTAACCAAGATATCCGGCAAATCTTGCCTATCAGGCCAAGCATTAATTTCCATTAATTTGTTATGCTCTTTGCAGAATTTGAATATTTTTTCCCAATCTGCTTCATATCCTTCTCTGACATTGAGTTTTCTTCCTGTTGGATGACCAAGGATTTTTACCTTTGGATGCTCTAAAGCCCGCAAAATTCTTTGGGTCATTTTTTCTTGAGAACCATAAAAACTAGTATGAATAGAGACAATTGCGTAGTCAAGATATTGAAATCCTTTCTCCGGAATGGCTAACTGACCATCGGGTTTTATATCTATTTCTAACCCATTTAGAATCTTAATGTTCAATTTTTTTGAACAAGTTAAAATTATTTGATCAATTAGCGCCTTTTTCCTGGATAATATCGATATTATTTGTTTATCAGTATGTTGGTTTATTGAGGGATTGTGTTCTGTAAAACCTAGATAACAATATCCCAATTCTTTCCCTTTTTGAATCATTTCTTGAATACTATTTTTGCCAAGATCATGACTTGGTTCAACATCAAAATTGGAATGCAAATGCAGATCGCCTTTTATTTCTTTAAGAGTGACTAATTTAGGTAATTGGTGATGATAAGCAGCTTCAATTTCTCCTTGGTCTTCTCTCAATTCTGGTGGTATCCAATCCATTTCTAAGAGCCGATAAAATTCTTTTTCTGTTCGGGTTTTAATTAATTTGTTTTTTTTAAGATCTTTAATCCCGTATTCTGATAAACTAAGATTCTTTTTTTGGGCAAATTCCCGCAATTTGATATTATGCTGTTTTGAGCCTGTAAGATGTTGAAGGAGAGATCCCCATTGTTCAGGGCTTTGGATTCTAAAATCAACCTGGATTTCGTTTTTAAGCAAGACGGTGGCTTTTTTGTTTCCTTTATTGATTATTTTCTTAATTTGAGGAAATTCCAAAAGATAATTTAAGGCTGTTTCTGGTTTTTTTGTTTTGACCGCGAAATCTATATCTCCTACAGTAGCACAGTGACGTCTTAAACTGCCAAGAGGTTTTATTTCTAAAATTAATGGATTGATTTTAGCATATTTTTCGATTACTTCTGCCTGATTATTAGCGTAAGGCAAAAGCATTCTTTGTTTTTCCTTCTTTTTGATTTCTGTTTTGTAAATTGCTTCAAGTATCTTTTTTTCTGATTCTTCTCCAAAACCAGGTAGGTGACGAATTTTTTGACTTTCAGCGGCTTGTTTTATTTTTTTGAAAGCATTCTTTTTATCCCAAATTTTTAAATAACGACACAACTTAAAAGCAGTTTTAGGACCAATTCCGCTGATTTTTATCAATTCAAAAACTGCTGGTGGTAAACCCTTTAATACCTCTTCAAAATGCTTCACTTTTCCTGTTTTGAAAAGTTCATCTAGATGTTGGGCAATACTAGCGCCTATACCAGGAATGCTATCTAAGTTGTTATTATCCCAATAGTCTTTTACCTCACTGGTTAAATGTTCTATCGCTGTTGCTGCTCTATCATAAGCCATAATTTTAAACAGACTTTCGCCTTTAATTTGATAGGCAGCAGAAATAGATTTTAGAAGGTGGGCTATTTGCTGATTGGTAAAATTTTTTGCCATTGGTTTATTTTATAATATATTCTTCTTCTTATCTAGGCAAGCTACATTGATCTGACCTAATAAATTTGCTATCATTATAAAATTGGGGCTGTAGCTCAACTGGTTAGAGTATCCGCCTGTCACGCGGAAGGTTGCGGGTTCGAGCCCCGTCAGCCCCGCAAAAACTAATTTTTTCTTAGGAAGGGGAAAATTTAATTAATTCTACCTTTTGCTTGTTTAATCCTGCCCCAGAAAGAGAAAGGAGGTGAAAACTTTGGTTAAGGCTAAAAAGGAGGAGACAAGCATTACTCATTGGTTTAAAAAATCAGAGCAAAATTTAAGTTTTATTTTAGGCATCATAGTTGTTTTAATTATTAGTGGTTTAATTTTTAAATATTTTCAAAATAAGGTTAGGAGAAATTTATTAGCTCCTATTCCAGGGGAATTTGGAGAAAAAGAAACAGAGATTGAAGAACCGGCAGCTAAGATAGAATTGCCAAGTGAGTATATAGTAATAAAAGGAGATCATCTTTGGAAAATAGCCGAAAAATTTTATGGTTCTGGATATAACTGGGTAGATATTGCGAAAGAGAATAAACTTCGGAATCCAAATTTGCTAAAAGTTGGCCAAAAATTAATTGTTCCAAAGGTAGAAGCTAAGAAGTTGACCATAAAAACTAACTTAACTTCTGATCTACAACCGATTAATGATGATACTTATACTGTTCAAAAAAATGATTCTTTAAGCAAAATTGCTCTTATGGCTTATGGTGATATGTTTGCTTGGCCAAAAATTTTTGCTGCTAATAAAGAAAAAATTAGCAATCCAGCTCTGATTTATCCGGGACAGACATTAAAAATTCCTAGATAATTTCTTGAATTAATTTCAGCGGTTAGGTTATACTATTGAGGAATAAAGCCGAAGGGAGGTTGCCGAGGGATAAGCGGGTGTAGTTTAGAGGCAAAATGCCTCCTTCCCAAGGAGGAGACCGGCGGTTCAAATCCGCTCACCCGCTCCAAAGTTAGATTTGCTAATTTTTTTAGGTAAGTGCCTGTGTAGCTCAAAGGTAGAGCAATCCCTTCGTAAGGGATGGGTTATCGGTTCAAGCCCGGTCACAGGCTCAGCTGATGACAAATAAGACTGAGATTTTCTGTTTGAATTTCAAAGGTGATTCAAAGTAATTATGAATAAAAAAAAATTTTTTAAGAGTCGTCAATTTTCTATTAGAAGAACCTTAGACTCCGAAGAAGAAAAACTTAAAAAAAGAAGTATTTTTTTAGGTACTTTAACCTTTCTTTTAGCAATCGGAATAGTAATCTGGGGAATTCCTCTTTTGGCTAAATTAGCAGCGTTTTTAGACAAATTAAAACCTTCTTCTCAAGTTCAGAATGAAAAAAAAGAAGATCAGATTCCCCCATTTCCTCCCCGATTTTCTTATGTTCCTGAAGCTACAAATAGTGCGGTTATTTTTCTTTCTGGTTTTTCAGAAAAGCAAAGTCAAGTAGAGATTTATCTTAATGAAGATTTATTGGCGAAAACAGTTGCTAACGAGAGTGGTGAATTTTTTATTGAAAAAATTCCTCTTGTAGAGGGCAAAAATAGTCTCTATGCGATTGCTATTGATGAAGCAGGAAATAGAGGTGAACCTTCGGAAAAAGAAGTAATAATTTATGATAATAGCCCACCAGAATTAATAATAGAATCTCCATCGAATCAGACAACAGTCTATGAATCAATTATAGAAATTAAAGGGAAAACCGAATCGGAAGCAAAAGTAACAGTTAATGATCATTTAGTTTTAACCGAGAGTGATGGTAGTTTTTCTTATAAATACGAGCTTGCTGCAGGGAGAAATGAGATTAATATTATTGCTAAAGATCCGGCAGGTAATAAAAAAGAAGAAAAACTTATAATTACTTATCGTCCTTGAAAAAACTGCCTAAAATTAACCATTGCCAAATTAAAATCCAGGGGTAAAAAAGAGTGTTATTGAATTGAGCGTGGATAATCAAGGGAATAAAGAGTATTGATAATAGTTTATTGCGGATAATGAAAATATAAAAAGTAATAAAAAGTAAAATACCGATGATACCGGAAGTGATAGCAACAAAAAGAAAGCTATTGTCTACTCCACTCCCGCTATGAGATAAGAGAAAGTTATCAGATAAATACCCTTTTTCTTTTTTAATTAATCGAGTATTATTAAATCCAACTCCCAAAAGATAATTTTCTTTTGCTATCAAAAATGATTGGTGATAATTATCAAGGCGAGAAAAAATAGTACTAAATCTTCCTACATTGGTACTTTCACCAGAATAACGGGGAAGAAAATGCATTACTCCTATCCCAAAAACAACAGCAACAATAAAAAGTTTAATTCTTTTTCTAATAACACTAAACAGGAAAAGACCGGCAAAAAGAGCCAAATAGGAACTTCGTGAATAGGTTAAAAAGAGAGAAATAGAAAGGATTACTAAGAGACAATAAAGATTAAAATTTTTCTTTTGAACTGTAATTAAGAGAAAGAGAATCGTGAGGGTGATAATGATTCCTATAAAAGCAGGATCAAAAAAAGTACCTACCAGACGGTAATAATGATCATCCCAATTAAAAAATTTCATAAATCTTAAATCTGGAATTAAAATATACTGAGCCAAACCAATAATAGCAGTCGATACCCCAGAACCTATTATCAGTTTTTTGGCTCTTATTCCCCATTGATTTTTATATTTTTTAGCTAATTGTTTAACACCAAAATATATTCCACTATAACTTGTCCATCTTAACCAATATAAAAGGCCTAAAAAACTATTGCCACTTCCCCATCGTTTCAAATTTATTAGCCAAGAAAACAAGAGAATTAAGATAAAACAAATGATTAATTTGTCGAAAAAATTGAGCTTGAAAGGCAATTTTTTCTTTAATAAACCAAATAATAAAATTATATCCAAAAGAACAATCATAAGATCATGAAGATAGATACTGATTCCTGGTATTCCTAGGGGAAGTTTTGTTAATTGTCCTAAAGGAAAGATAAAAAATATTAGACTAATAAATATAATTAATAATTTATTCATTTGATTTTAAGGTAAATAATTTAGATCTAACAAGAAAAGAATGGAAAGACATTAAACCAGCAAAAATAAATCCTGCAATTCCGTCTTTGAATCCTTGTAAGAAGAAATAATCTTTGAAAAATTTGGCTAAGGGAAAGATAATTATTTTTATCCAATTTGATCGTTTACCCTGGTTTTTTAATTCTTGGGCTCTTAAACTGCTATAGAAATTTATTTTTTCAAGACACTTAGTTAAATTAGGATGAGAATAGTGGAATAAGGAATTTTCAAGGGTTGCCTTTTTACCAATAATTTCCCATTTCTCATGGACTTTCCCTTGCCACCTACCAGCATTTTTTTTACCGAGTCTTAAAAGTTTGATTTTTGCACTTTCTCCGTACTTTAATGGTTGACCGAGAAAAAAATCTTGCCTTCTTAAATAAAAACCTTTGATTCTGTCTTGCTCCTTTTTTAGACGTCGCACAATCTCTGTAGCAAGGGAGTGGGGTACTACTTCATCTGCATCAATAAATAAAACCCAATTGTTTTTTGCTTTTTTCAGACCGAAATTTCTTTGTTGACTAAAATCATTACCAAGTTTTCTTTGATAAATCCTCGCTCCCCTACTTTTAGCGATATTAATGGTACGATCTTTAGAGAAGTCATCAATAACAATAATTTCATCACACCACTTAAGACTTTCCAGACAACGACCAATGTTTTTTTCTTCGTTTTTGGTTAGAATTACTGCCGAGATTTTCATTTATTATTAAGGAATTTATTTAAATTCAAAAATCTATACTCTTTGTGGGTCATCCAAGAGTCTAAATAACTTATTGATGTTTTTTTATATTTTAATATTAATTTTCTTTCTTTTAATATTTTTTTAAGTTTTTCATAATCTAAGTTAAAGCCTTTAATGCTTCCTTTATATATCCCTTTATTACTAAATAAAAAATGAGTGAATTCATACTATAGGTATTAAAATGAATCTGTAATTTTTAAAAAATAGACCAAGAGGAAAGTTTTTAATTATAGAGATAATCCAATTTCTAAAACACAAGTAACTTAGTAAATTTAAATTTCTGTTTCCTGTACCTTGGCCTTTATGATATACTCCAGCTTTTGGTTGATAGATAAACTTAAAGCCCTTGAGTTGGGCTCTTAAACACCAATCTACATCTTCCCCATAAGCAAAAAAAAATTCGTCAAATAGTCCAATCTTTTGAAAGACACTCCTTTTAAACAACGCAGCAGTGGCGGGAATCAAAAACACCTTTTCTTCTTTATTAAACCTTTCTTTTCTTGCTAAAAAGCCTCTGTGAAAAGCTTGACCTATTATATTCATGTAGTCACCAGTAGATTCAATAAGAGATGGTTTATCTGCAAAAAGGATTTTAGGGGTAACCCCAGCTACCTTTTTATTTTTAATTGATCTAATAAGATATCTTAGGCAGTTTTTATCTAAGATTGTGTCATTATTTAAAATTAATATATATCTAGTTTTTGATTTTTTGATTCCTAGGTTGACTGGTCTAGCAAAACCAAAGTTTTGCGAAAGTCTAATCACCTCGACCATAGAATAGTTTTTTTAATAAAATTTATTGAGTCATCTCGAGAATTATTGTCGATAATTACTGTGTGAAAGTTTTTAAAGGTTTGAAGATAAAGTGATGGTAAACATTTTTCTAAAAACTTTTTACCATTCCAATTTGGAATTATTACTTTAACTTTGCAACCTTTTCTTTTCATTAGATAGATTATAAAACATTAAATGATTTTATTTTTATTAACACATTTTAAACAAATATTTTATTTATTGACAGGTGCCATCTTGGTTCTTAAAATAATAAAAGAATGAACATTTTGATTAAAAGGATAATTTTCGCTTTTCTTTCTCTACTTCTCTCATTTTTCTTTTGTCTTTCTAATATAGAAGCGACAGAAACCATTTTGTTAGAAGACAACTTCGAGGATGGAGATGCCTTGGGATGAGAAGAACATGCTGGAGGACAAGCAGGTGACTATAGGTGGGAAGTAATAAGCGATTCTGATAATCCTGATAATTTTGTCTATAAAGGAAAGGCTGTGAAAGAATGTGTTGGGTAATACCCAAGCTGGTCATTAAATGGTTCGAAAGAATGGGGTGACTATGTATTTAGTTTTAGAATGAAACAGATTAGGGGAATAGATAAGGTTTTTTTCTTCCGTGCTTCAGAGGAGGCGGGTTATGGGATGAACCTTTTGAGAGATGATACAATTTTACTTAGTAAAAGCATTAAGGGTAAACCCGATAAGGTGTTATCCTCACGATCTTTGATGATTTCCTCTGAAAATGGTTGGTATAGAATGAGAATAGAACTTTTAGGTGCAACCATAAAAGTTTATATTAATGACATTCTTCATATCAATGCAGTAGATGCCGATAATCCAATCTTAAATGGACGCATTATGCTTTATGTATGGCCGGGGGCTTATGCTGTTGTAATAGCGAGACAGTGGTTATCTTTGATGATGTGAAGGTAAAAGACTTATCCCTTCTGGAGGTAAGGCCGTTAGTAATACTTCCTGGTATTGGGGCGAGTTGGAATACAGAGGCAATGGTGGATAACAGGGTAGTTGATGACAGCCAGTGGAAAATGACACCATTTGTGAATGTTTATGATCGATTTATCGAAACGGCGCAGAATAATGGTTATCAATTGGGAACAAATTTTTTTGTTTGGAACTATGATTGGAGAAAGTCCTTAGGAGAAATAGCAACAGACTTAAACGAGTTTATTTCTTCGAATTCAAAATTACAATCTGCTTCAAAGATTGATTTTGTCGACCATAGTTTAGGCGGTTTAGTGGCAAGGACTTGGATTCAGAATTTTGATACTGGACAAAACAGAAAAACTCATAAATTGATTACTGTTGGTTCGCCACACTACGGAGTTGTTCAAGCATATGAAGCTTTAGCTGGTGGTAAAGTTGGCGAAAAGGTTAACCTGGGATAGTTAGCCCTTCAATTATTATTGCAGATTCACCGTGATAGTTTTGAAACTAATGCTCAAATTATTCGTCAACTGGCGCCAGTAGTTCGAGATATAGTTCCAACTTTCGATTTTGTTAAAAGAAATAACGAGATTCTTCCCGCAGATCAGATAGCTTTTGTTAATCATTATCTTGACCATCTTAATCAAAGTGCGAATATTTTGCCATTTTCTAATTTTATTTTAGGCAATAATGGCGAGACAACGCCAGAATGGCTAATTTTGAGCGAAAGATCTATCCTTGATCGGCTCTTAGATCTTTGGCCTGATGGTTTTCCTCAGGAAATTCTGAAAGGCTTTGGAGATGGCACAGTTCTTAAAAAAAGCGCTTATTTTGAAAGCGGATATGATTCTAATTTGGAGTTTAACCTAAATCATCATCAAATAATCAATGATCCTGCGGCAATTAGAAAAATATTCGAAATTTTAGACAAAAGTAATATTCAAATTAGTGGTCCAGATTTATATCCTGAAGACAATTTGCTTATTTTTTATTTGGCTTCTCCGGCAACCTTAAAAGTTAATGGTATTTTACCTTCTCAGAACGATCTTCAATTTGTAGTTATTCCCAATCCTTCAGATGGTAATTATCAAGCAGAAATTAATGGGATTGATGATGGTATTTATCATCTTTATGTTGGTCAAATTAGTCCTGCTAGTAATTTCTGGAATACCTATGAGGGAGAGATTATCAATGGAGAAACGAAAAAATTTGTTTTTGAAATTGACCTTGATAATCCCTTACCTGATCCTTTAAGTGATGCTAATGGTATTTTGCATCTAGAAAGTGCCAAAAAATTCTTAGAAAAGCTTTATAACCAAACAGGCAACAAGTTTTTATTGATTTCTCTTCTCCATTTGAATAAGGCGATTGAGGCATTTCATCGGACAAACTGGCAACAGGGAATCAATAAATTAGAAAGTTCACTTTACTTTTTATCCTTCTTTAGAAGAGAACTTAAAGAAGATCAGATTGAGCAATATCATCAGGCAGGTAGGATTATGGAGATAATTATTGCCGGATGGGAAAGTATTCTTAGAAATCAAGGGTTGTTTTCAGAAAGAGATGCTCAGAGAGCATACCAAAATGCCAATAAAAAGATTGCTTTAGCAATAAAAATTTTCCAATCTTTTGAGAGATCAGGAAGAGAAATTTCCAAGATGAATGTTTTATCCATTAAAAAAGGTGAAGAATTTCTGAATTTAATTAAAGAAAGATTAGATAATAGTGATTTTTCTTACGTTCAGTCTTATAGCTTTCTTGTCGATCTTTTTGCTCAAGAAGGTTTGGTAATGAAATAAGCTGGTGGAAGTAGAATTAAGGTCCCAAAAGTGAATTTCCATTTTAGACTTGGTTGTTGGAGTAAGTTGATAGACTAGGTGCTCGCGCTTGGATTTGAACCAAGGACCTTTCGGATGTGAACCGAATGCTCTAACCAACTGAGCTACGCGAGCAGAATAATTAATACTTGAATTATTATAACAAAAAGATTAAACTTTTACCGTTGATGTTGAGAAAGTTTTTTGAATTTATTATTGATTCTATTCAGACAATTGTTTTTACCCTGGCTCTTTTTGTCTTGGGTTATCTTTTTATTGCTCAACCCAACAAAATTCGGGGCAGTTCAATGGTGCCTAATTTTGAAGATGGAGAACTCCTACTAACAGAAAAAGTTTCTTACAAATTTGTAAAGCCTAAGCGAGGCGATGTGGTTATATTTAGGGCTCCTCCAAGCGAAGCTTGCTCAGAAGATGAATGTGAATATATCAAAAGAGTGATTGGTTTACCTGGTGAAGAAATTCGGATTGAGAATAATCATATTTTTATAAGCGGAAAGGAACTAGAAGAAGTTTATCTTCAGAGTAATGTTTTAACCGAGGATGGTAGTTTTCTTAAAGAAGGACGAGCTTTTTTGATTCCACCTGGAAACTATATTCTTTTAGGTGATAATCGTTCCCATTCCAGAGACTCAAGAGAATTCGGTCCAATAGAAATTCATAATATTATTGGCAAAGCATTTATTAGATATTGGCCACCCAAAACCTTTGGTTTGATCCAAACACCAAAATATAATCTATAATTGTTTTATTTATCTTTACTGTCAAAAATTTTATTTTTTAGTTTTTCAATAAGATTAATCCCCTTTTCTTGGTTGCCTCGGATTCGGAATTCAATTCGGGTCATTACTTTTGATTGGTGAATTTTGACATTTAAGGATGGAATATTAAAAATTTTTTCTATTTCTTGACCAAGTGATTCAAGCTGATCTTTATCCATTCCTTGATCTTTATTTTCTTCTCCAGCTTCTTTCTTAATTTCTTCTTTATATTTTCTTGCAATTTCTTCTGTTTTCCTCACAGAGGCCTTCTCTTTTAAAACCTCTTTATAGGCCTCAATAATTAGACGAGTATTATCAATACCGGCTAAAGCTCTTGCATGGCCTTCACTGATAAGACCACTTAAAAGTCCGTCTTTAAGAGCATCTGGTAAAGCGAGTAGCCTAATACTATTGACCACGTAAGGGGCACTTTTACCTATTCTTTTGGAAATTTCCTTAATTGACAATTTAAATTCATCCCTGAGTCTTTGGAAAGCTTTAGCTCGATCAATTGGATTTAAATTTTTTCTTTGCAAATTTTCAATAATTGCCATTTCTAGCATCTGTCTGGGAGAAGTCTCGTAAATAATTGCAGGCACTGTTTGGATTCCCAAGAGTTTAGCTGCTCGCCATCTTCTTTCGCCAGCAATTATTTGATAGCCTGCTGGAGTTTTGGCGATTATCAATGGTTCAATGATCCCGTGAATTTTAATGGAGTTTTTTAATCCTTCAAGCGATTTTTCATCAATTTCACCCCTTGGTTGGAGCGGATTAGGCTGAAGAATATCAACCGCTATTTGAACAACGTTTTTTTCTGGCATTTTACATTACCATGATTATTTTTTTTCCTTGTTTTTGTTTAAAAACCACCCTTCCGTGTTTTAGAGCAAAAATAGTAAAATCTCTTCCTGTTTTTGTCCCTGGCCCAGATAAAAATTTACTGCCTACTTGTCTTACAATGATGCGTCCCGGCGAGACTAACTCGCCCCCAAAAATTTTAACCCCTCTTCTTTTTCCAGGTCGATTTCCTTTTTGATTGGCTTTGCCAGTTGCTTTAGCTTTTGCCATTTTTTAAATATATTCGCTTAATCTTTAATTTGGTAAAAATAGTTTTTGATCCTTTCCTTTTTCTATATCTTGATTTAGCCTTATATTTAAATACCTTAAGTTTTTTACCTTTCTGGGGACCTAAGACTTCTAATTCCACTGCATATTTTCTAAGACTTTGAGGAGAAGCAATGATCTTTTCATTTTCGTAAATTGCCAAAATTTTTTCCGGGGCAATCTTCTCACCGGGCTTTTTATTCAGAAAATTAGTTAAGATCTCCTGATTTTCTTTTACTAGATATTGATTTCCTTTAAGATTAATTATCGCTGTTTTCATAACAAGTGATTATAGCAATTATTTTAATAAAAAAGCAAGGATAATAAAGCTAGTAGCTAAAGACGATCCGCCATAAGAAAAAAAAGGTAGAGGTAGACCTGTAATAGGAAGAATGCCAAGATTCATTGAAAGATTAACAGTCGTTTGGAGCCAAAGTTGAAAAAATAAGACTATTTTAAGAATAAAATTAAACTCATTTTCAGCTTTATTAATTTTTTTCCGAATCAGAACAAATAAAAGCAAATAAGCAAGGAGTAAGACACTAACTCCCACAAATCCTGATGCTTCAGCAAAGGAAGAAAAAATAAAATCCGTATGTTTTTCTGGTAAAAATTTTAGTCGTGTTTGTTCTCCTATTCCAAATCCTTTACCTAACCATCTACCAGAACCAATGGCAATCTTAGATTGAATTAGATTGTAACCCGTGCCTAAAGGATCTTTCTCTGGATTAAGAAAAGAAGTAATTCTTTGTTTTTGGTAAGTAGGTAAGAACAAAGAACCAAAAATTATTCCTATAAAACTAATTGCAAGGAAAATAATCCCAGTTAAATATTTTCTGGGAGAAGAAAGAAAAATGATTAAGCTAGCAGTGACAAAAAATAACAAGGCACTCCCAAGATCTGGTTGAATCAAAATTAATCCAAAAGGAATAAAAACTAATAACAAGGAGTAAAAAAAATGACTGCGGAAATTCTCTTTCCATTTTAAACAAAGTGAAGTAACCGCGAAAATATAAAAAGGTTTTGTTAATTCAGAAGTCTGAATTGAAAAATTACCTATGACTAACCATCGTGATGAACCTCTAATAGGATTTGAAAATATTACTGGTAAGATAAGAAGGATGATAACTCCTAAATAAATTAACCAGTCGATTTTTCTAAAATCTTCTAGCCTAAATCTTAAAAGTTTTATCGATAAAAGTAAGATTATACCTAAAAAATAGCTCAAAATTTGTTTAGAAAAACCACTGGGATAAATTTTAGAAAGCAAAAAGATATCAAGCCCAAAAATAATAATTAAAATGATAAAAATAAACCTTTCTTCTCTTGAAAAGAATTGCAAAACCATTTTTTAACTAGTTTATAGCTTAATTTAATTAGTATTTGCTGGAATTTTATTTTGCGCCTCAGAATAACCCCGCCGATCCTTGCTTTTATTCCCTTAAAAACAGAGATCATTGATTTCTTCTTAAGAAGGCAGGGATATCAAATTGATCTTCAATCTCTACCCCCTCTGGCAAATCATCTTTATCTATTGGAATGGACTTAAAAAGATCTTCTTTTTTCCCTTTGATTGGTTGTTTGATTTTAAGGATTTGTTTTTTGGTTGCTTCTTTTGGATCAAAAATCACTTTTTCTAAAGGCTTGCTTTTCATCAGACCAGCAAGTGTTAATTTTTGGTCATCAAATCCAGTAGCAATTAAGGTAATTTTAACCTGATCTTTAAATGAATCATCAATATTTGCCCCAAAAATGATATTGGCATCACCGCCAGCATTTTGAGAGATTAACTCAGCAATCTGTTTAACTTCAGTCATAGAAAGATCATTGCCTCCGGTAATATTAAATAAAATTCCTCTGGCACCTTTTATTGAAAGATCTAAAAGAGGCGAATTGATTGCTTCTTGGACTGCTTCTTGAACTCGGTTTTCTCCAGAACCAAAACCAATGCCCATTAAAGCACTGCCGGCATTTTGCATAATCGCTTTAATATCAGCAAAATCGAGGTTAATTAAGCCTGGAGTAGTAATAATCTCAGCAATCCCCTTAACTGCCCGGGATAGAACTGAATCAACAGTCTTAAATGCTTCAAGAAAAGTTAATTCTTTATTGGTCATTTCGAGTAATTTTTGATTGGGAATGGTAATTAATGTGTCAGTTGTTTGTTTCAGATTCTCAATTCCTTCTTCGGCAATAACCATCCTTTTTGTTCCTTCAAAGAGAAAAGGTTTGGTGACTACTGCTACTGTTAATGCCTTAAGCTCATTTTTAGCTATTTCTGCTATTATTGGTGAGGCGCCGGTACCTGTTCCTCCGCCTGCTCCGGTGGCGATAAATACCATATCGGCTCCTTCTAAGACTTTTTTAATTTTTTCTTTCGATTCCTCTGCTGCTTTTTGGCCTATTTCTGGATTACCACCCGATCCAAGACCTTTAGTTAATTTTTCTCCGATTTGGATTTTGATTTTTGCTTGGGAAACAAGAAGAGATTGAGCATCAGTATTGATGGCAACAAAATCAACACCTTGGATATTGTCTTCTTGAGACATATGATTAATTGCATTTGTTCCCGCTCCACCAATGCCAACAACTTTAATCTTTGCTACTTGAGCTGGTAGTGGTTGAACTAATCCCATTTCTTTTAATTATATCAGAATTATGGCAGGAGAGATTTTACTATTTCAGTAATTTTTTGAAAAAGAACCCTAAACTTAATTTTTTTAACTGAGGAAAAAGTATTCTTGAAATAAGATTGTTGACCACTTTCAATTTTGTTTTTGATTGCATATTCAATCAGTCCAAGGGAAGAACTATATGCAGGAGACATAATTTCGTCAACTAATCCCATCATTTCTTTAGGTTGGCCAATTCTTACTGGTAAGCCAATTATCCTTTGACAGATTTTCTCGATTCCTGATAGTTCTGCTCCACCTCCGGTAATTACAATGCCTGCTGGTGTTGCTCCACCGAAACCGGATTCTTTAATCTCATCTTTTACCAGATTAAAAATTTCTTCTATTCTTATTTTCATAATTCCATCAATAGCCACATCCCTAGCAATAATTTTGCCTTCTTGATTGCTTATTCCTGCTTTAAAAAGATCAATTTCATTTTTATCAATTTCTTCTCGCTCATCTTGTTTTCTATCATTCCTAGGAGATTTATTTTCTAGATTTTTATTAGAAACGCTTTTTCTGCTTAAAAATATTTTTAATTTTTCTGCTTCTTCTAAAGGCAGTCTTAAACCAACAGCTATATCATTAGTAATATTTTTAGAACCGACTGGGATTACTCTGACAAAACAAGGCGAACTTTCCAGAAAAACAGTTACTGAAGTAACCGTACCACCAATGTCTACCAAAATTACCCCTAATTCTTTTTCGGTCTCGCTTAAAACACTTTCCGCCGCCGCCAATCCTGAGTAAATAAGCTGTTGGATCTCAATCCCGACCTCTTTTAAACAACGGCTAAGATTTTTAATTGCCGGCGATGAACCGATGATTATATTGGTTTCAACTTCTAATCTTATTCCTGACATTCCTTTTGGATCAACTATCCCTTCCTGTCCATCAACAATAAATTGTCTTGGGGTAACATGGATAATTTCCATTCCCGCAGGAAGAGTAATCGCTTGGGCTGATTCTATCGCTCTTTCAATATCAATTTCTGTTATTTCCTTATCCGGTTCTGAAACTGCTATTACCCCAGAAGAATTAATTGAAGAAATATGAGGAGCGGTAATTCCTATTAATGCTTTATTTATAGATAAACCTGCCATTCTTTCTGCTTCTTCAAGGCTTTCAATAATACTTTCGGTAGCTTCCTCGATATTGACAATTTGACCTCTTCTTATTCCGCCAGCGGGGATGGTACAAACACCAATGATATTAGTTTTCTCTTCTTGGAAAAAGTGTTGAGCGATTAAAGTAGTAATTTTGGTACTTCCAACATCAATGGCGCTGATAATTTTAGAATTTGACATATGATTTTGTTAAGCCTAAATCGATTGATTTAGGCTTCTTATCTTCCATTTTAGCGCTTTTGAGAATAGCTTGTAAAGCAATAATTTGCTTTTTAATATCTTGATTTAAATCAAAAATTATCTTGATATCATCCTCAGTTAAAAATTTAACTGTCTGATCAGGTCTTATTTCTGGCCCTTTTTTAATCTTTATTCCTAAATTTGAAATCTGTTCGACTAGGAAGTTTATTTTTTCTTGGTTTTCAGGAATAGGTTTTTTAAGTGGGAAAACATCTATCCAGCAATATAAAATTGCTCCTCCAGCAAAGAGAGCAAGAATAAATATAATAAAAAAAATTGTGCAGTTTGTTTTTCTTTTCTTTCTAGTTCTAATAATTTCAGACATTATTTTGCGTTTCTAGCTGTTCTTGGACTAATTGGAAAAGATTTTTTCTACCCTGTAATAGATTAGTAATCTGTTGACGATTTTTGATTTTGTATCGGTAAGAAGTGGCAATAATTTTTTTTATGGATTGGTATAATACCGAAGGACTAATTTTATTTTGGTTAAGAATTACCCCCAAACCAACACTCTTGAGGAATAAGGCATTTTTTTCTTGTTCATTTTTATAAGTTTGAGGTAAGGGGATCAAAATTGTTGGTTTTTGCCAAAAAAGCAATTCAGAAATTGTATTTGCTCCTGCCCTTGAAATGACCAAATTAGCCTTTTTAAGGAGCCATCCTACCTCGTTAGCTGATAAAAAATCAAAAATCAGATAAGAATTTACTATTAAACGAGGGAGTCTTTCCCGAAAATTTATAATCTCTTGATATTGTAAAGGTCCTGTTTGATGAACAAGAAAATATTTTTTCAATAACAAAAAGGCAATTTGTTTGATTAGATTATTTATAGCAACAGCGCCAGTCTTGCCTCCGGTGATATAAATTATTGGTTTGTTGGTTTTTTCTACCGCTAATAACCTTTTTGATTGGGAAGGAGCTTCGATTTCCTTACGAATCAAATTGCCCGTGATGATGATTTTTTCTTTAGGTAAGCTGCCTTCTGTGTTGGGAAAAGATAGAGCAATTTTTTTAACAAAAAAAGAATTTATTTTAGTGGCGAGACCAACAGTAATAGTTTGCTCATGAGTGATAGAGGGAATTCCCAACAACCAACCAGCGATTATAACCGGAGTTGAGATATAGCCGCCAAAAGAAACAATCAATTGAGGTTTAATTTTAGCTAAAATTAATAATGAATGTCCAAAACTGAGGCCTATTTTTAGGAAATTGACTAAAGAATTTAAGCTAATTTTCCTGATAATTTTCCCAGTTATCAAATGGATAAATTTAACTTTTTCAAAATTTTTAAGGGTTTCAAATTCATAGGATTTTATTTTTTTGCCTGCTAAAGAAGAATATTTGCTACCTAAATAAAAGATTTGCCAATTAGTATTTTTTCTGATTTCTTCAACAAGGGCAATGGCTGGAGTAGAATGACCACCGGTGATAACAATCTTTTTCATTTACAATTTTTATTAACATTTAACACCAAACCAATTGCTGCCATAATAGCTAAAAGTGACGAGCCGCCATAGGAAATAAAAGGAAAAGGGACGCCGGTTAAGGGTAATATAATTGCGATTGAAGAAAGATTAACTAAACCTTGAGTGGCAATCCAAGAACCTGTTCCAACAGCAATTAATTTGGCAAATAGATTTTCTTTGCTTTTAGCAATTTTAAAACAAAGCCAAACTAAGAATATCAATAAACCGGTAAATATAGTTAGGCCCAAAAAGCCAAGCTCCTCGCCAACGACTGCCATTATTGAATCAGTAGTTACTTGAGGAAGATATTGATATTTTTGTCTAGATTCACCGATGCCTCTTCCGAAGAATCCTCCGGCACTTAATGTCAAAACAATTTGATAAACATGATAGGAATCTCCTAAAGGATCATAAAAAGGATCAAGGAGACCAATTATTCTTTTCCGGCGATAAGGAGAAAAAAGGATAAAAAAAATTCCTAAAATGGTGGTCAGTAAAGAAAGAGATAATAAATTTTTAATGCTTGCTCCGGAAATAAAATATATTACTAAACAAAGAGCAACGATAATAGAGGCAGTTCCAAAATCTGGTTCAAGCACAATTAAGAAAAAGGCAGGAAGAGCAATAAAAAGTAGGTTTTTAAGAGTCCTTTTTTCTTCTTGGCTAAAAAGAGAGGAGAGATAAAGAAGAAGAGTAAATTTAGTAAATTCTGATGGTTGAATAGAATATCCTCCTAAACTTAGCCATCTTCTTGCTCCCCAAATCTTTATTCCTATCCCCGGAACAAACACCAAAAATAAAAGTAAAAGAGAAAAAATATAGAGCGGCAAAGACATTTTTTTTAATTGAGAAAGATTAATTTTTGAAAAAATAATCATTATTAAAATTCCAACCAAGATCCAAACAAGCTGTTTTTTAAAAAAATAAAGCGGGTCATTAAAATTATTTTTAGCTTCTATTAAAGAAACATCAGCGATTAGAAAAAGACCACTAATTAAGGC
>Ga0129301_1000517_pt1 | contig 21226 bp, 23 predicted proteins | sample ConPoolayeHmetaG_FD_94489 | JGI IMG/M metagenome (GOLD analysis project Ga0129301, IMG submission 94489) | Hot spring microbial mat communities from California, USA to study Microbial Dark Matter (Phase II) - Cone Pool mat layer H metaG ...
CAGGCCTATCTATTTGGAGCAATCATTAGGGGATACCGGCTTGAGTAGCGGAGGTTTTTTGCATTTGCGTGCCCACCATCTGCCGCGTGATTTCCTTAGCTTTTCCACCGCTTTCGTTCAACCATTACCGGCTATGCAGTGCTGGTGCTTCCGTTAAAAGGACGACTTACTTGAGGTCATAAAAGCCCCACATTGGTATTACACGAGGAGGTTCAGCAGGTTGACCGGGGGGAGGCACAGACAGTCGAGGCTTAAGGTACTCCGGTGGTCTCACTATCTCGTAGTGCAGCGCATTCTGCTTACACCCGACAATACAGATACCACATCCCTTACACTTTTCGCTGACGACGTATGCTTTAAACCTCTTTGAGGTTGTGCCCTTTCGCATTTCGATGGCTTCAAACGGGCATCGCTCGACGCAATCCTGACAACCCTTACAACGCTCCTCATCCACAACAGCCTGGAAGCGGTTGGGTGTCATTAAGTCGAACCTATGAGCCCGGGTAACAGAATAGAGATTCTCACAGCAGCAGTTGCAGCAATAGCAGTCTCCCCAGTGGATAAGTCCCGATTCTTCTGCCTCCCGTACAATATCAAGGGTCTCAGCCAGCGAGACTTCTTTCAACAAACGGCCTGGCTGGTTCAGATAGTATTCCCCTCTTGGCCGGTCAAAACAGGCAAAACACGTCATCAGGGGGTGGTCACAAATACCCCAGACAACCCGGCAGCCGCAGGGAGCGATGATTCTCCTTTTGGCATTCTCAATTCTCAACCGCCAGTTCTCCTCTGGCAGGATGTCCTCCGGGCGGATGTTGGGGCTACGCTCGAGCGCTCCGATTGCTGGCCATATCGGAAGACTCCGCCCCCCCATCTTCTGTATCCTGATGGCATTATTCACGAACATATCACACCATTCATTTCGAAAGAAGTCGCTCCATAGCTCCTTGACCTTCTGGGGTATGGCGTTTGGTCCTGTGTGTGGCGCTGTATCGGCAACTGCGTCATGGTGAAATGCCAAGAGGCTCGTGTGAAAGGCATATTGTGTCTTTCCTCGAGTAAGTGCTCCCCTATCTACGAGGCTACTCAGCGTTGCGGAGAGTTTTTTCTCATCGAGGTTTAGGCGGCTCGCCAGCTCGGCACAGGTAGCCGGGGCAAACAACTCCTGGCAAATTTTGGCTTCTTCAGGGGTGAACATTGCCTCGAGTATCTTTATGAAACGTTCGGAATTCGGCGCACCCAGCTTCTCCGCTAACGCAGTATACGCATCATTGTGTCCGGTCATTTTTCCCTCCTTCGTCTGGACTGATGCCTACTATAATACCCCAGCGTAATTGGTTGTGCAATTTTTTTCAGTGAATTCTGCCACAAAAAGGTGGGTAATGGGTGCGGCAGAATCTGCAATGCGCTGGTTTACGGCTTGTCCCATACCTAGCAACTATTCTGGTGGGCGGGTAAACTCCTTGAACCGGTAGCCCAGTCCGCGTTCGCTGAGGATGTATTTGGGGTTCTTCGGGTCTTTTTCGATCTTCTGCCTGAGGTAAGTAATATAGAGCCGCACATAGTGGTCTTCATCCCGGTACTCCGGGCCCCAGACCCGCGACAGCAGTGTTTCATGGGATAGCAATTTCCCGGCATTGCTGACCAGCTGGTAGAGCAGCCGGTGCTCAGTAGGTCGTAACTGTATCTCCTGACCACGAACGATAACCTTTCTCTGGTCAAAGTTGATGCGCAGGTCCTCGTCAACGACTATTTCGGACGTCGATGCCAGACTCTTTGCCTCTGTCCTTCTTAGAACAGCCCTGATTCTTGAGACAAGCTCTCTTGGACTGAAAGGCTTGGTCATATAGTCATCCGCACCAAGGTCCAGACCGTGAACCCGGTCGAATTCCTGCCCTTTGACACTGAGAAAAATAACCGGCACCGAAGATTGCTCACGCACTCTTTTCAGGGTCTCAAAGCCGTCCATATCTGGCATCATGACGTCCAGGATAACAAGGTCAGGCAGCTCTCGGGTAACTTTCTCTAGAGCCTCATAACCATCGTGGGCGGCGAGGACTCTGAAACCCTCCAGTTCCAGATTCATGGTAATGAGCTTGATTATCTGCGGCTCATCATCTACCACCAGTATTTTCTTGCCACCATCCATGCTCGTTCACATCCTCGAAGGCTCAGCGCTTTGCTCCAGAGGCAGGGTAAAGGTAAATTGAGAACCTCTGTCTACCTTGCTTGCTACTTCAATCCTGCCCCCGTGAGCCTCTATGATTGCTTTGCAGATATATAGTCCCAGTCCGATGCCCTTCACCTTTTTCACCACACTTCTTTCGGTACGCTGGAAGCGCTCAAAGATATGCTCCATATCTTCTTTTGGTATGCCTATTCCCTCGTCAGCCACGGTCACCCTAACCTCTTTCCCGGCATTTCTTCCGGATATGGTTATCTTACCACCATTCGGCGAATATTTGATAGCATTGTCAATGAGATTGGTCAGCACTTCTTCCATCAACGCCGGGTCTGCGGAAACCGGAGGGAAATCTGGCTCAAACTCAACCTGAAAACTATGCACGGTTGTCATCGCCTGTAAGCGCCGCACTACCTTCTCAACCAGCGGTAATAGCTCCACTTCTTCTTTGGTCAGGGCGGGTGTGCCGGCAGCAATCCGCGAGGCAAGGAGAAGCTTATTCATGATGCTGCTGAGACGGTCACTTTCCGCCTCAATTACTTCAAGGCTGTTGCGCAGTGTCTCAGGGTCCCAATTACCATCACTCCGGGCTAATGTGCTGGTGTAACCCTTGATAATGGAGAGTGGAGTCTGCAGCTCGTGTCCTAGCATTGACAGGAATGTCTCCCTGAGGTTTTCGACCTCTCGCAGCTTGGATATGTCACGGACATTGACTACTGCGTTTATTGGCTTACCCTCAGGAGTATAAACAACGGAATAGGTCATCGCTACATCGATGTCTTTCTTGTCTGCCATCCGGATTTTCCCCTGTAACTCAAAAGTCTGGTTGCTTTGCTCAGAACTCAATAGGATTGGGCACCGGGTATTGCACAGGCTCTGCCCCTGCTGGTTCCGCAGGTTCAACACCCTGAAACACTCTCTTCCCAATACCTCCTCTCTAGAACTGCCGGTGAGCCGCTCCATCGCCAGATTAAAGCCAATAATCCGGCGCTGCCCATCAATGTTTACTATGCCCTCAGCACTGGTTTCCAGAATTGACTCCACCCGCTGCTTTTCTGCAGTCAGAAGATGTGCCAACCTGGCATTCTGCACAGCAATCGCCGCCTGCTCGGCAAAAGCTGCCAACATTGAACGGTTTCTTCTGGTGAAAGCCGTTGCCTCCAGCGGGCGCAATATATAAAGAAGGCCAATCGATTTTCCGGCGACCTGCAGAGGCAGAACGATTATAGGATTCTGTCTTACTCCTTTGTCAGACATGGGTAGGCGCATACTAGGGCTGAGGTCAGAAAGGAGGGCAAAGCTTTCTTTGCTCGTGCTAAGGTCGGGGACAGCCTCATCAAGCAGGGGGCGAAGTTGTTCTACGGCTTTACTATCCAGTCCGTAAGAAGCGCCCATAATGAACCGATGTTCTGCCTCACTCCATACCGCGACTACTCCAGCCGTTCCTTTCAAGGCTTTAATGGCATTCCGCAAAATAAGCTCTAGAGAAGCATTAAGGTCAACCTGTTCCAGTGCGGTGCGTGGGATTCTTACCAAGTCAATTCTCCCTCATCCCGGCTTCTAACAGAATTCTATTAGAATTCTATCACTTTTCTAACGGTATTCTAACATAATATGTTCTAAACTTGAACTAGCAATTTAGCCTTTAGACTGCTAATAGGGCGCTCACAAAATGCCACGTTCAGGAGGGGCAATATGGTAATGTGGCGGTTGAAGAGTTGTCCACGCTGTAGAGGTGACGTGTTCCTTGATGGGGACCGGCATAGTTGGTATGAGCAGTGCCTCCAGTGTGGCTACACCCGTGACCTGCCAGTGATTGTGAAGGTACGAGAGAGAGTGAGCGAAGGCAATCCTGGGCGAGTCGGGGGGAGCACCCAAATTAGAAAATAAGTACCTCACGGCTTACCTGAGATTGCCTTTCAAAGTAGGCCGTGCTTAAATACTTATAAGAAGAAAGGAGAAAAGAGGTGGCTGTAATTGGGAAAACCGAGCTGAAAGCCGACAAAGATGCGGAGGCAAACACTGAAGCTAGTCTCTTTGACCTTTTTACCTTTTCTGAGCGGAATAAACAATTCACCGTGGACCAGGACATTAAACGTGACCAGACCAAGTTGAAAGTTAATGTTGCAAAGTTTGGCACTCTTGACATCATTTCCGATGCTAATTTAGCGAAAGGGTTCAACACAAGCCTGGCGACGTTACTGAAATGGGCTGACACAAGTAAGAAAGTCAAAGTTTCAGAGTCCATCAAAAAGGGCGATACTCTCGTGGTAACCATTGAGAGTTGAGCGATTACCTCAGAGTTAACAGGGCTACATGAAACCGTGCGTCAAGAAAATCTACTGTGCTGACTACCGGTAGTTACTCAGCCGGCATTAACAGGGGGCTAATTGTAATATGTGTTTTTCCCTGCATGTGGCAATCTCATCATAAGTAGACAAAGAAGGGTAAGGAGGGTGAACGAATGTCTCAATTGAAGGTAGGTGACAGGGTTAGAGTGAAAGATAGACCGGGCTGGCCTGGGGGTTACAAAATTGCTAACTGGGAAGGTGAAATAGTTGAAGTCAAAACTAACCCGGCGGGCTATGTCATTATGAAAGCAGATAAGACCGGCTACAATATGGCATTTCCTGAGCATGAGCTAGAGAAGATTTGATTCGGTGTTTGAACTTTGCCGGAGAACTGCCCGTTACTGTCCGCGAGACGGACGCACGGGTGAGTATGGTTTTTGGGAGGAGAAGATGGCAATTCAACCGGTTTCAGAAAAGCTCAGACTTACTGACGAACAGGAGAAGGAAGGCTACTGGTTAGAGGATTGTCAGGATAGAGTTTTGGTATGGCATAAGAAGAACCAGATAGCCCTCCTTTACAAGTCTTCTGACATCGACCGAAAGCTCCAAGAGGTAATAGAGCGAAGGAGAAAGGAACTCAAGGAAGTCGAAGAAAAAACAGGCTGGAAAGCCGACTGATAGACTAAGTCTCACTAGCTGGAGGTATAGATGCCAATCTACGAGTACGAATGCAAGAAATGCTTATTACGGTTTGAATTGAAGAGGCGGTTCAGTGAGGATGGGAGTGGTTTTTGCCCTCAATGTGGCAGCGAAGCACGTCGCCTTTTTTCACCGGTGCCAATAATATTCAAAGGCCCCGGGTTTTACGTCACAGATAACCGGAAAGACCATGGCGAATCATCGTCAGATAAAAGTGATGGTGACAAGAGTAGCACCAAGAACGAACCGGAAACCAAGAAGCTCTAGCCAGAATCAACGTGATATTTCTTGACAAGGTAAAGAAAGTGATGACGACAGCGGGACTACCAGAAAAGGGACAATCAGACCCGGGTAAGACGAAGGAAATCACCTTCAAATGTAAGTATTGTGGGAAAAACTGGCCCTTGGATGATATGAGGACGTTAACCCGGTTCTTCCCGCCAGTGGTGGCATGCCGAGAGTGCACCCGGAAGATGCAATAAAGGATAACGGCCTGAAATGACAGTAACTAAGATGGCGAAGCGAGACTGCTACGGAGTTCCGGGTGGAGGTAAGAGTGGTGAACAAGGTGGAAAACTTTGAGCCTTACCAGGCGTCCATAAGTAAGCAGACCCTCATCGAGTGGAACGGTATTGTCAGTGTCTGGAATTCACCCAAGAGCCCGCTTGAAGGGGCTAAGGTAGTGGACGAGATCAGAGAGCCAGCTGAAGTTATGGTGGTAGAGGAGCAACAGGAGACGTATGGCTTAAAGAGAAAGCGGGCAAAGATAAAGTATGGTGAAGGCCGAGAGGGCTGGGTGCTATCCGATGCGCTTACGGTCGGGAAATGAGGTGATAAACATGGAACTTTCCCCATTAGCCAGAGAAAAGTTAGCACAAATCGGCGAGCTGACGCAGGAAGAAAAGGTGAGGTTGAAATATTCCCAGCACCTGGCTTCCATCCTCTCCGATTATTTCACTGCCAAACTGAGTCCAGAAGGTCTGTGGAAAGAGCTGAGGACGCAGAAAGAAGAGGGTAGGGAATTCTTGCTGAGAGAAGCGCAACTGAAGTTGATTGATGCCATAAACCTGTCAGGCACTGAGAGAGATTTTGATAGGCAGTGCCGCGGGATTCTGGCGGTTGAGACGCTTAAGAGCGAAAGCAACTACACTGACCTGGAACAGAGCCTGAGTTCCATTCAGAACCTGCGCCGGCAATACCGGGAGGAAAAACAAAAAGCCTATAATGCCATAAAGGGGAAAATAGAAAAACAGGTTAAGCTCGCCGCTCAGCAACTGGCGGCACGGACTGAAGTGAGAGGAGCCTCAATTGATATTCAGGGTTCTGTGGAAGCCACGGCAAAAGCAAGCCCGGAGTGGAAGAGTTTCATATCAAAGCACGAAAGCAGTTTTAGCCAGAAACTTAAAGACCAGCTCGCCAGATTGCGGGAGATAGTGTAGCTAAACTGGTGTCCTATGGAAGGAGTCACGCAAGCAGAGCTTACCCCTGATATAGAGGCTAGTCCGGAAGAGGATATTCGGATTGAAATCAGCCGGAGGAACTTCGTGCGCGCCGTGATGCTTGCCGAAAAGTTCGGGAGTCCGAAGGAAGTAATCCGTCATCTGCAGGCACTGGCTCTAAGGCAAATGGCCTGCGAGTACCGGAATGCCGCCGCGCTGCGCAATCTGGCGCAGGAATGGAGGTTCCCCAGAGCAGAGCTGGAAGGTCTCCTGATGGAAGCCGTAGCTGAGCACGAAAGAGAAGCTGGGACGAAGCGTTCCCTCCAGTGCTACGATGCCAAAACAGGAAAGTACCTGACGCTCAGGCAATGGGTAGAACAGTTCCTGAATATGAAGAAATGACCAGCCCTCCGTCTCTCTTCTAATGGAAATCTAACATTTTTCTAGTGTTTTTCTAATACAGAGTCGTTTAGACTTGAGAATTAGGTGGCTATTCGTGATTTGTTTCAGAAAGGAGGTCTGAATGACAACCAAAGCAAAGGTGAATACTCGATTGGAGCCGCTCGGCGACCGGATAGTGGTCAGGCCTATCAAGCGTGAGGAGATGACCAAAGGCGGAATTATCCTGCCAGACACAGCCAAGGAGAAGCCTCAGGAAGGGGAGGTCATTGCGGTAGGCCCAGGCAAACTCAGCGACGATGGCACGAGGATAGAGATGGAGGTAAAGAAAGGGGATAGAGTGATGTATGCCAAGTATGCCGGGACAGAAATTAAGCTTGATGATGAAGAGCTTCTCATCCTGCGGGAAAGCGATGTGCTGGCTAGAGTCATCTAGAAGCAAGATGAAGAAGGAGGGTGAATAGTATGGCTGCAAAGCAGATAATCTTTGACCAGGAAGCCAGAACATACTTCAAGAGGGGGGCGGACATACTGGCAAATGCGGTTAAGGTTACCCTTGGTCCCCGGGGGCGAAATGTGGTTCTGGACAAGAAGTTTGGCCCACCAAGCAGCACTCACGATGGGGTCACCGTAGCCAAGGAAATTGAGATTGAAGACCCGTTTGCCAACATGGGTGTTTCGCTTATCAAGGAAGCGGCTAAGAAGACCAGTGACGACGTTGGTGACGGTACCACGACAGCTACCGTCTTGGCTCAGGCAATGATCCGCGAAGGCTTCAAGAACATCGCTGCCGGTGCTGATGCCATGGCATTAAAGCATGGCATGGAGAAGGCTACCGCTGCGGTGATTGAGGAGTTGAAAACAATGGCCAAGCCGGTAAGCACCAAAGAGCAGATGACCAGGATCGCTACCATCACGGCTCATGACGCTGAGATTGGTGAGATTATCGGTGAGGTCATGGACCGGGTTGGCAAGGATGGGGTTGTTACTGTTGAGGAGGGTAAAGGGACAAAATTTGAAACCGAGTATGTGGAAGGGATGAAGTTTGACCGTGGCTACATCAGCCCGTACTTCATCACCGATGCGGAGAAGATGGAGGCAGTAATTGAGGACCCCTATATCCTGCTCACCGATAAGAAGCTCTCGGCAGTCTCTGACCTCTTACCAGCCCTAGAAAAGGTCAGCGTGGTCAGCAAGAACATTGTGGTTATTTGTGAGGATATTGAAAAAGAGGCACTGGCAACGCTGGTGGTGAACAAGCTTAAGGGAACGCTCAACTGCCTGGCAGTAAAAGCGCCTGGTTTTGGCGACCGAAGGAAGGAAATGCTTGAGGATATGGCAATCATGACCGGAGGCACGGTCATTACTGAGGAAAAGGGAAGAAAGCTTGACTCAGTAACCATAGAGGACTTTGGACGTGCTCGCCGTGTCGTTGCGGACAAGGATAACACCACCATCGTTGAAGGCAAGGGTTCCCAAGACCGAATCAAGGCCAGAGTAAAACAGATAAGAGCCCAGATTGAGGAAACCAAATCCGACTATGACAGGGAGAAACTTCAGGAGAGACTGGCCAAGCTGGCTGGGGGTGTTGGTGTGATTAAAGTTGGTGCCCCCACCGAGGTTGAGCTCAAGGAGAAGAAGCGCCGTGTTGAGGGAGCCCTAGCCGCTACCAAGGCAGCGGCTGAAGAGGGCATCCTGCCCGGCGGAGGAGTCGCTTTCATTAATGCCCTATCGGCCTTGGACAAGCTTTCTCTGAAAGGTGACGAACTGACCGGGGCTAACATCATTCGGCGTGCTCTTGAAGAGCCCCTGCGGCAGTTGGCAATCAACGCCGGACACGATGGAGCGGTTGTTGTTGAAAAGGTGAAGAGTTCTAAGCCCGGCTTTGGCTTTGACGTCGTCAAAGAAGAATATGGAAATATGGAAGAGAAGGGAATCATCGACCCGCTCAAGGTTACCCGCACCGCTCTTCAGAATGCGGCCAGTACGGCGGCTATGGCGTTGATTACCGAAGCCTTGGTGACTGACATCCCCGAGAAGGAAAGGACCCCTGCACCTCCAATGCCCGAATACTAGACGGAATAACGCCATAGAGTGGGCGGGTAGCAAACGAAAAGTGGGTATCGGAGTAACCTACTTTCGTGGCGATGTCATCACTGATGTCGACGATAGGCACTAGCTAAGGCCGAAGACCCGGGAGCTTCCTGCCATGGCACGAAACCGGGTGAGGGGGAGTTTCCTTTTAGTCAAGAACCCCTTCTATTACCAGCTGGGCAATCTCCTCGTCCGACATACCGAGAATTTCCTTTAGGACGTACTCATTATGTTCTCCTAGCAAAGGGGCTCGCCTTATTTCACAGGGCGTCTTGGACATAATGAAAGGAGATGCCGGGGCGTGGTGCTTCCCCAGCTTCGGGTGGTCAAGCTCCGGGAACATTTGGCGGTGCCTTGTCTGCGGGTCATGCTCAAGCTGGTCTTCACCGGTTTCCAGTATGCCCGCAGCTACTCCACCTTCCTGCATCATGGTCATCACTTCTTCCGCTGAGCGGTTGATTGTCCATTCCTCCACCAGCCTGTCCAGTTCTTCCTCGTTTTCCTTTCTGGCTAAAAGGGTACTGAACTTAGGGTCCTCTGTCCATACTGGATTTCCAATAACGTTACAGAAGCTCTTCCACTCTTCATCGGTCGACACGGCGATAGCGCACCACCTCTCTTCGTTTTGGCAGCGATAGGTACCATGAGGATTACGCCCTGGCTCGTACTTACCAGTTGGTAGTCTATCTACGGTCACTTCTGCTTTCTGCATCATCAATAACACCTGTTCCGGCGTGTAGTTAATTGTCCACTCTTCCACCAGGCTGTCCAGTTCTGCCTCGTTTTCCTTTCTTGCCTGGGGTGTGCTGAATTTGGGGTCTTTCGTCCACGTCGGGTTATCAATAATCTTGCAGAAGCCTTCCCAGTTTTTATCGGTGGACAGGTCAATACCGCACCATGTGCATTCATCCCGGCAGCGATAGGCATTATGGGGGGCAGCATAGTCCGAGCGGTTCCCCATTCTATTAGCTACCCGCCCGTTTACCGTGTAGTCAAGGATAAGAGGTGCCATAAATTGAACCCCAGTCTCATACTGTGACATGTCTATGTACAGTCCTTTGCCGGTCCGCTGTCGGTAGAGAAGGGCAGCAAGGAGGATGGAGACGTTATACTGGGGGGTGATAAAATCGGTATAGACTCCCAGTTCTGGTGGCGGTCGGTCAGGCCAGCCGGTGATATGGCTGAAGCCCGAGAGGGCTGATAACTGGAAGCCCATACCCGGGTGCTGAGCGTATGGTCCTGTTTGCCCTTGCATACAGGAGCTGAGCATAATGATATCGGGTTTTACTTTCTTGAGTTCCTCATAACCCAGCCCCAGTCTTTGCATTACCCCACCAGCATAGTTTTCCACGACAATATCAGCCCAGGCAACGATTCTCTTGGCTATCTCTACTCCCTTGGGATGGGTGAGGTCAATGGTTACACTGCGCTTATTGGTGTTCCACTGGGTAAAGTGGCCACTGAGGTCAGGTTCCGGACCAAACGTTCGATATAGGTCGATAGCTTTTCTACTCTCTATCTTAATCACCTCGGCACCATAGTCAGCAAGGACCTTGGTCGTTAAAGGGCCCACGATGACTCGGCAGAAATCGGCAACCTTTATTCCGTCAAGCAGTTTTTTCCCCAATTTCCCCCCTTGATTGGCTTACCTATATCACCTTAGCCTGTTTTAACATCAGGAGTTTCTCGCGAGAGATGCCTAACTCACGTTCGTAGATTTCCTGATTATGCTCACCGATAAGCGGGGCTCGGCGTGTGATCCTGGGAGGTACTTCCGTAGTCTTAGCAAAAGGGCCGGGGTAAGTGATACTTTTGCTTAGTTCAGGGTGTTCTACCTCCACCCAGAAGTCCCTGACAGCAAGTTGGGGATTCTCCAGTACATCAGCCGTAGTGGCTAGTGGGTACACCTGGGCGTTGTGTTTTAGTGCTCCCTCGAGGAGTTCTGTTTTGGTGTGCGACATAAAAAGTTTAAGTGTTGGTTTTTCTATCCCGTCCACCGTTTCTTTATTATTTGTTTCGCCCATATTAAATGTATCCCAATCAAACTGCCTTATGTAATCGTCAGCTAAGTTTTCATCCTCCATCCACCTGACAAGGGGAGAGTTCCAGCGCCTGGCAAACTGACCAGACCAGTAGATAGCGTAAACGTAACCGTCTTGGCAAGGCCATATCCTTCTCACATTGACAAGGCCAAGCCGACCTCCCCGTCGCATGATTCTCTTTGAGAAATCCCAGTGATGTGTTAGCCTTTCGGGGGTACACCGGGTTACCGAGTCTTGGATTGAGACATCAACGAACTGTCCCTCCCCGGTCATTTCCCGGTGGTAAAGAGCCATCATTGCTCCCTGTGCCGCCTGAGCCCCAGCCTGAAGATATGTCTGGGGATGATGGCTTATCCGGACCGGAGGACGGTCAGCATCACCGACCGAGAACATATAACCACCCAAAGCCCAGGCGACAATATCGGAAATCTTGTAGTCTTTATAAGGGCCCGTCTGTCCGAAGGGGGTGATAGAAACCAGGATTATGCCGGGATTAATCTTCTCTAAGGCTGGGTATCCCAGGCCAAGCTTTTCCATGTGTCCTGGCGGGAAGGACTCCACTACGATATCAGCACTCTTCACCAGCTTCTTAAAGATTTCCTTTCCGTCCGCTGTTTCAATATCAAGGGTTATGCCCCTTTTGTTTGCGTTGAAAGCAAACCAGAAAAGGCTCTTTTCCGGGTCAGGTTCATCATGGTAGAAGGGCCCTATATTCCGGGCAAGGTCACCACCCGGTCTCTCAATCTTGATAACATCGGCGCCGAGGTCTCCCAGTATCCTACCACACAACAGTCCCTTCTCATCGGTCAGGTCTAATACTCGATAAGGGCTGAGCATGCCTTCTGTCTCTTCTGCCATACTTCTCACCCTGGATAATACGTCTCTAATATTGAAGAGCTGGCTAAGCTGTTAAGAGCTGACCTAACTTGAGGCGATGAAAAGAAGGCTCGCCAAGGTAGTTGTAGAGACGGCGAGATGCCCTTAGGTGAAAGCTGGCTGGATGTTTCACTGAATAACCAACGCCGCTGAAGACGCGAAGCGCCAGATTACATACCTCCCAGTAAGCTTCACTGGAAATTGTCTTGGCTAAATGTATGCTCTCGGCGGCGGGTCTCCGGGTATCCAGCTTCCAGAGTGCTTCATATGTGGCCCAGCGGGCAGCGTCTAGATGGTCAATCATCTCGATAATCATATCCTGAACCCTTTGAAAACGACCTATCGGCATGCCAAACTGTATCCTGGTTCGACTGTACTGGAGTGTCATGTCAAAGAGAGCCTGACAACCGCCTACTTTATATGCACAAAGGACAGGGATAGATTTATCAATACTTTGCTTCAGGGCAGGCCACCCCTCATCGATATCTCCCAGTACAGCTGACCGGGGCACTTTTACCGAGTCCAGCTTTACCTCAAAGGTGCTATCAGCCAGGAGACCCGGTAAGCGGCGTACTGAGACACCTTCAGATTTCCTGTCGACCAAAAAGAGAGTAATTCCTTTAGCCGGGTCAGTGCCCTTCCCGGTACGGGCGGCGACGATTAAATGAGTCGCCGCCTGGGCATCCATAACGAAAAGTTTTATCCCGTTAAGGACAAAAATGTCATTACTTTTCTCCGCTCTTAGCTGTATCCCTCTGGGTTCCCAGCTATACTCGGGCTCGGTGAACGCCAGAGTGAGGATTTTCTTCCCTTCTGCCACATCCGGCAGGATGCCCTTTTTCTGTTTTTCACTACCTGCTTCTAAGATGAGTAGGCTACCTAATATCCCGGAGGAAAAGTAAGGCCCGGGGAGTGGTCCTGTGCCTAATGCTTCGAATAAGACACCAGCGCTTGTCAGCGGGTTCCCCGTTCCACCGTATTGCTCCGGGATAATTATTCCCAGCCAGCCCATACCCACCGCTTTACGCCAGAGTTCTTCGGTATAGCCGGTATCTGTTCCCTGCAAGACCTGGATGACTTCCTGCGGAGCATCACGGCGTAAAAAGTCCAGAGCTCCTCTCCTCAACATCTCTTCGCTTTCGCTAAAGTTCAGGTCTATAGCCATGTTTTGCCTCCTGACTAATCCTGATTTAGCTGGATTACCGTAGCTGGCTAGGTTACCGCCCGATAGCCAGCAGCCGGGCGATAACTATCTTGGTTATTTCCGGTGTCCCCATTGGGGCAAGGCAGAGAGCGCCACGCTGGCCGACTTCAAAGAGACTGTCGTCCAGTCCCCACTGGTCATCACTGGTTAGAGCATAGGGGCCGAGAACCTTAGTTATCTCATGGAGGAGCGTGAGGGCAAACATCTTTGAGTATAACTGCAAATGTGTGCCCCCGTAGACGCCTCCCTTTCCACCGGCATTCCTGATGGAATACAACCGTTCCTTCTCAGCACCGATATACACGTTGACTACACTGTCGACCAGTTGAGGGTTTTCTTTCAATCGTTTTACGATATTGGGGTCGTTTTTACAGCGTTCAAGGAATCTTTGCGCTATCAAATTTCTTGACATTGTGCCCATAAATGCCATGGGCTCGCCACGCCCCGGTCTAACCGCATGCTCAACCTCAAGGGCAGCATTGGCCACTTTCCATCCGTCTCTTTCTCCCCCGATCAAGTAGGACTCGTGAATTCTGACATCTTTGAAGAAAACCTGGTACTTGATGCCGTCCGCACCGGTGGTTGATTGTCCGCTAACGCCACCAAAGGGACCCGGGACAAACAGGTCCAGAGGGACGATTTCGACTCCGGGTAGATTGGCTGGGGCAAGAAACATTGCCAGGTTTTCGTGTCTTGGGGCTTCTAGGTCACTGCGGGTCAGCAACAGAAAGAGGTCTGGCGGAGGGTAGATTCCTCCGACAAAAATTTTGTTACCATTAACGATGAAGTAGTCTTTATCACGGGTATGGCGTAGAGCAGTAGTCTGTTGATTGGCTTCGTCTGAACCAGCCTCCGGTTCGGTGAAAAGCTCCCAGGTAACCGCTCCATCCCTGAGAATAAGGGGGAGAAGACGCTTCTTTTGCTCCTCAGTGCCAAAGGCTAGAGTGACCGGTACTCCATACGCCGCTCCAGCATTATGAAAAGGAGGGAGCCCTATTCCTCTTTTGGTTACTTCTCGCATTATTACGGCACTGTGGGCGGCATCCAGACCACCGCCTCCATATTCACGAGGATAGCTGGGATAAAGCCAGCCCTTCTTACCAAGCCGGCGAGCCAGCTCACGCCTTTTCTCAAATTGTTCACGGCTCACTTTAAGGGGGTCCCTGGGGAAAGTCATGCCTTCGGGGATATTTTCATCCAGCCAGGCATTTACTTCCTTAGCAAATTCTTCCTGTTCCTTGGTATATTCCGGGGGTGAGAAATCCATTCTTGAACCTCCTCAATGAATCATCATACTCCATTTCAACAATATGCTTACTATATCATAAGTTAGACTCAAATACAACAAAACAAGCCCGAGAAAACATTGACGTTATTCATGGTAAAAGTGTAGAATTAGTGTAAACCAAAAAGGAGGGAAGGATAATGCCAGTGGAATATCAAAAAGAGGGTCATATTGCTATTTTCACAATAAACCGACCGGAAGTTATGAACGCTCTCAGTCCGGAGGCTCTTGCGGAATGGACCGAGTCATTAATAGACTTCCGTGACAACAAAGACCTGTGGGTTGGTATTATCACTGGTGCCGGTGAGAAGGCTTTCTGCACTGGTTTGGACCTGAGGAGTGCAGGGCCGCCCGGAGGGGGAGAACCGGCACCGCGACGGAGCATGCCGCAGGAGACCCTGGTTCGCGGTCTTGAGCTGTGGAAACCACTTATTGCCGCCATTAACGGGTATGCCCTGGGTGGGGGTCTTGAAATAGCCCTGGCTTGCGATATAAGAATAGCCGCCGATACGGCTCAGTTGGGCTTGACCGAGGTGACTCTGGGTCTTATGCCCGGCTGGGGAGGCACCCAGCGGTTACCGCGAATAATACCCTTCGGCATAGCGGCAGAAATGATGATTATGGGTAAGCGTATTACTGCTCAAGAGGCGCTGGCAATACATCTGGTACATCAGGTCGTTCCTCTGAAAGACCTGATGGCTACAGCTAGGGCGCGGGCAGAAAAAATTTGCGAGTCAGCACCGCTGGCGGTGCAAGGGGTTAAAGAGGCGATGATAAGAGGCTACAGCATGACGCTCGAGGATGGCTTGAAACTGGAGTCTGAAATCGGACGCAGGGTTCTGGCTTCGAAAGACTTCGCCGAAGGCAGAAAGGCTTTTATGGAGAAAAGAAAGCCCCAGTATAAAGGTGAATGACACTCTCAAACTATTTATTTATATTTAAAAAGTAAAAGGAGGTTTGCAATGGACTTAGGAATAAAGGGTAAAGTAGCTATAGTGACAGGTACTAATCGTAAGGGAGCTATGGGAGAGGCGATTGCTAAAACATTGGCGGCTGAAGGAGCCAATATTGCCTGTGTTGATATTGTAGTAGAAGGCGCTGAGGTAATAGCCAAAGAGATAGCTGAGATGGGCGTAAAGTCAATAGCCATCAAGGCGGACCAGAGAGATTACCAGCAGGTAAAGGATGCTGTGGCTAAGGTTAACGCCGCGCTGGGCCCGGTGGATATTCTGGTCAATAATGCGGCTCTGCTTAGAGGGGGCGGGCGTATTGAAAAGACCACAGTCGAGGACTGGAAAAACATGATACAGATAGACCTTGATGGCCCCTGGTACTGGATAAGAGAAGTATGGGACCAGATGGTCGCGAAGAAATGGGGGCGCATTGTCAATATTTCCTCTATAGCCGGAGTGTTAGGTGGGTTCGGTCAGGCAAACTATTCGGCAGCTAAAGCCGGGGTTATTGCTTTAGCCAAGACGGCGGCTCTGGAGGGTGCCAGAGATGGCATCACGGCTAATGCGGTCACCCTCGGCGTCATTGATACCACTGGAGGGCGCATGGTAGGTGAAACACCCCCGCCGGGTGAAAGGGGTCCACAGCGAGGTGAGATCTTTGAACGAATAAAGATGAAAATAGCCATGCGTAGATTTGGTGAGCCGGCTGATGTAGCCACCCTCGTTGCCTTCCTGGTATCAGAACACGCCAAGTACATTACTGGCCAGGATATACATGTAATGGGGGGGTTGGACCTGTTCACCTACTAGGCGGGACTATTTTACATAAGATTTGAAATTAATCGGATGTGAGGGTATTGAGTACTCTTACCAGGGCGTTATCATCACCCACGTTGCCGGGAAATACCACATAAGGGATATCTGGCCATCGAGCTTCTGCCCCCAACCGCCAGACCGGCACGCCATTGGTAATCTGACCTATGGCGAAAGCCTCTTTCGCATTGAGGGCTCTTCGCGCCAGTTCAATGCTGGTGCTGCCCCCTTTGGCGACTAAATAGCCCGGACGAAATTGAATTCGCCTCACTACCTCACAAAGTGACCGCGCTATGGTGTTTCCAATCTCTTGAAAATCCCGTTTTGAAGTTATTTCCAGTTTTCTTGAGGTGTAAAGGGCGGTAGTTACCCCGGCAGCCAGCTTCTGGTTCACCAGCTTTGATATTGATTCAATCTCGCCTCTCCTGCTTTCCGGGTGCTGGAGCTCCTGCACCCTGAGTTCAATACCCTCAGCCAGTCCTGAGCTAAGCAGTTGCTGCAACTGCCGGGTTGTCTTCTCTACATAGGAGCCAGCTACTATCAAGCCCGGTCCGCCCCCTGTAGCCAGGTCTTGATGAGTCAGTAGGGGTTTATCTTCAAACCCACCCCGCGCCTTGATGAAAGAAGCAGCACAGCGATAGGCAAACCTTTTGCCTTTTTCCTCTGCTTCAATAATGCCGAGAGTCATAATTTCTAGGTCTTCATAGCTGGTAGCATTAACAATAATGGGCGCTCTACCTGAGATGCTCAGGAGCTCTCTGGTCACGGCTTCGGGACCGCCCTCACGCAACAGCCTCAAAGATACTGACCGAATATCCTCAACTCCTACCTTGTTGTCCATTTTTTCTGCCACCCATGCTTTCAGGTTACTGTTTTTGAAACCAAAGAGCGGGTCACGGGCGAACTCAGTCTGGTGCACCGGGACCAGTTCCCCATCCTGCTCTGCCCAGTGGACATCGTCAATCGTATACCTGCCGGCTTCAAAGAAAGCGGGGGCAATAATAATACCATCGAGTTCCAGACCAAGGCCGGATGTCAGCGCATCTACTTCACAAGGGAAGTGCCCGCGCAGGGTACTATCGCTACGGGAAGCCAGTAGAATTTCTACCCCCTCCTGCCGGATTGCCTCCCGAAGATTGCGCCCTACCTCAAGGCTCAGAGCCTGCGCTTCTGCCGGGCTCATACTGCGTGAATTAGTCTCGACAAAGAACACCGGGGCTAAAGAAGCAATGGCTTTGCAGAGAGCGTCTACTGTCCAGTTCATAAATACACTCACGCCATGGATAGTCTGCATGCCGGTTGGGTCGTCGTCAATTACCACCAGGCGCTTCCCCGAAGCGATGAGCTTTTTCCTGATTTGCATACGGGCATCGGGAATACGTCTAACCAGGGGCTGGTATGCCAGTATTTCAGATAGTTTCATTGTTCTATGCTGTTGTATCAACTATAATGGGAGTCTTGTCGTTTTTCAACTTTTGGAATTTGATTCCTTGTCCGTAAGTGGTATAATTCACTATTTGCGTGGCTAGAGGAAGAGGCTGATTGTTACCGTGAGAAGGGCATCATTTGACCGGGACTGGACAAAGGGTAGCATCACGGGTAACCTTTTGTCTTTGGGTTGGCCGATGATAGTTGGTGGTAGCCTTAATATGCTGGGCCCTACCATTGACATGATATGGGTGGGGAAGCTGGGAGCAGCCTCCATTGCCGGGGTGGGCGTTTCCGGTATGGTCGTTATGCTGGTGAACTCGATGATGATGGGCCTCTTTATGGGTCTGCGAGCCATGGTCGCCCGCTTTATCGGTGCCGGCGATGCTAAGGGTGCTAACCACGTGGCACAGCAGGCTCTGGTCGTCAGTATTGCCTACTCCATGACTATGGCAATAATAGGTATTCTCTTTGCTGAGCCGATACTAGCCGTGTTTGGGCTGGAGTCTGAAGTTATCACCGAAGGAGCCGCATACCTGCGGATAAACTTCATCGGCATGGTAACGATGTGCTTCAGGACAATGACTGAAGCTACAATGCAGGCATCAGGAGACTCAGTGAGGCCGATGTGGGTGGCGGTTTTCTTCAGGCTTTTCCATATAGCTCTCTGCCCCTTCCTGGTCTTCGGCTGGTGGTTCTTTCCCCGCTTTGGCGTCACCGGCGCCGCTATGACCAATGTCATTTCCCAGGGCATAGGGGCAACTCTGGGGCTGTGGTTCCTTTTTAGCGGACGGACCCGACTGCGGTTGACCTTGAGAAATTTCCGTATTGACCCTGCTACTATCTGGCGTCTGGTGAAGCTTGCCCTTCCCGCCTCCGTCACCGCAATGGAAAGAACCCTGGGCAACCTAGTATTGATGTGGTTTATGGCTCCTTTTGGCACATTGGCCGTAGCTGGTCACACCCTGAATCAGAGGATAGAGTTCTTTCTACACGTACCAGCGATGGGGCTGGGACAGGCGGCTGGTGTGCTGGCGGGGCAGAACCTGGGAGCAAAACAACCTGAGCGAGCCGAGCGGACCGGGTGGTTAGCCAGTGGACTGTTGTCCGGCGTGATGTCCATTGCTTCATTAGTGGTATTGCTCTGGGCAGAAAACATAATTCACATCTTCAGTGCCGAGCCGGAGCTGGTCGAGCTAGCCAGCACCTTCCTCAGAATTGCCACCGCCAGTTACATTGTGATGGGCCTCACTGCAGCACTACAGCAGTGTGTCAATGGTGCCGGAGATACCATGGTGCCAATGATAGTTATGCTACTAAATATGTGGCTGGTGCAGATACCGCTGGCTTTCTTCTTGCCTCGGATTACCAGTCTCGATGTCTACGGAGTACGCTGGGCAATAGTGGCCGGTTCAGTTTCATCAGCCATTGCCTATACAATATACTACCGTCTGGGAAGGTGGAAGTATAAGCGAGTGTAGCGTAAAACCAGAAAAATAATTACGGAAGAGAGATTCGTCATGAATATCGAGGAAATGGAAGGCAAGCTCAGGACGTTATGGGACAAGAGATAGTAGACTGTTTCTCAGACAGCCCCGATGTTGTTTTAGACTGGCTTGAGGGCAAGTAGCTGGACAAGGAGGGAGAAAAAAATATTTCGGGCGTACAGCCAGAGGCGATAACCCACCAGGCTTTTTCCACCGTTGATGCCGACAGCCGGTCTCATCACTATCAACCCTGACGGGAAAACTGCCAGAGGGAGATATATTGCTCTCTATTCATCATGCTACCTCCGGATTCCTTTAAGTACTTTAAGTATAAGTATATTCTGTTGATAGAAATCGCCCCGCCAAATTGAGGTAAGCCAGACCGGCCAAAAATCAGCTTATTCTAATCTTTAGGCACCGATTCAGGCTCTAGCGGCCAGGGGCGTGTATATTTGACCGACTTGAATTTCCACTTCCCGTCGACCTTTACGTACTCGCAATCATGTCTTCCTTGTGTCCACCTCAGTGCGTTCCCCGTGGTTGGGTCGGCAATCATAATATACATCAGCCAATGGCCCTTTGCCTTATCACCGTCAACAGAGATAACGGGTTGAACGACAAAATGAGCGTCTCGCCACTTTCCCGCGTTCATCTTGGAAATGCGTTCCTTGAATAGCGTGGCGATTTCGGCTTTGCCCCGGCGCAGTCCGTGGTGCGCAATGTTAGCGGTAGCATCTTCAGCAAAACAGTCCACGATTTCATCCCACTGACGGTTGAGGAGCCGAAAGATATACTCGTGATGTAAATTCTTGATTGCCTCGAGGTCCTCAAGAGTCCGGAGCCTCTTTTCCAGTTCCTCTAATGTCATCATAGACCTCCTTACTTCAGACCGTGTTTCCCCTCATTATAGAGCACCTAGAGCTCCGGCACAATTCATATCTAATTTGTGGACGGGAAAGGAAATAGTCTCTCCTTGGTAAAGCGGAGAAAGTGCTCTGAAATGAAGTTTAGGGACTTTTGAGCCAGATTGAATTTATCGTGAAGGTGCTGGAACACCTCGGCCAGGTCAAGCAGGGCTGCATCTCTGTGCTCTCCAGCTAGCTTGTAGAATCGCCGGCCTTCCTCTTCATAGTCTTCAGCAGACCGTCTCATCCTACCAAACAACTTCAACCTTGCCTCACCACTGGTGGAATAGCCGGATTCCATGCTCACACATTCGGGGAACATCCCAAGGATAAAGAGGCACAAATCGGCTATCCTCTTGTAAAAGCCAAATCTGTGCTCTTCATCAACAGCTTGGCAGAACCTAACCAGGCTGTCTATATCCATGTCGTTGAATCTGACCCTGTGCCAGACACCCTTCCTTACCCTTATCGGCAAGGTAAAACTCTCAATCCGAGTAAAAGAGGTGAGCATATCCGCCAAGTACTTCAGGATCCTCTTATTACTGAGGAGGTGAACCACTTCGGGGGTATCAAAAACGGGTATCTTCTGAGTGGCGGTTCTTTCTACTGTATAAGCTCGACCTTCAAGCTCCCGGCGGGCGGTTCTGAGTAATACCTCGAAGAGAAACCTCGGGCTGATTCTAGTCATTACTGTCTCCTCGCTCATGAGCATTATCCGCTGAAACAGCCTGTGCGCTTCATGCTCCATCATTCCTTCGATAATGTCAGGGTCGTCTTTTATCGTGTCTATTTTGTTCAAAAGCTTAGGGTCTGCTGTTTCAACCAGAAACAAGATGTCACCCTCTGAAAATCCCGCTGTCAGTGCTCTTTTCATTCTGATACTCCCAATCTACCGGCGGGGCACCAGTTTCAATCCTTTTCCCTTCAATGTAGCAGCACAACCCGTGGCATTGCCCCCAGTTGCAATTATGTCGAACATGCTAGTAGTTGTCAACATCCGTCAATAACGTTCTTACTAATTTTTGAAAGTTGGACAGTTAACGCTTGAAAACTGGACAGTTAATGCTTCAAAACTGGACTGGGGTATTACATCCTTCTGAAAAAAGGAGGATGTATGGACCAGATACACAAG